>ENA-OSEO01000743-OSEO01000743.1-sediment-metagenome-genome-assembly--contig:-NODE-743-length-75503-cov-6.006934_pt1 | contig 75503 bp, 68 predicted proteins | sample MGYA00237883_ERZ534232 | MGnify/ENA metagenome assembly ERZ534232
CCCGACAAGGAATTTCGCTACCTTAGGACCGTTATAGTTACGGCCGCCGTTCACCGGGGCTTCAGTTCAAAGCTTCGCGCTTGCGCACTAACCTCTCCCTTTAACCTTCCGGCACTGGGCAGGCGTCAGCCCCTATACATCGTCTTGCGACTTTGCAGAGACCTGTGGTTTTGTTAACCAGTCACTAGAGCCATTTCACTGCGACCCCCATGCGCTACCAATTTTACTTGTCACGCTCAGGGGCACCCCTTCTCCCGAAGTTACGGGGCTATTTTGCCTAGTTCCTTAACGAAGGTTCTCCCGTTCACCTTGGTATTCTCTACCCGTCTACCTGTGTCGGTTTGCGGTACGGGTACTGTAAGTTCATCGCTTAGAAGCTTTTCTTGGCAGCAAGGCTCAACTCACTTATGCCTTGGAGGCTCGCTATAACACCTCAACTCAACTGGCGGATTTGCCTACCAGTCTCTTCGTCTGTCGTGTCATACACCCATACAACCAATCATGGGCTGGCCTACCTCGCTGCGTCCCTCCTTCGCTCCCTTACACTAGTTCCGGAATGTTGACCGGATATCCATCGCCTACGCCTTTCGGCCTCGACTAAGGCCCCGACTAACCCGACGCGGATTGACCTGGCGTCGGAAACCTGAGACTTACGGTGAACACGGTTCTCACGTGTTTTACGCTACTCATGCCTGCATTCTCACTTCTGTACGCTCCAGCCGTCCTCACGGTCGACCTTCTCCGCTGTACAGAACGCTCCCCTACCACTGCGCTTTTACGCGCAATCCATAGCTTCGGTGTTAGACTTAGCCCCGTTATATTTTCCGCGCAGAATCACTTGACCAGTGAGCTATTACGCACTCTTTAAAGGGTGGCTGCTTCTAAGCCAACCTCCTGGTTGTTTTTGTAACTCCACATCGTTTCCCACTTAGTCTAAACTTGGGGACCTTAGCTGATGATCTGGGCTGTTTCCCTTTCGACCACGAAACTCATCTCCCGTAGTCCGACTACTGCGATCTGGAACAACGGCATTCGGAGTTTGATTGGGTTTGGTAAGCTCTAAGCCCCCTAGCCCATTCAGTGCTCTACCTCCGTTGCTGAACTCGCAGCGCTAGCCCTAAAGCTATTTCGGGGAGAACCAGCTATCTCCGGGTTCGTTTGGCATATCGCCCCTAACCACACCTCATCCCCTAACTTTGCAACGTTAGTAGGTTCGGGCCTCCACGAGGGGTTAATCTCGCTTCACCCTGGACATGGTTAGATCACCCGGTTTCGGGTCTAATCCTTGCGACTAGCCGCCCTATTAAGACTCGCTTTCGCTACGGCTCCGCGTGTTTCTCGCTTAACCTCGCCACAAAAATTAACTCGCAGGCTCATTCTCCAAGAGGCACGCCGTCAGGCCTAGCGGTGCGCACGAGTATCTCTACTCAGCACCAACCCGCTATTAGCCCTCCGACTGCTTGTAGGTCTATGGTTTCAGGTTCTATTTCACTCCCCTCGCCGGGGTACTTTTCACCTTTCCCTCACGGTACTTGTTCACTATCGGTCGCCAAATGTATTTAGCCTTGGAGAGTGGACTCCCCAGCTTCCCGCCGGATTAGCGTGCCCGGCAGTACTCAGGGTCCCAGCTGGAGTCTCTCTGTTTTCGCGTACGGGGCTCTCACCCTCTCTGGCTGGCTTTCCCACACCATTCCACTAACTTTGAGTTTTGTAACTCCATATAGCTGGCCCTACAACCCCAGTACAGCTCGCTGCACTGGTTTGGGCTTTTCCCATTTCGCTCGCCACTACTTTGGGAATTCTTTCTTTTCCTCTGGGTACTTAGATGTTTCAGTTCCCCAGGTTCCCCTCGTATAACTATTGATTCATCATACGATACTGGAGGTTCGCTCCAGTGGGTTTCCCCATTCGGACATCCCCGGATCGGCGCTTGTTCACAGCTCCCCGAGGCTTTTCGCAGTGACCCACGTCCTTCTTCGGCATTTGGCGCCTAGGCATCCACCATAAACCCTTAGTAGCTTCTTCGTAATGCGGAGAGCTCGTTCTTCTTTCTTCTTCAGCTCTCCATCTTCTTTTTCGGTTACTTTCGTTCTTTTTCTTTTCTTTCTTTTGTAGATGCTTTTGGCCTACACATATTCTATTCGTTTGTTAAGGTGCTGTACGTAGTTTCTCCTACGCTCACTATGGCTCATCTTTACCATCAGCCACACTAGGTGGAGGAGAAAAATCACGTTCTTTGAGTTTGATAAAGTGCAAATCAGCCCGGCTTACCACCGGGCTGCAAATTTACAGGTCCGATTGGTTTTGCCTTCGTTTTTTAGTGCTTCTTGTTACTTTCTTCCATATACTCCGTAAAATTCTTTCGAGTGGAGATGAGGGGATTCGAACCCCTGACCTCCGCCGTGCAAGGGCGGCGCTCTCCCAGCTAAGCTACATCCCCGAAAAGTTCTTCAATGTAGGTGGGCCTTTCAGGGCTCGAACCTGAGACCTCGCCCTTATCAGAGGCGCGCTCTAACCAACTGAGCTAAAGGCCCTTCTGTCAGCCCTTAGCAACTGAGAAGTGATAGGAAATCCATTTCTTCTACTAATTCTTTCGCCTCTGCACCGCATGAGGCATTCTTTAGTCTCGTACCTCAGTACAAAACCACTACCTAGAAAGGAGGTGATCCAGGCGCACCTTCCGGTACACCTACCTTGTTACGACTTCGTCCCAGTCACCAGCACCACCTTCGACAGCGCCCTCCCTTTCGGGTTAGGCTACCGGCTTCAGGTGTTACCAGCTCCCATGACGTGACGGGCGGTGTGTACAAGCCCCGGGAACGTATTCAACGCAGTATGGCTGACCTGCGTTTACTAGCAACTCCAACTTCATGCAGGCGAGTTGCAGCCTGCAATCTGAACTGAGGGAAATTTTGCTGGATTGGCTCCACCTCGCGGTTTCGCTACCTATTGTCCTTTCCCATTGTAGCGTGTGTGTAGCCCAGGATATAAAGGCCATGCTGACTTGACGTCATCCCCACCTTCCTCCGGTTTATGACCGGCAGTTCCGTGTGACACTTGTAACACACAGCGAGGGTTGCGCTCGTTAGCGGACTTAACCGAACATCTCACGACACGAGCTGACGACAGCCATGCAGCACCTGTGCAAGCTCCCCGAAGGGTCGGTCCCTTTTCAGTTTCCTACCACTTGCATGTCAAACCCTGGTAAGGTTCTTCGTGTAGCATCGAATTAAACCACACGCTCCGCTGCTTGTGCGGGGCCCCGTCAATTCCTTTGAGTTTTAACCTTGCGGCCGTAGTCCCCAGGCGGTAGACTTATCGCGTTTGCTGCGGCACTGATGGATTTTACTCCACCAACGCCTAGTCTACATCGTTTACAGCTAGGACTACCGGGGTCTCTAATCCCGTTTGCTACCCTAGCTTTCGCGTCTGAGCGTCAGTCTCGAGCCAGAAAATCGCCTTCGCCACTGGTGTTCCTCCGGATATCTACGCATTTCACCACTACACCCGGAATTCCATTTTCCTCTCTCGTACTCAAGCTCTATAGTTTTGAACGTCCTCTCCCAGTTAAGCCGGGAGCTTTTACATCCAACTTATAGAGCCGCCTACACGCGCTTTACGCCCAGTAAATCCGAATAACGCTCGCCTCCTACGTGTTACCGCGGCTGCTGGCACGTAGTTAGCCGAGGCTTATTCCAAGAGTACCGTCCTTCCTCTTCCTCTTGAAAAGAGTTTTACAACCCGAAGGCCTTCATCACTCACGCGGCGTTGCTGCATCAGGCTTTCGCCCATTGTGCAATATTCCCTACTGCTGCCACCCGTAGGTGTATGGACCGTGTTTCAGTTCCATTGTGGGGGGTCACCCTCTCAGGTCCCCTACCCGTCATCGCCTTGGTAGGCTTTTACCCTACCAACTAGCTGATGGGACGCAGGCCCCTCCCAAAGTGGATTTCTCCTTTTATCTAAAGCTTCTAAGCCCTCTAGACTATATGCGGTATTAGCAACCCTTTCAGGCTGTTATCCCCCGCTTTGGGGTAGGTCACCAACGCGTTACTCACCCGTTCGCCACTAAGTGTCCGATTGCTCAAACACCCCGTTCGACTTGCATGTATTAGGCACGCCGCCAGCGTTCATCCTGAGCCAGGATCAAACTCTCCGCAAATTTATTTCTTTTTCACCTTTTTAAAAGGTGCTTCGGTTTATTTTTTTTTCGCGGATCTAAAAATTAACAGGTTCTTCGTCTTTCCTATCACTCTTCAGTTGTTAAGGTGCTGTACTTTTTTAAGGCTTGCCGATTCTACTCAGCAGTTGTTATTCTGTCAAGTGGCAAAAAACAACCGATGTACTCCATTTTCGGGCGGACACCGGTGCGTTATGGTTTCCTGCGTTGACTTTATAATAGCCTTCTTCAAGTATTCTTTTGTAAACGATCTCTCATCTCTGATTAGATCGGGCTGCTTTGTTTCTTGCAGCGAGCAGAATTATACCGCAGGCAGAAACGTTGTCAAGGTATTAACAAGAATTAACGACAGTTTAACGTAATTTGGTTGTTTTTCCAAAAATCTGTAAAGAATTTCAAATGTTTGTCTTCTGGAATTGAAACAAAATAATAATCCATTATAATGAAGAATGTTTAATATTTTTCCGATAAGGAACTTTTCACGCTATTCTGGCGTCTTTTTTGCAACAGGAAATTCTAAAAATAATTTAATGGAATGAAGATGACGAGTATTACATACCAACAAAAGAAGTCTTTACCGGTATTAGAGCAAATTCTGATTGCTATATTTGCCGGTTGTATTGTCGGTACCGGATTATTAATCGCATTCGGCCTGGGGCTTCAGGTCTGGCTGGCCGGTCGTATCACGCCTGGTGTTTCAGTCTCTGGTATTGACGTGGGTGGCATGACCCCTCAGGAAGCGGCGTTGATCCTGAATGATCAGGTATCATACCTTGAAGAAGGTCGAATTTTATTGCGGGACGGTGAACAAACCTGGTTGCTCACGCCGGCTCAACTTGGAATGTACATGGATCCTGAATCGACGGCTGCGCATGCGTTTGAAATTGGTCGTGATGGAAATTTGATTGCACGATTAAATGAACAATGGATGGCCTGGCGTTATGGGCAAAGTATTTCGCCCAGTTTTATATTTGACCAACGGGTGGCTTATATGCAAGTTAAACAGGTAGCCAGTCTGATTGACAAACCGGTTATAGAAGCCGGATTAAGCCTGAATGGAGCCGAAGTAGTGATCCGTAACGGTCAAATTGGTAGAACAGTTAATATTGATGCTACCATCGAGAAAATAGCGCTTTTATTACAACAAATGCAGGATGGCATGGTTGAACTCGTGATTGAAGAGACGCCACCTTATATTCTGGATGTCGAAGAACAGGCTACGCTGGCAAAAAAGATATTGAGTCAACCCCTGGTATTAACTGCTGAAAATGCCGATGGTAGCCCGTGGGAATTTGATATCAATACGCTTGCTGCAAACTTGCGCATTGATCGCATTATTGACGGGGATGGCAACCGTTACCAGGTGGGCATTAATAGCGCTTTTCTGAATGATTTTTTGAATCAAATTTCTCCTTCTTTGAAACTTGACCCCCAAGACGCACATTATATTTTCAATGATGAAACGCGCGAATTAGAAGTGATCGAATCAGCCATTATCGGCAGGGAATTGAATATTTACGCAACTATTAAAGCGATACAGGAGCAAATCGTCACAGATAATAGCCATGAGATCCCACTGGTTTTTGATATCAACAAACCTATACTGACCAATGATGTAAAAGGTGCTGATTTAGGAGTTACAGAATTGATACATGAAGAAGTATCATATTTTTATGGATCCAATGCAGACCGTGTAAAGAATATCACGATTGCGGCCAGTAAATTCCATGGAGTTATGGTTCCTCCAGGTGCTACCTTCTCCATGGCAGAAGCCTTGGGAGACATTACACTGGAAAATGGATATGCAGAGGCATTAATCATTGCCGGCGGGCAAACCATTCAGGGTGTAGGGGGTGGTGTCTGTCAGGTGAGTACCACGTTATTTCGAGCAGCATTTTTTGCTGGATTCCCAATTGTGGAACGCTACCCACATGCTTATCGCGTTTCCTATTATGAGAAAGTGGCTGGCAATCGAATTAACCCAAGTCTGGCAGGCCTGGATGCTACAGTATTCGTACCGATTGTTGATTTTAAATTCACCAACGACACCAGTTACTGGTTGCTGATGGAAACCTACGTAAACCCGACCTATTCCAGTATTGTCTGGAAGTTCTACTCAACGTCGGATGGCAGAGAAGTCAATTGGTCGACTACAGGTGTAACGAATGTTGTCGAAGCGCCAGAACCCAAATATGTAGAAAATCCAGATCTAAATGAAGGCCAAATAAAACAGATCGATTGGGCTGCAGATGGCGCAGATGTTACCGTCTCCAGAACAGTTACCAGAAACGGCGAGGTGATCATAACGGATACAATCTTCACCCGCTATCGCCCCTGGCAGGCAGTATACGAATATGGTCCCGGCACTGAAATACCAGATCAATCCAAAGATTCTGATGAATAATGTGTTTTTCTTCCTTATAAATATAAATTTAAAAGTTAAAGGAAGAAAATCACGCAGAATGTAACCGAAATATATTGTCACTTTCACTTCATTAAGGCTAAAATAGACATGGGTGTTAGTTGTATGACAACTTAGGCAGAGCACCTACACTTTTATTGGCACCATTGGATGCTTTCTATCTAATGGAAAAATTTATTATCAGAGTAAAAGAGGAGAACGTATGCAAGAAATAGATCCCCGTATTCTTGAGTTGCGTGAAAAACGCAAACAATCTAAGCTTGGTGGTGGAGAAAAACGGATCGCGTCACAACATTCTAAAGGTAAATTATTTGCACGCGAACGTCTTGAACTACTCCTTGACCCCGGGACATTTTACGAATTAGAACCATACACTGTTCAACGTGGCGATCACATGGGTGGTTCAGGCAATGAGATGACTGATGGTGTAGTTACCGGATTTGGTCAAATCAATAATAGAACAGTTTATGTATACTCCCAGGATTTTACAATCCAGGGTGGTTCGCTTGGAGAGATGCAAGGAAAGAAAATTGCCCGATTAATGGATCTGGCTGCAAATACTGGCTGCCCGGTTATTGGTATGCTTGATTCAGGTGGAGCAAGAATTCAAGAAGGTGTATATAGCCTGGGTGCATATGCTGAAATCTTTAAGCGTAACGCTATTTACTCAGGTGTAATTCCTCAAATCAGCGTCATCTTAGGACCATGCGCAGGTGGAGCTGTCTATTCTCCTGCAGTAACAGACCTGATTATTATGGTTGATAAACAATCCTATATGTTCTTAACTGGACCACAAGTAATTAAGTCAGTCACCGGTGAAGATGTTGATTTTGAAAGTCTTGGTGGCGCTCAGGTTCATTTAGGACAAAGCGGATTAGCACATCTGGTGGGACAGGACGAGAAAGAAGCTCTTGCATTAGCCCGTCAGGCAATATCTTATTTCCCATCCAACAATGCCGAGAATCCTCCAGTACTTCCTACTGCTGATGATCCAAATCGTGCCGAAGAAGCATTAAACAGCCTGGTGCCATTGGATCCAAATGCGCCCTACAGTATGCACGAAGCGATTGAATTAATCGTCGACAAAGGATCGTTCCTTGAGTTACAAACAACTTTTGCACAAAATGCAATCGTTGGATTAGCCAGAATGGATGGTATGTCGGTTGGTATTGTTTCTCAGGAACCCAGCCAATTAGCTGGTGTCATGGATATCAACTCCGCTGATAAAATTGCCCGTTTTGTTCGAATGTGTGATGCTTTCAATATTCCTGTCATCACATTCGTTGATTCGCCGGGCTTCTTACCTGGCGTTAACCAGGAACATAATGGCGTTATTCGACATGGCGCAAAGGTACTCTTTGCTTATTCTGAATCCACAGTTCCAAAGATCTCAGTGACAACAAGAAAATCATATGGTGGAGCTTATGTTGTGCTAAGTTCAAAATTCATTGGGACTGATGTTACATTAGCCTGGCCGAGTGCAGAAATTGCAGTCATGGGCCCTGGTGGAGCAGTTAATATTCTTTATGGTAGACAAATTAATGAGGCCGAAGATAAAGACGCTGAGAGAGAAAGATTAACTGAAGAGTATCGCCAAACTTTTCTAAATCCATATGCAGCCGCAAAAGCAGGTTATGTTGATGATGTGATTGAACCTCGTGAAACCAGACAAAGAATCATTCTTGCTCTTCATGCCATAAAGGATAAAGCAGTAAGCTTACCAGCCCGTAAACACGGTAATATTCCACTTTAAGGAGAATCACGTGAATCCAATTACTCAAGGTTTACTTATAACTGCTATTGGTATGGGATTGGTCTTTGTAGCAATTCTACTTTTATGGGGATTGATGGATTTTCTCGTTCGCATAACCAATGACAAAACAGCAAAAGAAGTAGTGATTGATGTGGAGAAAATTACGCAGGAACCAGTAATCGAAAGTGAAGAAAAATCTCAAAGATTACACCATGTTGCTTCCGTTGCTGTTGCGATTGCCATGAGCCTTCAGAAGCAGTTTCCCATTATTAAACCACAAGAATCTGGCACAATCAGCGCATGGCAATCATCTAGAAGATCCCAGGTTCTTAATCAAAGTGCTGCATTATTAAATCGAAAATCTCGAGGAACTACAAAATGAAAATGAAAATCAAAATTGAAAATGAAACCTACGAAGTGGAAATAGACGATTTGGAATCTCGACCTATTCTGGCAACAGTAAATGGAGAAACATTTGAAGTTTTTCCTGAAGAAACCCAGGTCGTAAAACCAGTTGTTACGACACCTGCACCGGTTAAATCTGCAGCACCCGCTCCAGTCCGTGCAACTCCTAAACCGGCAGTTCCTGCTGTTTCAGCCAGCGGCAAATCAATCGTTGCACCAATTCCAGGTGTAATTGATTCGATTAAAGTGCGGGAGGGTGAAGAAGTCAAAAATGGTCAGGAGCTATTGATCCTAGAAGCGATGAAAATGAAAAATGCTATCCGTGCAACGCGGGACGGAAAAATCGAACGAATTTACGTTTCGGTTGGTGATCAAGTTCCACATAACCATGTATTATTAGACTTCGCTGATTAGTGGAGGCTATTCATGGATTTTACCCAATTACTTACTGAAATTACCCGAGGATTTGCGAACTTTACCTGGCAAAACGGGGTAATGATACTGATTGGTTTGACCTTAATTGCTCTGGCAATTATCAAAAAATATGAACCAGTATTATTACTTCCAATCGGTTTTGGTTGTATCCTTGCCAATTTAGGAATGTCTTCTGATCATGGTGTTTTCAAAGTCATTTATGATGCAGGCATCAAAACTGAATTATTCCCGCTCTTAATTTTTATTGGTGTGGGAGCGATGATCGATTTTCGACCGTTGCTTTCTATGCCCAGAATGGTTTTATTAGGGGCTGCGGGGCAATTTGGTATTTATGGTGCATTAATGGTTGCTTTAGCATTGGGGTTCCCCCTAAATGAAGCTGCTGCTATTGGAACAATCGGTGCCATTGATGGCCCAACAGCAATCTTTGTTACGACCAAAATAGCTCCAGAGATTCTGGCACCTGTTGCTGTAGCTGCTTATTCTTACATGAGCTTGATACCAGTCATTCAAATTCCATTGATGAAACTCCTCACAACCCGAAATGAGCGTTTAATTCGGATGGAGTATTCCGCAAAACCAGTATCAAATAAAGCAGTGATCGCTTTTCCAATCATCATCACAATCATCATCAGCTTGTTAGCTCCTGATGCTGCACCACTTATTGCAACCCTGATGCTTGGAAATCTCTTAAAAGAATCAGGCGTTGTTGATCGTCTCAACAAAGCTGCTCAAAACGAATTAATAAATGTTTCGACTTTGTTCTTGGGTCTGGCTGTAGGTTCAACAATGGTTGGTAGTTCTTTCTTAAATGTAAAGACACTAGGCATTCTGATGATTGGTTTATTTGCTTTTGTGTTGGACACAGTTGCAGGTCTCCTGTTTGGCAAACTGATGAAAGTTCTATCCGGTGGAAAGATCAACCCATTGATAGGAGCCTGCGGTATCAGCGCATTTCCAATGGCTGGTCGTCTGGCGGCACAAGCTGCTCAGGAAGAAGATTTTGAAAACTTCATTCTGATGCATGCCATGGGCGCAAATACTGCCGGTCAATTAGGTTCGGTTATTGCTGGTGGGCTATTATTAGCCATCACGCTTGGAATCATGGGTTAACTTAGAATTTTTTTAATGCACACAAAAAAGACTGGAATCCAATTGAGTTCAGTCTTTTTTTTTTTTCGAATTTATTTACCAGAAATATAATGATTTCAACTAATCAAAATCAAGACGGTATCCAATCCCTCTGACTGTCTTGATGAAATCCGGATGGCGTGGGTCATCTTCAATTAGATTTCTCAACCAGCTGACATGTACATCTAACGTACGAGTATCCCCAATATAATCAGTTTCCCATACAAATTTAAACAACTCGTCCCGTCCAAACACAAGACCAGGTTGCTGCATGAGTGCTTGCAGAAGTCGCGTTAAACGGGGGGTCAGACTGATTTGTTTTTCATTGACTTTAACAAATCGATGAGTAAGATCCAATTCGATTGGTCCAGCTTTTATGATATCGTTGCTGGGTTTTAGTGGTAACAGCACCTTAATCCGGTTGAGTAATTTTTGCAAGGTGAACGGTAAATGCATGATGACATCAGCTTCAAATTCATCTTCCTCATTTACACCATTCCCTAGGATTAATATGATCGGAGCCTGGCTGGTAGCTGATCTTAAGGATTGGCATATTCGCTTTCCACTGGTTCGCATCGAATCTGCATCAATAACAATGATGTCTGGTTGTTCTTTTTCTAATTTATTTAATGCAGCATTTCCACTGGGAACACTGATCACGCGAAAACCCTTCTTCGCCAATCCTCCTACAAACGAAGTGCGTTCTGCTCTTTTTCCCTCGATTACCAAGATTTTACCTGACAATTACACTACCACCTATTCTTATGACTGATAAAATTTATATAGAAAGTGTTATTGTTAAAACGATGTTTATCGATTATATACTCTTATTCAAAATGCAAAACAAAAAAGTGAATGGATTTTATAATTCCTATGACAAAAATGCTGCTTTTTGAATAATAAGTGAACTCATTATACCTTAACCTTAAAAAATTCTACTTAACAGTTTTTCTTAAGATTGGTCAATCTTAAGAAAAATTATTAAAAACCATGCCGCATATTAAACTGTACGATCATTTGCGTGCAGGGTATCACCATGTTAAAATAAGAATAAGGATCCGCTTATTTCCCTGCGGGAGGAAAAATGTCAAACACAAAAATGGTCGAAGTGATCATCGATAGCGTACGCGTCAGTCTGACCAATCAACAGAGAATCGTTGTTCTACGTGATATTAATGCAGAACGTTACCTGCCCATCTGGATCGGCCCTTATGAGGCTGAATCAATCACCATTGCTTTACAGGAGATTGAAGTTTCCAGACCTCAGACGCATGATTTAATAAAGAACATTTTCAATCAAATGAATGCCCGTTTGCTCAGGGTTGAAGTGCTTTCCTTAAAAGATGATGTGTTTTATGGAAATTTGATTGTTGAATTCAATGGAGACATAATCGAAATAGACTCAAGACCCTCCGATGCGTTGGCGTTAGCCGCACGTATACATGCCAAGATTTTGGTGTCCGAAGAGGTCATGAGCTCCGCTGGTATTATTCCGGAGGTGGATATTCAGGAAAGTGATAATCAGCAATCACAAGCTCCTTTAACGAACACCCAACAGCCAGTAGATGATATTAACGAAGAAAGATTATCTGTTTTTGAGGATTTTTTGGGATCTCTCGATATCGGTGGTTTGGATGAAGATAATGAAGAGGATAATCCATCCGATGAGGAACCGGACAAGTAATTCTTGGATAAATCCATAACCCCCTTTGTTTCAAGAACAAAATAAATTCCAACTTGCGAGTTATTTGTTTTACCTCCTGATCACTTATATAATTTAGGTAGATAAATTGAAACAGGAAGCGTTTGATACCTATTTCTATGTAATTGAACCAATGTAGAATTTATAACTCGTTCCAATTTCAATTGGGGCAGTTGTTTGGTAGAATTGACATCCAAGTCCCGAAAGCTGGAAAATCATGATGGATTATTTACCTCCGGAAGAAACAAACACAATCTCTTCTCAACAACCACATAATCGCGAAGCAGAAGAAGCTGTATTAGGTGCTGTTTTAATATTCCCCGAATCATATTTTGATCTCTCACAAAAACTTAAAGCGGATGATTTTTACATCATTCGTAACCGCTGGGTATGGGAAGCGTACTCAACGTTGATAGAGCGGCGTCAGAAGATTGATCTGCTAACCGTGAGCGCAGCTCTGAACGAGAAAAACCATCTTGAGGAAATCGGTGGATCCGCTTATCTGGCAACGTTGATCAATCAAACACCTACTTCTCTGCATGCTGAAGCGTATGCCGAGATTGTAGAAGAAAATGCCATGCGCCGTAGAATGTTGGAGGCTGCCAATCACCTGGCGAAACAGGCTTATGATCGCGGAAAATCAGTCAACACCCTGTTGGATGAAGCAGAAAAAGCAGTATTTGGATTAAGTGAAAGACGTATTACGTATGATCTCCAACCGATCCAGCAAGTTTTGGGCAGCTACTACGACCGTATCGATCAGCTTTCTCAACGCCCGGATGAAATCTTTGGTGTCCCAACCGGCTTAATCGATCTGGATAAGATTCTGGGCGGTTTGCAAAAATCCGATTTATTAATTATTGCCGGTCGCCCTGGTATGGGTAAAACTGGTTTTATGCTTTCGGTAGCCAAAAATGCAGCCCAGAAGCATCGCAAACATGTGGCTATCTTCTCGCTGGAAATGTCGAACGAACAATTAATTCAACGTTTGATTGCTCAGGAAACTGGTATTGATACACAACGATTACGTTCAGGTCAATTGCACGATGATGAATGGTCAAAATTCAACCATGCCATTGAAGTCTTGAGTGATACCCATATCTGGTTGGATGATACACCCGCGATTACCCCGCTGTCATTGCGGACCAAATGCCGGCGGCTGCACATGGAACATCAACTTGATTTGATTATCGTCGACTACCTGCAACTGATGGCAGGAGATACCCGCACCGAAAACCGCGTACAGGAAGTATCGTATATATCCCGTAATTTGAAAGTTTTGGCGAGAGAATTAAATGTTCCCGTTCTGGTGGGCGCTCAGCTTTCGCGTGCTGTTGAGCAACGAGCAGATAAACGCCCGGTTCTCTCTGACTTGCGCGAATCCGGTAGTTTGGAGCAGGATTCTGATATTGTGATGTTTATTCACAGACCTGATGAAAAAGACCCCGATAATCCGCGCCAGAATATTGCCGAGATTATCATTTCCAAACACCGTAATGGTCCCACCCACCCTGGCATTGAGCTTGTTTTCCTGAACAACCTGGCACGTTTTGAAAACGCAGCCAAATCTGAAAAACCAGCATTTAAGAAGAGGTAAAATGAAACGATTTTCTGGCTTTTCCAGGGAAGATGGAGCTCATGTAACATCGATTCCATCGGAATTCTTTGTCAACCTTTTACCCATTATTGATAATTTATATGAATTGAAAGTGACATTGTACGCGATCTGGTTCCTGGAACAATTGGAAGGCAAGATTAAGTTTATTCGCTATCAGAATTTTGTTTCCGATGACACCTTCCTGGCAGGTATGGGTAAGCTCAGAGAGGAAGCCCTTGAAAACCTCAATTATGGATTACAACTGGCAGAAGATCGCCAAACATTGTTAAAAGTATCTGATGAAAATCAAACATTGGAAGGCTCCATTTATTTCATCAATACCCCACGAGGTAGAGCTGCCCATAAAGGTCTGATGGCCGGTTCCTGGCAGATTGAGGATCAACCTGTTCCTGCACGTCAAACAGTGCGTCCCAACATCTTTAAATTATACGAAGCCAATATTGGACCATTAACCCCGATGATTGCAGAGACCTTGCAAGAAGCAGAAGAAACATATCCTATGATCTGGATTGAACAGGCTATCAGAATAGCTGTCGAAAATAACGTGCGTCGCTGGCGATACGTCGAAGCAATCCTGGCATCCTGGAAAGAAAGAGGACGTGATGAAAAAGATAGACGAGACACTCAAGAAGATTCAAAAAGATTCCTCGACGGAGAATTTGGACAATTTTTCAAAACCGGATAGAGAATCCGCACTCGGCGATCCTGATTGCGAAATTTGTGGTGGAATCGGTTGGGTCCGCCAGGATTTACCAATCACACATCCTGATTTTGGCCGTATGCAGGTATGTGAATGTCGTCAATCGAAAGTTGCTCAACAAGCACAGGCCCGTCTTTTCCGTCTCAGTAATTTGCAAGCTTTTTCCCAAATGACTTTGGATACTTTTAAAACCGAGGGCAGGATGGGCTTGGGTGACCAACAAGTTTCATCTTTACAGGTAGCTCACAACCAGGCTTCTCATTTTGCTCAAAACCCTTCCGGTTGGCTGTTGTTCATGGGTACCTATGGCAGTGGAAAAACCCATCTGGCTGCTGCCATTGCCAATAAAGTGATCGAATTAGGCATACCTACTCTGTTTCTGACGGTACCGGATCTATTGGATTGGTTACGATATTCATATGGATCATATGAAAGCAGTTTTGAAGAAAGATTTGAGGAGATCCGCAATATTCACTTGTTGGTGCTTGATGATCTCGGAACCCAGAACACGACACCCTGGGCGGAAGAGAAGCTTTATCAGATTTTGAATCATCGATATACTCACCATCTCCCCACTGTCACCACTACGAATCAAGAACTGATTGAGATTGAAGGGCGTATCCGTTCGCGGCTGCAGGATCCTGACCTGGTGACAATTGTGCGAATACTGGCACCCGATTTTCGATCTCCTGTTCGGGAAGAAAAAAGAACCATTTCCACCCTGGAATTGCTTTCTGATTGCACCTTTGGTACGTTTAACTTGCGGGATCGCGAAAAACTGACACCAGAACAGAAACGCAGTCTTGAAGGTGCCTTCGATGCAGCCAATTCATTCGCCAATGACCCGCATGGTTGGTTGGTATTTGTGGGCACGTATGGTTGTGGAAAAACCCATCTGGCTGCGGCGATTGGCAATTATCGCCTCGCTTTTGGAGAAGAACCCATCTTTGTGGTTGTTCCTGATTTTTTGGATCACCTGAGAGCGACATTTAACCCCACCAGCAATACCTCCTACGACCATCTCTTTGAACAGGTGCGTTCTGCTTCCCTGCTCATTCTGGATGATCTCGGCACCCAATCAGCTACCCCATGGGCACGGGAAAAACTCTACCAGATTTTCAATTATCGTTATAACGCCAAATTGCCGACGGTAATCACGACTTCCAATGATCTGGGGGAAATGGATCCCCGTATCCGCAGCCGGATGCTGGATACCAGATTATGCTCCATGCATCTCATCCTGGCACCCGCATACATCCGTTCTGCTGAAAGTTCCTCGAAACCACGTAAGAAAAATTAGCAAGTTTGATTCTGGTCCTGTTCGGAGGGGGCTTCGGTGGTTTATTGGGTATGATCAGCTTTTTAATCAATATTCGATTATTTCGCAGTTCTTATCCATTGGGTTTGCGATTGCTTCTCATCCTTTTTATGAACACACTGGCATTCTTTATTTTCACGTTATTGTCCAGAAATCTTCCTGGTCTTATTCTCTGTTAGAGACTACACAAAAATTTCGTATCTCCGGCTTTGTTTGCTAAACTAATGAGAGAATTTTCGAATGGCGCGGGAGAGCGATTGATGAAATCATCTACGTATGATGTGGCAATTATAGGGGCTGGCATTGTGGGACTGGCCACAGCATTAAAATTGGTACAGAACTATCGATTATCCTTAATTGTCCTCGAAGCTGAAAATGAAGTGGCTGCCCACCAGACCGGGCATAATAGTGGTGTGATTCACTCCGGCCTGTATTACAAACCAGGATCAATGAAAGCGCTCAATTGTGTATCTGGTCGAGAAGCGATGTATCGGTTTTGTGAAGAAAATGATATTGCGCATGATCACTGTGGAAAGGTTGTGGTTGCCACCCATTCATCGGAGATTCCTTCCTTGAATATGCTGGAAGAACGCGGACGCGCTAATGGGTTGAGCGGTATCCGTCGTCTATCTCCGCAGGAAATTCGTGAAATAGAACCTTATGTGAATGGAATTGATGGCCTCTGGGTTCCCCAAACTGGTATTGTTGATTATTTGGATGTTGCTAAAACGTATGCCCGATTAATTCTGGAATCCGGTGGAGAAATCAAAACCAATACCCGTGTGATCGGCTTCAGTGACGATCACAATCTCATCCAATTAAAGACTTCCAGCGGTGAAATTGAAACAAAAAACCTGATCAACTGCGCTGGGCTGCGGTCAGATAAGATTGCGCGACTTTGCGGTGTGGAACCTGGATTGCAAATCATCCCTTTCCGGGGAGAATACTACGAAATAGTACCGGGAAAGGAATATCTGGTAAAAAATCTGATTTATCCAGTACCGGATGTACGATTCCCATTCCTGGGCGTGCACTTCACCCGCATGATACATGGCGGCGTGGAAGCTGGTCCCAATGCAGTTTTAGCGCTCAAACGGGAAGGCTATAAAAAAACCGATATTTCCATTCCTGATATTGCTTATTATGGTACTTATATTGGCTTCTGGAAGATGGCTTTCAAGTATTGGAAAATGAGTATTTCCGAAACATATCGTTCTTTCAGCAAATATGCTTTCGTAAAGGCATTGCAACGTCTGATTCCTGATTTACAGATGGAAGATGTACATCCAGCTGGATCGGGCGTGCGAGCCCAGGCATTATCATCTGATGGAAAGCTTTTGGATGATTTCAGTATTGTAGAAAGACAACACCAGGTGCATGTATTGAATGCTCCCTCGCCGGCGGCTACAGCCTCTCTCGCCATCGGAGAGACAATAGCCAGCATGGCTGAGAAAAATTTTCAATTGGTAAAAATTTAAAGAATAGAAATTTCAGCTTTTAAAACGGAGTGAAATTTTTTATTACTTTACCCTCTTGATTAACATACTATAATTAATGTATACCTGATTCATGGAAAGCTGCATGAGTAATAATCCAGTCCAGTTGATCATTGATGGAGAGATATGGCTTCAGGTGTCTGATTTTAACGAATCAACACCTTATGACCGTCATTTTGTGATTAAACGCTTGCAAAATGGGCATGATGTTTTTATCTTCGGAGATGGGGAAAAGGGTAGCCGGCCATCAGAACGATATGGAAAATTTACCAGCCCTTATAAGCTACAGGCTATTAGTCAAGATGAAATTCAGCAGTCAGTTGTATTTCCGAATGGTAATAAACCGAAAAATCCTCTCACAGGCATCTATCGGGCAGTGGTAATTTCCAATGAAGATCCTGATAACAGGATGAAAGTGCGAGTGAAAATTGATGCAATTCCTGAAATGGGCTTGCTTTGGGCAGCATCGGTAGTGCCCTTAAAAGAAAATGATCGCATTCGGCCAGCGGTGGGTGATCTGGTCTGGATCAGTTTCCGTAATGGTGATCCCAATCAACCGCTCTGGTTAGGTAAAATCAGCGAAGAAGAACCGCCATCTATCTTTTTCCTATAAAGCATCGCAAATAAGATCAGCACGGGGGAAAATTTGATTGATCCAGTCATTATATTATAGAGGTTCTGCGCGAGATTGTATCCGCTACAACACCTGTGGGAATCTCAAACAAAAAAATTGATAATTCCAGGGTTGTACCCACCAGTTCCATCTGTAACGGATCAAGTTCCAGCACCGTCACAAAATAAATAAGTTGATAGTGAAAACCATGGTCATAAATGCACTGCTAAAAACACTGTACAGCAAAATTATTGCGTTTGGAATTTGTTTTTTGTTTCATCTGATCATTTAAGCATGGTTGAAAGAATCATAACAAAGCCCCCCATGAATGCACAAAAGGTGTTCACCACATCATTGGTAAACCACTTCCACCCCCGAACGATTTCGGTTGTTCGTCCACATGTATGTAGGGGATGTTTTTCCGTTTCTTTTGCGCAACCTGGACAAAAATAAATTGCCTGCACCGTTGCTCCCAGAAAAGAATCCACCAGACTGCCAAAAACACCGGCAGCAGTGATGCCTGTAACAAGGATCCAGGTCTCTGTGCCGGTAGGTTTTTGAAGAAACGCTGGCCAGAATAAAATTGCCAGAATTGCAATGAACAGAGAAGCGAGAAAAGCTGAAAATGTACCTAACAAGGTGACCCCACCTGATGCCCCAGCATCCAATGATTGACCTGTCACCAGGTTGATGGGATTTTTCTTGCTTAATACACCTAATTCCGTTGCCCAGGTATCTGCATTGACAGCAGCCATTGTGCCGCAAAAAGCCAGCCATGGCCAGCTGTTATCCGGAAAAATTGCATGCAGGATGACAAAAATGCCTGCCACACCACCATTCGCCCAAACCTGCCAGGCATCACGTTTTGATCCTTTTGAAAATTTTTCCTCCAGGCTGGTTTTGCGACGTTTAAAAAGTTTTGAAAGTGCACTGGAGGATATAAAAAAACCCATCAGAACCACAGCCCAGGCAAAGCCACCCAAACCAAACACAATGGTACCCAATAAGCAGGCTGCCATTGCACCACTTTTGGATAAAAATCCAATCTTAAAGGAAGAAAAAGCGATCAGAACAGCCAGTATAAAGCCAATTAACAATTGTGAATTTAAGATCGTCATCAATTGGAACTCTCAACCATAAATGGATAAAATGATCATAGAAACGATAAGAAGAATGGGGGTAATAACACCTCCAGACCATAATAGGTAAGAAATTTGAAAATATTCGATCCTGCGAAAGAAAAATAGACCCAGAATACTATTCATAACCAGAACAAACAATCCTAAAATGGGTATCAATAACAATTGTTGCGAGGGAACCATATCCAGCGGTTGACCTTGCGGGGAGAATCCTAAGGGTAATTGTTGGTGATTTGCTATGATGAAACCGCTAACCAACCACAAAAGCAATGTTAAGCCAATGTTCAAGGGCACCAGATATTTAGCAAATTTATCTTTAAGCACCTGTTGGACAAACGCTGCTGGTCTGGTGGACAATGACTCGATCGGAAAGAGGCTGCCCATTTCAAATGTTCTTTGGAATGCCAGTTCAAAATCTCGTGGATTCTGCGGTGATATGGCATACACCTTACCCGGTGTCGCAACAAGAATGATTTTTGCAACATCTGAGGCGATGAATTCAATCGTCCCTAAACTCTCAGAATGTTTCTCACCCAAAATCGCGCCTGACCAGGCGAGCACAGGCGTCTGAATGGTATAGCCAGATTCATTTGATCGACGAAGCCATTCAATATTCGTTAATGGGATATCCTCTGTTCGTAAGCCCCAGCGAATGCGCAACCCATCCCGCTCCAGAATATAACGGGCGTTAATTAATGCATATCCCCGATACAAAACGAAGGGAATCAGCGCTGTCAGGATGACGATCAGGATCATAAAAATCACAAAAAGACTTCCTTCAGCCCATCCAGTTGCAGCCCATAAAGACATCCCCATCATAAGAACCAGAATAACCAGCAAAATCCCATGCAAAATAATCCCCTGTTTTCGATCAGGAAAGAAAATCTGAGATTTTTGATCCGTGAAACTCATTTCACTTCAACTGTTATGATCGCATCACTTCCGCCACCATTCACACCTGAAATCATAATGGTGATGGTTTCTTCTGCTTTTATATAGGTGATCACATAAAAGTCATCATACACGGTCTCATCGCTCAGGACGTAACCAGCTACAGGCATTTCCAATCGATAGAAATCAGCCAATGCAGATGCATCATCTGGAGAATTAAAACTCAACATGGAACCGATGATAGAAAGCTCCTGTGCGTTATCTGGCACCGGGAGATCATTCACTCCGCCTTCTGCTGCCAATTGGCAACTTTCTGGCAGAGGAATTTCAATGATGCTATTCATATCAGTCAAATCGTACTCCCAGCGAATGGTGCCTGAAACATTCAAATCTTCAGCGTCAGAATAGGCTTCTCCCTGTGCTTCACCGGCAAACCTCACGATAAATCCACCATCCTGAGCATACCAGATTTCAGCGTCCACTTTGGATAATGTCGAGTTAACCATCGTAACATTATTAACCTGATACCGGTCTGTAAGCACCCCGTTTATTATTTCACTCTGTTGTATTAAATTACCAATCTCAAGGTTACTGAATATTGAAGATAATCCCAGATCGGTACCATCGTCATCCAGTACGTCCAGATTTTCGGTAAAAGCTGTGCATTCACTACCCTCGTCCAACAAATATACTTCATTACCAAAGCGATACACTTCCACAATTTGCAAAGGCTTTACTTCAGTGGTGGTCTCCATACGCATATGGGCAATCTGAAGAGATTTGATAACCTCCTGATCATTTACGACGGTAATATTGGTTGAGTTTCCTGCATCATCCGTACCTTGTAAAGATTGAACAAATCGAAAACGGAAACTTTCCAGGGATTCCATTCCATAAGCAATATCATCAAAATGTGGTTGAATAGAATTTCCAGATCCCTGGTCTTCATTATTTAATTCAGCCACTTCATCAAACACCAGGGTTGCTATTTGACCGGGGCTCGTTAACACTTCCCCCATCTCTTCTGGTAAGCGATCAATAATCGAATTTCGAAAATCGGATGAGCAAGCCAGGCTGGAAAATATTAAAACCATAAAAATGGAAATTATTTTTATTTTCTTCATGCGTTCTCCCTGTCAGAATCTGTTTCCGGCTTTACTTCCTCAACCAGAGATAACTCTACACGTTCTTCCATCCGTACCTGACCACGCAGAAAAGCGCCTTCTTCGGTGGAAAACGCCACAGTTGTGACATCTCCCCAAACACGTCCGGTGCTGCGAATTTCTAATTTTTCAGCAGTAATGTTTCCTTTGACAGCCCCAGCCACAATGACAGAATTCGCCTGCATTTGTTCACAGCTGACGCGACCTGTCTCACCGATCACCACCAAACCACGAACATTGATTTCTCCTTCAAAGGACCCTTCAATACGAACACCACCGCTTCCCCGTAAATCACCTTTCCAATTAATGCCTGGTCCCAGCACAGAGGTAACACGTTCAATAGGAGCCTGTGGTGTCAAAGGTGAAGTTGGTGTTTTTCGAAACATAGTCTTACTCCTCGGATACAAAAATCTATTTTTAAAGTCAACTACCGTTTAATAATAACGCGAAATTCATCTTTTTGGAGATAATCGTTCACTGTTTCCCAGGCAATTGTCTGAAGAAATTGAATTGTATCTCCATCCAGTTTGACGATCTCATCAGGAGCATCAAATCCAATCGATGTGTATACCGGGTTGTCCAGCGGTGATTCACCTGTAATACTGGCATATAACACACAGGCTGATAAATATACACCCAAAGCAGAAGGATGAATCCCATCATTGGCATACAGTTTTAAATCGGGTCTACTAATCAGCGCAGCCTGCCAGGCGGGACCAACTGGTACAATTGCCAGGTCTTCCTGCCATCCCAATTGGTGGACCATACGATCCAATCTTTCTTTTTCAGTTATCGAATCAACAGCTGAACCCCATGTGTAAAAAACGACTACCTGTATACCCTGCTTTTTGAAGAAATCAACCCAGGTTTTTGCATTCTTTTTGAATTCTTCATCAGAAAAATCCCGTTGCACCCCAAATGCCTGAATAATGACAACATCCATAAACTGTAGGTTTGTTGATTTTAAAAATTCTTCCTGATTAAATGATGAGACCAATGTAAAGCGCGGAGATATCGCACGATGCATACGGAGAAGCTGTGAATCACCAGCCAGTTCCAGCAATAACAAAGTCTGCATATCCAGTGGGCCGGTCTGCAGTTGATCATCCCCTACCCAGAGAAAATGTTCAAACCCATCATCAACCGGTGTTGGGGATAAATTTAAATTACTGCAACCGGATAATAAAATCGTTAATATTAAGAGACTCCCCCACCACTTCATGAATGAATGCTCTTTTCTTTGGTTTGTGTGACATCAAACCAGAACCGCCAGGGCATGCTTCGCCAGGGCTCCGGTGTATTGGCAATACCAATCCTGGGTCCAATTTGGACCAGTGATTCTTCGACCTGCCATCCTGTTTCAATCCATAAATTAGCATCCCTCTGGGTGATATTGATCCCATTCAGTTCACCATTAATTTGCATTGCCTGGGTTAACTTGGCTGGCCCATTGGTCCAGTTTTTTCGATTGACCTGATTGCGGAATTCAGCAATGATTGTTAACCCTTCCAGTGGATCAATTGCCCGTATCAAAACAGCCGCTGGATAATCCTGCTCACCAGTGACCACATTCAAACACCAGTGCATTCCATAGGTAAAGTACACATAAGCCCGTCCTGCTGGACCAAACATAACTGCATTTCTGTTCGTCTTGCCGACCCTGGCATGACATGCCAGATCCTGAATACCATCATATGCTTCCGTCTCGATGATGATGCCGGAAATTCTTTGCCCATCCAACATCCGCACCAGGCGTTTGCCTAGAAGATCCCGGGCTACATCGACTACGTAGCGTTTATAAAAACGCTCCGGGAGAATCTCATCCTTCATCATAGAAGTAATTTTACATGAACTAGGAAAATGCAGAGTGAGATTTCCTACTGGATGGTAAAATAATCGATATGAAAATCCTGTTAATTAACCAGGTATTTGTCTCCCCAGATGAACCGGGACACACCCGGCATTATGAAATGGCAAAATACTTACAAAAGTACGGAGACGAATTGGTCATCGTCGCATCGGATTTAAATTATCAAACCGGTCAACGTACGTTTGATCATAAGGGTCTGGTTACAGAACAGGTGGTTGAAGGGGTGCGTATCTACCGCACATACATCTACCCCGCCATTCACCGCAGTTATTTCTGGCGTATCCTATCATTCTTCAGTTTCATGTTTAGTTCAATCTTTGCTGCCATGCGAGTGAAGGATGTTGATATCGTCATGGGTACCACACCACCCATTTTTCAAGCTTTTTCTGCCTGGTTCGTGGCCTTCCTGCGCCGCAAACCATTCTTATTGGAAGTGCGCGATCTGTGGCCCGAGTTCATTGTCAGTATGGGTGTTTTCAACAATCCAATACTGATCAAACTGGCGCGAATGTTGGAGATGTTTTTATACCGGCGTGCCACCCATATCCTGGTAAATTCGCCAGCTTATAAAACCTATATTGAAGAAAAAGGTATTCCCGCGAAAAAAATTACGTTTATCCCTTATGGCGCAGATATCCAGATGTTCCATCCGGAATTGGATGGCAGCCATCTGCGACAGGAACTCAACCTGCAGGATAAATTTTTAGTGCTTTATACCGGAGCACTTGGCCAGGCAAATGATATCTACACCATCCTGCGTGCAGCCAGCCATTTAAAAGAAAATGAACACATCCAATTTTTACTATTTGGAGATGGAAAAGAACGCCCAAAACTACAGGCAGAAGCTCAAAAGTTACAATTGAATAATTTGCTCTTTGCCGGTGTCAGACCCAAGCATCAAATTCCTGCTATCATCGCAGCAGCGGATGTCTGTCTGGCCATTTTACAGAATATCCCCATGTTCCGCACTACCTACCCCAATAAGGTTTTTGATTACATGGCGGCTGGTAAACCCACCATTCTGGTGATTGATGGGGTCATTCGCCAGGTCATCGAAGACAGTCAGGGAGGGGTGTACGTTGCTCCCGGAGACGATCGCCAATTAGCAGAAACTATCCTTTCTTTATCCTCTCAACCAGATCAAATCAATGCCATGGGAAGCAATGCCCGTTCGTATCTGGAAAAACATCTGGATCGGCAGGTCATGCTGGAGAAAACGCGTGATCTTTTCCTGCAATTGAGGAAAGCATGAAAGCATTCGTAACAGGTGCAACCGGATTTACCGGCAGCCGAACCGTTCCACTTTTGTTAAAAAAAGGATGGGAAGTTCATTGTTTGTATCGCGAAAGTAGTGATCGAAGCGTATTGCAGCAAACGGAAATCCACTGGCACATGGGAAACCTGGAAAACCAGCAGAAATTAACCGAAGCCATGCAGGGCTGTGATACGCTTGTCAATATCGCTTCCCTGGGTTTTGGTCATGCCGAGAATATCGTCAAATCTGCCCAGGCAGCCGGGATACAACGAGCCATTTTCATCAGCACAACCGCTATTTTTACGAAATTGAACAGCCAGAGTAAGCGTACAAGGCTGGCAGCAGAAGCAGCCATTCAGAATAGTGATCTTAATTACACGATTCTGCGTCCCACCATGATCTACGGTAGCCAGCGCGATCGAAATATGTACCGTTTGATACGGATGTTATGGCGGTTTCCGCTGATCCCAATCTTTGGCAAAGGGAATTATCTACAACAACCAGTCTTTGTGGATGATGTGGCGAATGCCATCCTCAAATGCCTTGACCAGCCCAAAACGATTGGTAAAAGTTACAATATTGCCGGAAAAAAGGCTCTTACATATAATGAAGTCATTGACACGATCGCAACAATCATGAATCGTAAAATTTACAAACTCTATCTACCGGATAAAATTGTTGTCAAATTTTTAAGATTGTTAGAAAAAATGAAAATACCCTTTCCGATTAAAGCTGAACAGGTGAAACGATTAAATGAAAACAAGGATTTTTCCTATGAAGAAGCCAGTATTGATTTTCATTATCAACCACGTTCGTTTGATGAGGGGATCCGGCTGGAAATCCAATCATTTTTAAGCAAAACAGCATGAAAGAATTGATCGCCTTCTTCGTTCTGACAGCACTTGCCTACCTGGGTGTTGAACTCGTTCGCAATTGGTTGATGAAACGCCAGGTGATTGATTTGCCGAACGAACGCAGTTCCCATTCTGTCCCTACGCCACGCGGAGGGGGGCTGGTGATCGTGATGATCACGCTGGCAGTCGCGCTGGTCAGCATATTCCAGTCACAGAGCTGGAAGGAAGGTCTGGTTTTTGTAATCGTTGGTTGCGGTGTTGCCTGGATCGGTTGGCAGGATGATTTAAAATCACTCTCTCCCAAAGTTCGTTTTCTATTGCAGGGATTGGCAGCACTAATCACCATTCTGGCTGTAGGATATTTCGACTCGGTTACGATCCCACTTTTGGGTGACCTTCATCTGGGTCTCATAGGCATACCCATAACCCTGCTCTGGATTATGGGAATGATCAATGCCTACAATTTCATGGACGGTATCGATGGCATTTCAGGTAGTGTTGCGCTAACAGCAGCATTGGGCTGGATGCTCTTTCTAGGGGTAAATGGGCAATTTTCCAGCCCAATCTTCTGGATTGCCCTGGCAATTGCTGCTTCGAACCTTGGTTTTTTAGGACATAATTGGTCACCTGCCCGTATCTTTATGGGTGATGTTGCCAGCACGTTTCTGGGCTTTTGTTTTGCCGTTTTACCGCTTTTATCGGTCGACAAAGTGCAGGATGCATTTCTGTTGGGGGTCATCGTCATGTGGGCTTACATTCTGGATACACTGATTACCTTTATTCGACGCTTATTAAAGCACGAACGAGTTTTTTCTGCTCATCGAACCCATATTTATCAACGTCTGGTCATCAGTGGATATCAGGTATCCACGATAACCAGTCTCTACTTATTGCTGACTTCCCTTGGTGTCGTTCTGGCTTATGCCTGGATTCAAGGATTTGATTTTGCTCCAGCTGCCATTATCATCGGGTTACCCTTAATCTGGATTTTTCTGATAGGCTTTACGAAATATCGTGAAAATAAATCGTAGAATCAAGACTTTAAAATCTTTATATCGCCATTTTGGTGCTCGCTGGGTTTTATTTCGCATTGGTTATGCAGTGCGGATGCGAACGGGTATTATGCGCTGGCAAATCCCCTCCTATCACTGGAAAGACCGCCCTTTGCGTTACTGGGTTAAAAATCAAATCCCATCCGAACCGGAAGCCTATTACAACTATCGAAAAGAAAACCAGCCTGAGTTTATCTTCGATTCGATCAACTTTCCACAAAAAATTTCCTGGGATCAGATAGATGTGGTCAAAGAAGCAGATCATTACCTGGCTGGAATCACCCGTTATTTTTCCAAAACAGATTACCAGACCGGATTTCCCCCGGATTGGTTATTGGATCCTTCACGGAATACCAGACTATCAACTGAAAAACACTGGTCACAAATCCCGGATGACGGTCATTATGATATCAAGTTCATCTGGGAAGCCAGTCGTCTATCACAAATTTACACATTGGTGCGCGCATACGCTCGCACACAGGATCAGCACTACCCGGCTGCATTCTGGCAGGTGGTGGAAGATTGGATGCAGGAAAACCCACCCGGTATGGGACCCAACTGGAAATGTGGTCAGGAGGCCACGTTGCGATTGATGGCTTTATGTTTTGGGTACTATGCTTTTAAAGACCATATAGAGACTACCGCTGAAAGAGTTGCTCAATTTACGATTCTAGCAGCGGCTCTGGCAGAACGCATCTACATGAACCTGGGATATGCAATTTACACGCGTAGTAACCATACCATCAGCGAGAGCTTCGGGGTTTGGCTGGCAGGGATGCTTTTCCCCGAATTAAAAAATGCAAATAAATATCGCAAACTCGGGCAACAAATTCTGGAGAAGGAAGCTTCCAAACAGGTTTATCCAGATGGCAGTTACGCCATGCACTCCCTCAATTATCACCGCTTTATTCTGCATATCTATTTATTTGCGATGCGAATTGCTGAAGTGAACGATCAGAAATTTTCGCCACCGGTCTATCAGGCAGTTGAAAGATCGATTGACTATCTGTATACATTGATTGACCCACAAACCGGTCAGATGCCTCAATACGGCTCCAACGATGGGGCTCTGGTATTGCCACTGAGCAGTTGTGATTATATGGATTACCGCCCATTGATTCAGCTTGGTTATTACACTTTACACAAACAAAGAATATTCCCGCCAGGCGGATGGGATGAGGATCTTTTCTGGTTTTATGGCAAAGAAGCGCTGGATTCTTCGATTGAAACCAAATCACAACCAGCAGATGAACTTTTTTTGGAAGGTGGCATTACCAAAATCAGCGGAGAAAATACCCGGGCATTTATTCGTTGTGGACCTATAAGCGATCGTCCTTCCCATGCCGATCAGAATCATATGGATATCTGGTGGCAGGGGAAAAATATTGCCATGGATGCAGGCACATATCTGTATAGTGGTGATGGTCACTGGCGCAATGGGCTCGCCAGCACCCAGGTTCATAATACGGTTACCGTTGATGAGCAGGAACAGATGGAGAAATTCAGCCGTTTTATCTGGGTGGATTGGTCGCAGGGAGATATCCTTTCATTCGAATACAATAAAGGGCTCAAATTCTGGCAAGGTCAGCATAATGGGTATGCCCGATTGAAAGATCCGGTTATTCATAAACGCACAGTATTGCTTCTGGAGAATGCGAATTGGTTCGTGTTAGACCACCTGCAGGCAATGTTTGATCATCAATTCCGATTGAATTGGTTATTGTGTAAGGACTTCCTGCACCTGAAAAACACTGAGAATTCACTTCAACTAAAATATAAATCCAGAACGCTTACGGCTCAATTCGGCTTGTTTGGAAAACACATGCCAATTGACGTAATCAGTGCAGATGAAACGAGTTCTCGCGGTTGGGTTTCACGATATTATGGACACAAAGAACCTGCTCTGTCTGTTCAGTTGACCGCACAAAGCAAAGAGGCAATATTTTGGAGTTTCTTTGGTACAGCCACTTACAAACTGATTAATAACGGAGATGATTTCAGCATTCAATCCGAAACCTGGCATCTCCATTTGAATTCTACACAGATCATAATCAAACAAGCAGACCAACACCAGGAAACAATCATAAACATTCAGGCGAACCAATCCTCTTCCTGATAATTCTCTTGTTTATTTTCATAGTAGAATGAATTGGAACACCTCAATAAATCGGAACGAATGAATGTTTTTTGCGTGCAGCCCACGCCAAAACATCTTAATCGCTCATGATTGAAAGCTCAGAATGAATTTGATTATTGAAAAGATATTCGTCTGTGGAGGATCGTATGCAGGATGTTGTCATTATTGATGCTGTGCGCACACCCATCGGTGCATTAGGTGGCGTTCTATCCAAAGTGCGACCGGATGACCTGGCTGCACAGATTCTTACCAGTCTGGTCCAACGAACGCAAATTGAACCTGCAATTGTAGAGGAAGTATATCTCGGTTGCGCCAACCAGGCGGGAGAGGATAACCGCAATGTTGCCCGTATGGCGACTCTGCTGGCTGGTTTCCCGGTGGAAGTTACAGGTGTTACTGTTAATCGCTTGTGTGCTTCTGGATTAAATGCTATCAATATGGCAGCCCGGGCCATCCGCTGTGGTGAGGGTGATGTATATATCGCTGGCGGAGTCGAAAGTATGTCTCGGGCACCCTATTCGTTGCCAAAGGCAGAAAATGCGTTCCCTTATGGTAACCTGACCGCTTACGACACAGCGATCGGCTGGCGTTATCCCAATCCCAAATTCGAAGCTCAATATGGTGTTGACCCAATGGGTTTCACCGCTGAGAACCTAGCAGAACAATATCAAATTTCACGTGAACAACAGGATGAATTCGCTCTGAGAAGCAACCATCGCGCAGTTGCTGCGATGGACAATGGCAAGTTCGCAGTCGAAATCGCACCGGTGGTGATCCCGCAACGAAAAGGTGAGTCCTCACTGGTTACCCAGGATGAACGTCCACGGCGTGATACAACCCTGGAGAAATTGGCATCTTTGAAACCTGCTTTTAAGAAAGATGGCAGTGTTACAGCTGGCAATTCTTCCGGAATGAATGATGGTGCAGCCGCCGTCTTATTGATGAGCGAAAAGAGAGCGAATGAATTAGGACTAAAACCAGTAGCGCGTTGGGTGGGTAGCGCTGCCGCAGGCGTTCCACCACGTATCATGGGCATCGGTCCTGTACCTGCTACTCTAAAATTGTTGCAACGAACCGGTTTATCGCTGGATGATATTGAATTGATTGAATTAAACGAAGCCTTTGCAGCCCAGTCATTGGCTGTTATGCAGGAACTGACACTCAATCCGGAGATCGTGAATGTCAATGGTGGCGCAATTGCCCTGGGGCACCCGTTGGGATGTTCCGGCGCTAGAATTTTCACCACCTTGCTACATGAAATGAAGCGCATGACAGGTTCAAGCCACAAATACATGTATGGATTGGCAACGCTATGTGTTGGTGTTGGCCAGGGTGAAGCTACCATTATCGAGTCAATTCCATCATGAAAGCGCTGGTTACCGGGTCCACAGGGTTTATCGGTAGCGCAATTTGCGCCGCATTGGTCGAAAAAGGATTCTCAGTTCGTGCATTCCACCGATCCACCAGCAATCTTGCATTGATCAAGGATTTACCCGTCGAGCATGTCATTGGGGATCTTACCCAACCAGACAGCCTGGAATCTGCCATGCAGGGGATCGATGTGGTTTTTCACACCGCTGCCATGCTGGATATCAAATCTACCGTTGCACAACACACTGCCACCACCATTCTGGGAACTCGTTCGTTGATGGAAACGGCCTTACGAGCAGGTGTGCAGCGTGTGATCCATACCAGTTCAGTAGCAGCCCTGGGTGTTCCGCCAATACCCAGCGAATTAACATCTCCCGAGAAATCACCTCAATTAAATGAGCACGCCACCTGGAATATTCGACCCGGTCACTGGCTTTATGGCTTCAGCAAATACCAGGCAGAAATGGAGATTCAAAAGATTGTGGCACAAGGTCTGGATGTGGTTATCACCAATCCCTCCTATGTGGTAGGCCCTGGGGATCTTTATAGAACAGAAAATTCTCCAATTGTCAGTTTTTATCGGAAGGAAATGCCATTTATACCAACCGGTGGCATCAATATCGTTCATATTAATGATGTTGTTGCAGGACACCTGGCAGCCATGGAATACGGCAAACGTGGCGAACGTTATATTCTGGCAAATGAAAACCTTACCTTCAAACAGATGTTTTCACAATTATCGACAATCACTGGGATTCCTGCTCCCCGATTATTATTGCATGGAAAAATTGCCCGTCCAACCGTCGTTCCTTTACAGTTTCTTCGATCGTTTTTTAATTTACCGGTTCCGGTAGAGTTAATTCGCTTCGCAGGATACGGTTTTTATTTCAATAACCGCAAAAGTATAGAAGACCTAAAGTTGCAATATCACTACTCCGCATTTCAGGCTTTGCAGGAAGCATTTGTCTGGTTTAAAAATCAAAGCGAAAATAATCGCTAATCCTCATCTTTTTGTTTGTGATGCATGATGGTTTCTGGATCGGAATTTAGAATCTGGTTCAAGCCAGACGCCATCGCAGCCCCATGCCGGTATTGGAAAGGCCACATACTGCGGTGATCGAAGAAAGAAATCCGATCGCCATCCTTGAGTTCCTGATCCAGATCTGGTTGTAATCCAGGCAATGCGCATAAATTTCCATTGATAAATGTTATGCCACGCTCTTCGGTCGGCATTTTCAAAACCTTCAATAATTCCCCAACTTTTGTTTCTTCAGGTACTTCTAATTGAACGCTGGCAAATCCTTTTTCGGCTTTTTCGCTTGCATACAATGACAATACGCCATACAACCAGACATCAATTTTCATTTAAATGACTCCCTCCACCAATGGGGGGAAAGACCCCAATCTCATCCCCATCCTGCAAAATCGTATCCGTTTCACAATAAATCCCATTTACATAGGCTAATTTGATTTCTTCAGTCGGAATTCCCAGCACATCATACAGTTGTGCAATCGAAGTGCCGGATTCCAACTGGATATCCGATGATTTTCCAAGTTCCACACCTGGTAAATATTTACGTAACGTTGCAAACAATTTCACTTTAACAATCATATCATCACGGGCAACGTACAATATCCTGCGCCCACAGACAATCAGCACAGGAAGGATTATGACCCCAACAACCTTCATTGTTTTTTCGTAAATCACATGTCTCGCGCAGATCACAATCCGGGCAGGAAGGGAAATGAAAAGATCTGACACTGCTGCGGAAGCGCGTAAATTCCTCACTCATCCAGATCTCAGCCAATGATTGTTCATTCACATTCCCCAGGATGTAACGCTCTACATTTTTCTCAACGCCATCAATCGCGTAATATTTATAACTATGTGAAAATGCATAACAGGGAGAAATATTTCCATCCCAACCAACCACAATTGATTTTTCCTGCACAAATTTACAGCGTCGTTCTGCACCCCAGAACATTCTTGGGAGTTCAAGAAATCCCCAGCGTACCCATACATCTGTCTTGATAGGCCAACTACCTGTCTTAAATGGCTCACGAGGGCCATAACCATATAGTTTTTCAGCTTCCATTTCTTTGGTGTAGGGTAGAACATGTGAAACTACCAAGCGGGATGCGTTCAATTCAGAAGCCAGTTCCAATAAATCGTTCAATTCACCCTGATTGCTTTGCATGGCGACAAATTCAATGGCCAGCGTTGGTTTAACAACACCCAATTCTTTCTTGATCTGATTAAAACGGTTTACATTCTCCAGGATGAGTGATAGCTGGGTGCCACGTACACCTTCATAAGTCTCCGGTTTGCCACCATCGATGGAAACCACCACCTGATCCACACCGAGACGAAAGAGTTCACGCACCACATTTTCGGTCAACATCACCCCATTCGTTCCCAGGGTCACCGCCAGATCCCTTTTTCGAATCTCCTCGATCATACTGAGCAAATTACGATTCATCAACGGTTCCCCAAAACTGGTGAAAATAACTCTCTCCAGTGATGGAAGATCCTCCAGACTTTCCAGGATATGCTCAAAAGTGGATTGCTTCATATGTGCATGTGGATCAGTCCAGGAATGGCGGATGCAAGTCTGACAGTTAAGATTACAGGCAGTAGTAACTTCAATGTACAATTTTTTAGCATCAGGTACTCTTGGAAGTAAAAGGATATCACCTTCACGTTCATCCAGCCAGAATTCAGTATTTGGGTCTAATCGTCGTCTTTTATAAAATGCATCCGGGATTTGAAGATTCCTGTGTTCATTTGGCTTTAGTTTAGCCATCAATATTCCTTATCTAAAAACAATACAATCCTGGTAGGGTTTTTCTTTACCAGTTCTATGGAAATTGTATCAGTTTATTAATCAAAAATGGGATGATTTTCATCAGTGAATCTGACAAAAATCATCCTTTCTGTTTAATATAGATTATTCACTTAGAGATCTTTGTATACTGAATCCAATGCTTCATCAGGTATATCAAAGACCTGATTGTGCGGTGGCAATGGTTCCAATTTCATAAACTCAGGAATACGATCCGCTTCTTTACCAATTCCTGCTGCTTCATTGAATTTGCGCTCCACTTTAAGCGTCTCAGCACCATAAGCAACGATATCATCCGCGTTCCAGCTAGTTCCCAGAACACCATTGCACTCCTGGATCACACCTTCAAATCCACTCGCAATGTCCAGAATGGGGAAGGCGATGAAAAGACAATGTCCACAGGAATCAATGAAAGCGGTGGTCGCCTGGAAGGCACGGCTGAGTGCAGCTTTTCCTTCCGGGCTCAATGGATCCACTTTGCCACTTACACCAAGAATTTCTGGGCAAATTGTATATCCTGCGGTATGATCAGCGCCCATGGTGGTGGTCGCATAGGTGATACCAATACCTTTCACAGCACGAGGTTCATAAGCGGGCATACCTTGATTTTTTACCGCAGGTACTCTTTCGACACCGTAAATCTTACCGGTCACACCTGTTCCACCCCCCAATGTACGTCCGGTAGGTGTTCCTTTACCCATCTCATGAATCATCTGGATCGCGCCCTTGCTATCACCAAATTCAAGCAATCCACCTTCCATGGCAACACCCAGGGTGCCACCGGTTTCAATGGTATCCAGACCATATGCATTACAGAGCTGCACCATAACAGCAATGTCATCCAGGTTGTCTATACCCAGGTTCGCACCCAAAGCCCAGGTTGATTCGTATTCGATACAGGAAGTTGCTTCGGTTCCATCCGGGTTGTAATAGGTATTTGAACATTGAATGATACAACCGGGTGAACAGGCATGGTTGTAAATTTCTTTGCCCATACGTTCTTTGTTGGTCTCAAAAATGGCTTCACCAGAAGTCTTGGCTGCACCTTCAAAACGACCTGCTGAGAAGTTACGGGTTGGCAAACCACCTGCTTCATTCAGGATATTTACCAAAACCGCTGTACCATAACTGTTAAGGCCACCTTTTGGCTGTGAAATGGGATGGCTGCGAATAGCATCAATTAGTTTTTTGCGTCCTTCATCGAACAAGGATTTATCAACCATTTCAATTCCCGGAGCCCCTTTTGCATCCAGGATAATGAATTTTAAGCGTTTAGAGGCCATAACTGCGCCTAAACCACCTCGACCTGCATAACGGCTGGGACGTTTTGCCATGTCATTAAAGACAATACCGGAATTGCCATACCCCAATTCACCGGCTGTTCCCATGCTGGCGATGGAGACTTTGTCACCATACTTTTCAAAGATCTTTGGGTAGATATCATATACATCTTTGCCAGTATGCTCAGTCGCATCAAAGAATTCCACTACAGGTTTTCCAGCAGCATCGTCCCATTTAACCTTGGCACCCCAATATACATCCTTCTTTCCAGGGAAACCTTCCACAACCAGAGCACGGATACGCATCTTAGCCAGATCCGGTCCCCATGCTGTCCCAGCGTTGGCTTCTTTAATACCACCCGTTAATGGTGATTTACCACCTACGGAGACACGCGCTGAAGTTGGTGCTGCAGTACCTGTTACCATACCAGCTGAGAATACCAATTTATTATTGGGTCCTAATGCATGGCAAAGAGGTGGCACTTCATCATAGACCATCTGCGATGTCAGAGCACGGCCATATAACAATTTATATTTTTCCGGTACTTCTTCTAACTTAGAGGTTAGATCAGACATGTTAATTCTTAAAATCCACATAATAAACTCCTTTCAAAATTTGTCTCATAAACAATGAAATTTGATTCTTGAAAAATGATATTGTTTGCTCCTCCTTGATCCGATAATGATTAAAACACGCAAAGATAAGGTTAACCCTATCTGGGTAACCTTACCTCCTTTGCGCACTGGCGGGCGAAGGAAATTGCTCTCCTTGCCGTATCGTTCGTTTATCCGGGACGGAATCAACGAATCGGAGGTATTGAAAAAACTTTATAACTTAATTGGATTCTAGCTAAAGTGCTGGGAATTATCATCCATTTTTATTATAATAAAATTCATTTCATTGTCAAATCATACCGCATTATATTACCAGTAACATAAAAAGACGTTTCTATTAGGTGGTGAAAAACACTCAGTATCATTCAAGCAAGGAAAATTGTGGAGACCTGTTGTGACAATAGACACTTACCAAAGGTTTCATCAACACTGATAATAAAATAAACTATTGTTTATTGCTTTTATCCGAGTTATCGGAAATTACTGGCAAGGAGGATCTATGCCCCCACAGGGACGAATTGAAGTTCGAGATAACTATTGTAAAGGTTGTGAGATTTGTGTGTCTGCCTGCCCACAAGGTGTCTTAGCGCTCGCACCTGAAAGATTGAATATTAAAGGGTATCATCCTGTAGAATTGATTGAGCAGGGTTGCACGGGTTGTGGCATCTGTGCCATTGTTTGTCCGGAAGCTGCCATTATTGTTTATCGAGAAGTTAAAAGCCGAACTCCATAAGGAAGAGGAAAATTATGGCGAAAGAATTAATGAAAGGGAATGTTGCCATTGCAGAAGCTGCGGTTCGAGCAGGTTTAAACGCTTATTTTGGTTACCCCATCACACCACAAACTGAATTACTGGAATATCTTTCTGGGCGTTTACCCGAATTAGGGCGAATGTTTTTACAGGCAGAAAGTGAATTAGGGGCGATCAATATGGTGTATGGTGCTGCTTGTACCGGAGCACGTGTGATGAGTTCATCCTCCAGCCCAGGTGTCAGCCTGATGATGGAAGGTATCTCATATATTGCTGGAACAGAATTACCTGTCGTTCTGGTGGATGTGATGCGTGGTGGCCCTGGATTGGGAAATATAGCCCCCGCTCAGGCAGATTACAATCAAATCGTACACGGTGGTGGTCATGGTGATTATCACCCCATTGTTTTAGCACCGGCTAATGTACAGGAAGCCATCGACCTGACCTATGGCGCTTTCGACCTGGCAGAAAAATATCGTTCTATCGTGGTGATTCTGGCAGATGGTTCCATGGGACAGATGATGGAACCAGCAGAATTACCTGAAATGAAACCAGCCATTATGCGCACCCCGGATTGGGCAACGTATGGATCCGAAGGACGTGAGAAACGTATTTTGTCTTCTATTTATATTGACCCACCTGATCAGGAAGAAACAAATTTCCGGTTGGAACGACGCTGGCAGGAAATCAAAGCGAATGAAGTCCAATATAAAGAATATTATCTGGAAGATGCAGAATACGCAGTGATTGGTTTTGGAACATCCGGGCGAATTGCACTGTCTGCAGTCCGGGCTGCCCGTGCAAAAGGGATCAAGGTTGGGTTATTCCGACCCGTTTCTCTGGCTCCCTATCCTGAAAAGGAATTATATGAACTCAGCAAACGACTCAAGGGACTGCTGGTTGTGGAAATGAATGCCGGTCAGATGCTGGATGATGTATTAAGTATTACACATCATCAAGTTCCAGTAGAATTCTACGGAAGGATGGGGGGTATTCTACCTATGCCAGAGGAAATTGAAGCCGAAATTGACCGGATGGTCAATAATCCAGCTGTAACCGATGGTCATCCACGTGATCGCTGGCTGGCAAGATTTGGAAAAATGAACTAGGAGGTCTGGAATGGAAAACATACAAATGGAAGAACAATTAGTTTATGATCGGCCAGAATCGATGGTCAGCATCCAAACCCATTATTGCCCGGGTTGTACACATGGCGTCGCTCATCGTCTTGTCGCAGAAGTGATCGATGAAATGGGCATTAAAGATCAAACCATAGGTGTTGCTTCCGTCGGTTGTTCGGTGTTTGCCTACAATTATTTTGATTTCGATTTCGTTCAGGCTCCGCACGGTCGTGCCCCTGCTATGGCTACCGGGATTAAGCGTGTACTCCCTCATCGCTTTGTAATGACCTATCAGGGAGATGGTGATCTGGCGTCTATCGGGATGGGTGAAATTGTAGCTGCTGCTGCTCGTGGAGAAAATATTACCGTGATTTTTATCAATAATGCAAATTATGGTATGACCGGTGGCCAGATGGCACCCACAACCTTGCCTGGACAAAAAACCTCCTCTTCTCCAAGCGGTCGCGATGTTGAGGTAGCTGGATTCCCCATTCGCACCTCAGAAATGTTGGCGACTCTGGATGGTGCTGGTTATGTTGTGCGCCGCAGTTTGCATGATCCCAAAAACATTCGCATGGCAAAGAAATCCATTCGCCTGGCATTTGAAACGCAAAAACATGGGCTTGGTTTTTCAATGGTTGAACTGCTCTCCACCTGCCCAACCAACTGGGGGATGACACCTAATCAAGCGCTGAAATGGGTGGAAGATGCGATGATACCCTACTATCCCATTGGCGATTACAAGGTAAATCCAGCGCTCAAAGCGTTGAAAATATAGGTGGAGGAAAAAATGCAAAAAGAGATTATTATTGCAGGTTTTGGTGGTCAAGGGGTCTTATTCGCCGGTCAATTGCTGACCTATGCGGCCATGGACGAGGGTTTGCAGGTTACCTGGATTCCTTCCTATGGTCCTGAGATGCGTGGTGGCACCGCCAATTGTACAGTGGTCATCAGTGATGACGAAATCGGATCGCCAATGGTCAGCCGTCCCTCTGCCGTGATAGCCATGAACCTGCCTTCCCTGGATAAATATGAAGACAAAGTGAAAGATGGTGGTGTTCTGGTGGTCAATCAATCCATGGTGGATCGCGAAGTCAGGCGTACTGATATAAAAGTAGCCATGGTTCCAGCCAACACCATCGCAGAAGAAATGGGTGACAAACGCATGACCAATATGGTTTTACTGGGTGCGCTGTTAGCCAACCTGGATATTTTGCCAGTGGAAGCTGTTGAAAAAGCCCTCAAAGAACACCTCCCAGAACGGCATCAAAAATTACTATCCATTAACAAAGAAGCCATGCAGCGTGGTGGAACGTATGTAGCCACTTCGATTCCTGCGTAAAATGATTTGATTTTTAAAAAGAACAGGCCCAAAAGTCATAATGATTTTTGGGCCTGTTTTTTTATCAGCATTCATTCATTGGTGCGATGCACTTAGGGATTAACCAATTAACACAAAAACCGGAAGTCGACACCTTAAACCAAACAACCAGAAGTGCGTTGCACTCTCTTATATCTAATCAAGGAGTCTTACAAACAAGGTGCAACGCACTTCTGGTAAATGGTTAATGGATGTACACTCCCAGGATGAGAAATGATGGTTCATCATCAAGTGCAATGCTCCAACGAATGGCCTAAAAGATAAACTGGAGAAAAGATTATTTTAAGTAATAAGCTTCTTAGCAGTAGGAATTTGTCTTTTTACAAAATTCTATCAGCCATCAGCCATCAGCTAAATCACTCCGCTGCAACCAGGAGAAAATTAAACATATTCGCATCAAAACGTAAAAGAATGGTGGGTTGTTCGACAGAATACCAGGCAGTCTGACCATTGCTGAGGGTTGCTTTCCAGGCCTGGAATTCTCCTGCCGGAACGCTGATACTTTCTGGACCTGTGATGGTAAGTTTTTCCTGCTTTAAAAGTGGTCCATTATCCTCGGTTTCCTGGTGCCAGGTGAGGGGGATTAGATAATCAACCTTGTAAGATCTTCCTGTTACAAAATCAAGCCCCATCAAACGCCAGGCCCATTCGTCTTGCAGCAATGTTTGTGGAGGAAAAGTATGGGTATCCTGTGCCAGATTTTCAGCTTGCAGGGATAATTGCAGATTTCCATCCCGTTCCTGCACCTGCCAGCTATGCTGGAATTTGTCGTTCAGATTTCTCTGGAACAGGTTCACCAGATGAAGATCATCTGTCCGCCACTGCACATTTAAGCTGGAAGAACCAGCCAGCAATGAAAAGTAACTGTTGCCAGTCTGTATTTCAAAGTCTTCATATGTACTTTGACAGCTTAAATTGGCATCCACTTCACCTTTATGCCATTGGCAGACCGATTCTCCAATCTTTTCGTCGCCTTTATGCTGTATTTCATAAACCCATAAGGCGGAAACCGGCAATTGCTCTCCATTCAATGTCAAGCTTGCTGAACTTCTTGCCTGCGAGATTTCCTGAACAGCAACTACAACAAATAGTACCGCTGCCAGCAAAATTGGCCAGAGAACCTTCCATCTGGAAAGTTGGACTGGTTCACTTTCTCTTTCAACCAACATCTCAGGGCGAGGAATCAGTCGTTGTAATAAAACCAACCCAACCACCAGCATCAAAATCCCAAAAGCACCCGCTGGCAGGGAAGGAAATGGCAGTTCAAGGGTAGGGAACAATCCAGCGCGGATCAATACAATCGCAGCCAGAAAATTATTGGTGGCATGCAGCACGATCGTGACCGTCAGGGATTGTGTGCGCCAGTAGGTGTATCCCAATAAAAATGCGATCAGTAATAAAGCCGGCAAACCCTGCAGACGGAAATGGAAAAACGCAAATAACAGACTGGGGACCAGCACTGCCAGGGTGCGTGTTGTGCGTTTTTGATAAGCGGGTTGGATGGTACCCCGGAAGAGGATCTCTTCACAAATCGGTGCAATGATGACCAGTCCGACAAAGATCAACGCGGCTTGAGAAGAAGTAGTGGGCAGCATGCCTGCAGGAGTGGGTGGCATGTAACCGGTGATCTGACCCATGAGGATTTCAACCAGGCTGGTTACCAGCCAGGCACCTCCACCCAGGAGGGTTGCTACCAGCAATAATGACGAACTTGTTTTTTTGAGTCCGCCGCTTTCACGAAGATCAATCTGGTTGTGACGCAGCATCCACAGGGTAGGTAGAAGGATGAAAAGCAGCTCCGTCAGAAGAAGTCCCCAGGAGAAGGAGCGTGATTGCAGAAATGCCCCAACGCTGACCAACAATAACATGGTTGCCAGGTAAAGACGATTCGCTTGAATAATACTTAAAGTTTTTTTCAAGAGCAGGGATTCCCTTAAGGCTGGATACGTTGATTGTAACATGCCTGAGGTGAATAATGGGGATAAGTGCCGTCAAAAAATGAACCAGAGCCGTTAACGAATTAAAAACGATGACGAATAAAGAAAGACTCTTCTTCCTGCTAACCAACTACTTGAAAATGATGGGTAGATAGAACAGGTTTTGAGGAAGGAGCCAAAGTTGCTGGCTGGGATCACCGAGGAGGTTGTAGGTTTCCCAGTAGTACTGACCTTCTCCAGGATCGATTCCTGGATAAAATTCCTGTACTTTTGTTAATCCGAAAAATAACCCATCTTTTATTGGTGTACTTTCTAAAGGATTAGAAAAAAAAGAATTATAAAAATTTCGTTCAAGAACATCATCTGGACCCCAGTAACTAGGTGCTGCTGAACCAATAAAACTAATAGCACCTTTATTGGCTTGAATCATCCAGGTTTCACCAAAACCTACAATGTTAGTCATAGATCCAAAATCGTTAGTCTCACATGCAAAACTTGATACAAAAGAATAAATGTCGTAATTAACAAGTGCAGAAATTTCATCTTTATGAATTGTTATATCTCCGTCATACCAACCATTAGGTGCACCGTGTCCTGAATAGGTAATTATTCCTCTACCAAGATTAAGGCGAGGAAGAATATCTTCTTCATCATTAGCAAGATTTGAAACACAGTAAAGTTGATCCCCTCCTATTGGCAATTCATCTTCTGGGAAGGTACCTGGAAAATCCAATGGAGCAGTGTGATTATCTATGACATCGTTATGCGATCCTTCCGCAATTTGATAATTAGGTATTTTCTTTTCGGTATTTAAACTTGTATCACAGGTACTTATAAAAGCTATATCTGAATTCCAATTATGATAACCATCAACGTTATACTCAATTAATTTGCTTACAATATTAATTACGTCAGTTCCTGAGCGTGCAGGTAATCGTCCAACAAAAATATCTGGAACATAGTAAGCTTCAAGTTCGGTTGCTTCATCGATTGTGGCGTAGTAAAGGTCAGTTTTTCGACCGGTAATTAATCCTTGAGGTGCAGGAATATAATTGGTATCACCCACCAACAATAAATAAACAGGGGGCGGTTCCAATGATTTGAGGTAATTTTGTATTGCCAGAATGTTATCTTCTTCGCTGCCAGCTATCCCATCAAATCCTGGAATTTTACTCAGTAAGGTTACATCAACAAAATATCCCTGTAATTGTTTCATGGACACAAAATCAGTTAAAGCTGTTTCAAATTCATCCGGGGTAATAATCAGATATCCCTCACCGGATTTGGTCGCATCCAGGGTTGTCTGTGGCAGTGGGTTGATCACGATCTGGCTGACCAGGTGATCAAAGGAGGGGCTGTCGCTGATGACAGCAGCGTCCAGCGATGTGGCTGGGCTCTCCGGCCAGGTCAGGCGCAACTCGATTTTTTCCAGCAACTCGATCTCTCCATTGGCGGGGCGATAACGCACCGGGTTGATCCACAGTGGCAGGATGGTGTAATCGCGCATCTGAAAGGTGTCATTGACTTCATACCAGCGCTGCGGTTGCAGGCTGAAGCTGGCATAACGGGCAGGGTCGGGTGGTGTCCAGGGTGGCGGCGGTTCGGATTTGGAAGCCTGGCGCTGGGCGGGGATGATTTTAGCTGGGAATCCCTGCCGTTGAAGGCTGACACGGTGGCTGCTGGCTTGTTGCTGGATGACCTCCACCTGCGCGCCTTGCGGAATCAGAATGTTGAAGGTCACACCGGGTAAGGCTGGTTGTCCGGGTTCACGATAGGAGCTGTACTCCTCGTGCCAGAGTCGGGTGTAGGATTGACCGTCCCCGGTTTGCAGTTCTGCCCAGACACCGGAGAAGGTAAGGGTGACATCAAGGGTGTGGGAATCAATATTTTCAACTTTTGTTTGCACAGGGGATGAAGGTTTGGTATCAGGATTAGCAGATAACCAAACAGGTTCATTGCCAGACTCGTTTTGGGCGCTGACAGGAGATCCAGGTAGCGCAAAGCTGATCAGCAAGCTGAAAATTAGAATTCTAAAAAGATATTTCATTAAAAATAAATGTACAACCTAAAAAGGAATTTGCATTCATTGTAGCATCCATTTTTTATGAAAGAATACCACTTCAGGGGTATTTACTCACAATTGAAATTTTCCCTTCGTTTCCTAAAATAATGTGAAAATGAAGAACAAGGAAATAGAAAGTAGATTCAGTTGAAAGAACCTGGTTATAGTTACAAGAGTGCATCGCACTTTTAGATTTTGGAAGAATACTCATTCTAAGTTTATAACTGATATCTCTCAGATCCCTAAGTGCATCGCACCTTGATTCTATTTAGCTTCAATCAAAACATTTCGCATCTTTCGGCAGATTCATCAAGTGCTGCAAATACGCTGTAACCCGATCATCATCGTCATAGTGATAAACATATCCAAGATTTTCAGCCACCGGGATGCTCAGGTTGCGCATTAACTTTCCAGCTCTAAATAAAGCCTGCCAGATGGCTTCTTCATCAATTCCAGAATAGGTTGAAAGAAGCTCCTGCCAGAGATCTGGAGGTAATAATTTACCAAACTTTTTCCCCATTCTGCCGGCATTTATCTTCCAGTGGTGTTGCATAGCAATATACCAGGTAATCATCTTATTCAGGCAATCCCGCACAATCACCTCATATAGATATTTGGCGGTCACAGTCTCATTACGCCAGAGTGCTTTGGCAACAATGGTGGACACCCACCAGAATTCGTTGACCATCAGATCGTATTCAGCCTGGTCAGGTTTTTTGGTGATGTAATAAGATTTATTCGGAGCTGGAACAGGCGGGAGGCATTGATCCTTATCCAACAAAACAACTGTCAGGCTATCTTCGAGCGCTGGGGAAATCATTTTCATTTTCGCAAATGATAAATCGATCCGAACGCCATCTGCAAATTGCATCAGAAACACAAATTGGTCCTCTGGAAAATCATCATGACGGTTAAATTACATGATAACCAGCTCACCGAAGGTTGGCATCCAGTTTTTATCCTTCACATACTTCTCAAGATCGTGAACAAAGCAGGCAAAATCATAGTCGCAAAAAATATCATGGCTTATATTGGGATTGACTCTTAATCCATTCATCACGATAGCCCGAATATTAGCATCAATTTGAGCAAAATCCAGGATTTGTTTCAGAACCTGTTCATCATTGCGCATGTATCACCTGAATATCTGGATGGGATTTTATGAATGTGTTATTTTACTTCGACGCGGAGAAAAAGCAAAAGCTAACATAAATATAAGCGTTGCTGTTAATACAATCGCTGAACCAGATGCAATATTAATATAATAGCTAATATACAACCCCACCACGCTGGAGATAGCCCCAATGATCGCCGAGACTATCATCATACTGGGCAAACGTCGGGTTAGAAGATAAGCCGAGGCAGCCGGTGTCACTAACATCGCAGCCGCCAGCCCCACCCCCACCGTTTGGATGGATACAACCACGGTTAGACCCAACATGACCAGCATTAAATAACGTAAAAATTGAACCGGTAAACGCATCATGGTTGCCAGAATGGGATCAAATGAAATCACCATAAACTGTTTGTAATTGACAGCAACAATTATAAGAATGATGATTGCCAACACAGCAGTGAAAATCAGGTCTTTTTCACTCACACCCAGCACATTCCCAAACAGGATATGACTCAAATCCACGGCATAAGTACGAATGCTGCTGATGAGCGCCACGCCCAATGCAAAAGCTGCTGAGAATAGAATACCGATAGCAGTATCCTCTTTGATGGTGCCTTCATTCGAGAAAAACCCAATTCCAATCGCGACAGCGATAGCAGCTACAATTGCACCTAAAATCAGATTGCCCCCCAATAAATAGGCAATCGCCACGCCAGGCAACATCGCATGCGCAAGTGCATCACCCAAAAATGCCATCCCCCTTAAAACGATATAAACGCCAACCACGGAACAAAGTACCCCAACCAACAAGGCTGCCAGAAAACCACGTTGCATGAAGGAGTACGTAAAGGGAGAGGTGATAAATTCAATCATTTTCTCACCTGAGGTCGTCCGGAGGGCAGCATTCATCCACCACCATCACACCATGCATGGAAAGCACCTGCCCACCAAATCCGATCTGTAAATTTTCGGGTGTGAAAACTTCTTCCGGTTTTCCGTAAGCAATAACTTTACGATTGATCAGGAGCACCTGAGAAAAACGGGTGGCAGCCATGTTGAGATCATGGGTTGAAACCAGGGTTGTGACACCTTTTTGATGTAATTTTTCCAGCAGATTCATAGTGGTTTCCTGTGTGCTGGCATCCACACCGGTGAAAGGTTCGTCCAATAAGAGGATATGAGGGTTCTGTGCCAGCGCGCGTGCCAAAAAAACCCGTTGTTGCTGTCCACCCGATAGATCTGCGATGGAGTTTTTCGCCAGATCTCCAATCCCCATTTGTTCCAGGCTGTGAAGCGCAATTTCAAAGTCTTCTTTGCGAGGTTTTTGCAGCCACTTAAGTTTTCCAAAACGCCCCATCACTACCACATCCAGTACTGTTACCGGAAATTTCCAATCGATCGCTTCGCGTTGGGGTACATAAGCAACACAATCAAGGTGATATCCTAATGGCTTTCCATGTATTTGTACTGTTCCAGAGCGGACCGGTAACAAACCTACCAGAACTTTGAATAAGGTCGATTTACCGGCGCCATTGGGCCCAACCACAGCCAATGATTGCCCAGCTGGAACTGAAAAACTGATTTTATTTAGGACTGATTCACCGTTATAACCGGCTTCAATATTTTCTACATCCAGATGAGCTGATTCTGTTAGATAATCCATGGATTCCATTACTCAGCCAGTGCTCTAACCATTTGATCCACATTATACTTCATCAAATCTATGTACGAGGGAGCATTCCCATCTGCTTCACTGATCGAATGGGTATAAAGATCATAAACAACTTTGATACCCGTTTCAGACGAAAGTTGTTCAGCTAATTGCGGATTGGATCCAGTCTCCATGAAAATGGCTATTGCCCCAGAAGCACGCATTTGATCCACCAATTCAGACATTTGTTGGGCAGAGGGGGCCGATTCGCTGCTGACGCTATGGATAATGGTACCGACTACTTTGAAACCATATCGATCAGCAAAGTAGCCAAAACTTTCATGATTGGTCACTATCAGTCGTCGCTCCGGAGGTATTGTCTCAATTTTTTCCTGAATATACTCATCCAGATCTTTTAGTTGTTGGATGTAGATCTCTGTATTAGCTGAATAAAGATCTTTTCCCTCAGGGTCCACAGCTATCAATCCATCGCGAATATTTTCTACATAGGTGATGACCAGATTAGGATCCAGCCAGAAATGCGGATCAATTTCATGATCATGACCATCATCCTCTGAATGTCCTTCTTCTAAGGTTCTGCTTTGTAAACCAGCAGATGCTTCCACAACAATCTGATCAGCGGGAAGATTCTCCATAATATCCTCCAGCCATTCTTCAAAACCTGCACCATTAACAAATAGAATATCACTATCACTGATCCTGGCTACATCCCTGGGTGTCGGCTCAAATGAATGGGGGTCCAATCCCTCAGGCATCAGGGTCTCAACCACCAGGCGATCACCTGCCACATTTTGAACAATATCAGCCAGGAAAGACTCTACTGCAATAACCTTTAAATCAGTTCGATTAATTTGATTGGTTACAGGATTTACTTGACAAGCAGACACCAGCAACATAAGTAATTTCGCCAATAAAGTCATAAATCTTATTTTTTCTCTCATTCTTTCTACCTCATTGAAATTTCATCAAGTTTTTATGAAACTTCAATTCTTATTGAAAATCATTTTCAATTATATTAGAAAACAGAATGGTGTCAACGGTGCGAAAATTTACGTATAACCTTTTTCAACGAATCATGATTATATGAAGGCTGGCAGATCTTTTCAAGAATCTACGGGATAAAACCCATAAACTTACCTGTAGCGACATTCACAACTTCACTACCATCACGGTTTACCTTTAATACACTGATCTCACTGGAAGACAAGAAACTTCTAGTCACCAACAGAAATTCATCATTCACCCATCCTCCCACGGTAAATGATCCATCCTCAACTGTTGTTAACACGTGTGGAGGTTGACTACCATCTACCGGAACCACCACAATCTTACCAAGTTCCTGCATGGGATCAGCCCGTTGAACTATGTAAACCAGCCATTCTCCTGATGGTGAAAATCGAGCTGCACCTGCCAATACCTGATCTTCTATGATGGGATATATCGTTTCAGTCCCTGAAGCCAAACTCCTCACACGTACATTCCCCTCCCCCCCACATACAATAGCGATTTTTGTCAGATCATTCGAAATACTGCTCAAACAGATACCCAAGTGCTCCTGATCATCGACCAATGTTCTGATGGAGTTATTCAGTGGGTTGAATATATACATTCCGTTATACCCCCAAAACAGCATATAACCACCTATTCCAGTCATTCCGGTTGCGTAAATCAAACGCCCATCTCCCGTCCAGTGAACCGGGAAGAAATTTAGATTCAGATCATTTTGCTCGTCAGCAGCAATGGAATCGATCAATTGCTGGTTACTGCCATCTATGTTAGCAAAGAAAATTTCAGTCTGAAGGGTACCGGATCCCCAACTGCTGGTTGACCAGGCTATTTTTTGACGATCTGAAGAGATGGCAATATAAACTGGATCCTGTGCCTCGATAAAATCTAATTTTTGTGTTCCCAATGCATTTACCCGAAAAACACCAGAATTGCTACTGAATTCCGAATAATAAATTTCATCTTGAAATGTATTAATGTCATTATTCCCATACCAGGTCGAACTTCCAGCCGGAAATTCCACATCTAAAGGATTTCCATTGAAATCAAATGCGCGAAACCGGCCATCCTGTAACGCATAGAATCCCTGATACAAATCGCTACCGGAGAGATCAGGTTGTTTTATCTCTGAAGGTTCTGTGGGTGCAAGAATTTCTGCTGAGCCAGGCTCTTCTGTTTGCTTTGATGCTTCAATCATCTGGGTTTGTAAAACCATAATCGTGGCTTCCAGATCCGGCCCAGCCGTGGTGTCAATTTGTTGCTGAAACGGTAATTGACAGGCTGTTGCGATTACTAAAACAACCATAATTAAAAATGCAAATGGTAAAAATGGCGTTTTCTTCTGAAGCATGATTTCCTCCGTTTTAATATTCATTATCAATAGTAGTAAAGCACTCTTGCAATGTCAATCCGTTAAACGACGGATTTTTTCAAAAAAATCAAACGGAACATCTTTTCTTCTCAATAAATTTTAAGACGGGTTACCGTCCTTTTTTCTTCTAAAACTGAACTTTTCTTCATGATAGGACGGGTCTACACCCACTAAAACCTAAAACTTAAAACCTCCTAGCTAGATTTTGTCAAAATAAATGAAATTATGATCAAAAAAACTTGCATTTCAGTTTGAATTATGATAATATCTTGCTACCTATAATAAGGAATGAGAGATCAAATCGCTCCGTATGGAGTGGTTTATTTCTTTTTAATCGGGATTAATCATTACAAAATTTCAAAAAGGAAGCAACATGTCTGTATCATTTCTGACGCAAGAAGGTTATGATGAATTACAAAACGAGTTAGAGTATTTGCGTAATGTTAAACGCAAAGAGGTTGCCCAACGCCTGCATGAAGCCATGGAAGGTGGAGAGCTTATCGAGAATGCTGAGTATGAAGCCGCGAAAAACGAACAGGCATTCACCGAAGGTCGTATCAACGAGTTGGAATATCTTTTGGCCACAGCACGTATCGTTACAGAAGCTCAGAAAGCGGACACGATTCAAGTAGGTTCCAAAGTGACAATCGTCGAGGAAGGTCTTGACGAAGAAGAATTGTACACGATTGTTGGCGCAGCAGAAGCCAAACCCAGCATTGGCAAGATTTCAAATGAATCGCCATTAGGTAAGGCATTGTTAAACCATAAGGTGGGAGATATTGTCTCTGTGAATGCACCGGCTGGCCCGTATAAAGTCAAAATTATAAAATTTGAGTAGACTCAAAAATAAGAACAGTGCCCCGCCCGTGATATCATTAGGCGGGGCATTTTGTTAACTAAACTGTAAACTTGAGGGTGTTTTATGGAAAGAAATGATCTGGAAAAAATTCGTTTGGAAAAAATCGAACGAATGCGTGCAGAAGGGATTGAACCTTATCCCACCACTGCACATTACACATATCGCAATCGGGAAGCCATCCAGGCTTTTGAAGCAGCCGAGAAAATTGAAGGGAGTGAGCCCATTCAGGCAACCCTGGTTGGTCGAATTCGTGCCATTCGCTTAATGGGAAAGATTGCCTTCGCGCATATTGAAGATGGCACTGCTCGCATTCAACTCTTCTTCCGCATCAATGATATTGGTGAAGAGATGATGACCCGGCTGAAAGAGGACTATGATTTGGGCGATTACATCGAAGCCAGTGGGCACCTCTTCCGCACCAAAACCGGCGAGATCTCGCTGCATGTGAATTCATTCCGCATGCTGGCCAAAGCTATCACTCCCCTGCCGGCTGCCAAAGATGAAGTGGTAGATGGCAAAATTGTACGGCATGCCACCCTGAATGACCCTGAGATGCGCTACCGCCAGCGCTACGCGGACCTGGCCGTTAACCCGGAAGTGCGTGAGATTTTCAGAATCCGCGCCAAAACGATCCGTGCCTTGCGACAATTCCTGGATGAACGTGATTTCATCGAGGTGGAAACTCCCATCCTGCAGCCTATCTATGGTGGCGCTGCAGCGCATCCTTTTGTTACGTTCCACAATCAACTCAAACAGGAACTGTATTTGCGCATTTCCTTCGAGTTATACCTTAAACGTCTGATCGTGGGTGGATTTGATCGGGTGTATGAAATCGGTCGCGATTTCCGTAATGAAGGCGTTTCCTTCAAACACAATCCGGAGTTCACCCAGATTGAATTCTACATGGCTTATGCCAATTACCACTCCATTATGGAGGTAACCGAAAACATGATGGCCTACGTCTGCGATCAGGTGCTTGGCACCCGCACCCTGCAGTTCCGCGGCAATACCCTGGATGTCACCCCACCCTGGCGGCGTCTGGAATTACGCCAGGGGTTGATTGAAGCCACCGGCATTGATATCAATGAGCATCCCTCAGTTGAGAGCCTCGAAGCCGCCATGAAAGCCAAAGGTTATGCTTTCAAACCCGGCAGCCCGCGCGGTAAACTGATCGACAGCCTGATCGGTGATTACCTGGAACCTTCGCTGATTCAGCCAACTTTCCTGTATGATTACCCGCGCGATATCTCTCCACTGGCAAAAAGTAAACCGGGCGATCCTACTATGACAGAACGTTTTGAAGGCTTTATGGCAGGCATGGAACTGTGTAACGCCTTCACCGAGCTGAACGATCCGCTCGATCAGGAACAGCGCTTCCTCGAGATGGGACGCGATTACGAATCGGATGAAGAAGAACGCCATCCCATGGACGAAGATTACCTGCGCGCCATGTCCTACGGCATGCCTCCTATGGGTGGCTTCGGCATGGGCGTCGACCGACTGATGATGCTGCTCACCAACCAGCAAACCATCCGTGAGGTGCTGCTCTTCCCGCCTCTGAGGAAGTTGGAAGAATAAAGACAGCTCAAAGTTGAAAGCTGAAAGAAAAAGAAAAATATTTCTAAATCTTTGTTCGGGGTAGTTGAAGTTAAAAAAAACGAACCGCGAAGACGTAAAGACGCGAAGGAATATTGATTTGGTGCGATGCACTTAAGGATGGGTTCGGTTTCCATGAATGGATCATAAGGATTGATCATCCAGAATCCAAAAGTGCGTTGCACCTTGTATACAATACTATTATTGCTTGGAAACTCTCGATAATGGAAGTAATCCGGTTAGTCCCGGACAGCAGGAGAAGCGAGAGGTTATTGCACCTTGAGAGATACCACTACTTGCTCCAGGTGCATCGCACTTCTGGTTAAAGAGCTATCACATATCATTTCCTGTCCAGCGGTTTTTAGTTAATCCCTAAGTAGGGTGCGTCGGTGACGCACCTTTTCAGTTTACCCTTTAGACTTTCGACTTTTGACTTTTAGCTTTTTCCTACCCCACCACCGGTATAATCTCCTTCGCAAAGGTCTCCAGCGGTGTAATTTCATACACATCCGGCATGTTGAAGATGGCATGTGAGAAGCCCATATCCGAGAGCACTTTTATCCGTTTTAAAACACTCTCTAACGAATCCTTTCCGGAAAGGTGGACTGTACTGAGGGAAGTCTTCTCGATGCTGTCGTAATCACGACCCAAAGACTCGCAATGTTCCTTGAGCCTGTCGAGTGCTTTCTGCATGTTCTCCGTGCCCACCCAATCGCCAATATTGCAGGCATCTGCATATTGTGCCACCATGCGCAGGGTTTTATTTGGACCGGTGCCACCAATCATAATGCGTGGATGCGGTTGGGAGATCGGTCGCGGATTATTGGTAATAGCCGGAGCAGAGAAATGCTGTCCTTCAAAGGACACCTCATCCCCACTCCAGAGTGCTTTGGCAAGCCTCAGGTTGTCTTCAAGAAGTTCAAATCGTTCTGAGGTAGAAGGGTAAGGAATCCCATTGCCTTTAGCTTCATCTTCATACCAGGCTGCCCCAATCCCCAGATAAGCCCGACCTCCGGAAAGGATGTCCAGGGTATTGACCATCTTCATCAGCACAGCCGGATGACGATAAATCACACCCGTCACCAAAACACCCAGATACGCTTTTTCGGTCAACCCGGCAAAATATCCGAGCGTGGTATAGCTCTCCATCATCGGGTCGGTATACGCTTCCCCGAACAAACCTTTGATTTGATAATAATGATCCATCACCCACAGGCTGTAAAAGCCTGCATCTTCAGCAGTCGTGACAATCTCCTTCAATTTTGGTCGGATCGCCGCTGTTCCGCCTGGGTATTTAAATGAGGGAATTTGTAATCCAATTTTCATCATTAACCTCAATTTCTAGTAGTGCGTCGGTGACGCACCTTTCGGTGATGCACCATAAAGTTACTGGACATACACGTTAGGTGCATCGGTGACGCACCTTTCAATTACCACGCATACGCCATAGGTGCTTCCCCACCCGGACCGGGGAATATCTCGTCCAATTTTTGCAGTGTGTCCTCATCCAGTACAATTTCTGTCGCTCGTACAGCACTCTCGAGCTGTTCTATGGTGCGCGGTCCGATGATGGGAGCGGTGACAATTGGGTTGTGCAACAACCAGGCTAACGCTACCTCGCCTGGTGGATGCCCAATTTCGCGACACAAACTTTCATACTTTTCCAGTTTTTCGCGATGTTTGGCTACATCCTTTTCAAAGTTCTCACCCTTACGACGTCCCGTATCCATTTTTTCCAAGGCGCCACCTAACAAACCACCATCCAACGGGCTCCATGGGATCAGTCCCAGGCCATAATGACGACAGGACGGAATGACTTCCAGTTCCACCATGCGATTATTGAGGTTGTAGATGCTCTGCTCGCTGACCAACCCTGCCATACCTCGTTTGGAGGCTTCCTGACAGGCGGTAGCGATATCCCATCCCGCAAAGTTACTGGAGCCAACATATACCACCTTGCCCTGCTGGATCAGACTGCCAAAAGCCTGCCAGGTTTCATCCCAGGGGCAATCGTGGTCAACGTGATGCATTTGATAGATGTCAATCCACTCCGTTTGCAGACGTTTCAAACTGCCTTCGCAATGTTTGCGGATCTTATAGGCCGACAAGCTGCGACCATCGCTGTTCACCTCCGGCAAATTCGCCTTGCGTTTGACCGGGTTGAAGACCTTGGTTGCCAGAACCGTCGCATCCCGGCGGCCACCACCCATGGCAAACCAGTTTCCGATGATTTCTTCTGTGTGTCCATGCTCCACACCCAAGCCATAGACATCAGCGGTATCAAAGAAATTGATCCCCATTTCCAGGGCTCGATCCATAATTTTGAAACTTTCATCTTCGGATGTGTGCCAGCCAAAATTCATCGTTCCTAAGCAAATATTGCTTACCAGTACGCCATGCTTCCCCAAACGTTTATGCTTAATTGCCATGTTAGACTCCTTTTTCCCTGAATATAAGGCTATGATGTCATATTGAAATGTTATTCTTTATTATGGTCTTTCAATCAACAAGATAATTATATCTATAAATCTACCAACATTAACGGTGCGTTATGAACTACCAATATTTCATGTATGATTCGTCTATAAATCTCATGTCACATATGTGATGCACCATTTTTGTTACACAAACTTTTATTTACCATCGCATAAATGTGCATTATGAATGCACCCTACCAATATTTCATGTATGATTCGTCTATAAATCTCATGTTACATCTGTGATGCACCATTTTTGTTACACAAACTTTTATTTACCATCGCATAAACGTGCGTTATGAACGCACCCTACCAATATTTCATGTATGATTCGTCCAATGACTTCATGTAGGGTGCATCACGGATGCACCATTTTTTAAATTTCACATAAAATTAAACCATGTCTCAATATCGTCGTCTTCGCATTAATGGGGGTACTTTTTTCTTTACCGTGGTTACCTATAACCGCATCCCTTTTTTCAATAACCCTGAATGTCGCAGCATCCTTCATAATGCATGGGAAGACACGCAACGAAGATTCCCTTTCAAAACAATTGCTATTTGCCTGTTACCTGATCACTTACATTGTATCTGGAAACTTCCCGAGGATGATGCTAATTATTCTGTCCGTTGGAAAGAAATCAAACGCCTTTTCACAAAACACTACCTGGTTGAAATCGGACCTGGACAACAAAGGAATGAATCCCGTCAAAAACGTCAGGAAGCAGCCATCTGGCAAAGGCGATTCTGGGAACATACTATCCAGGACAATATGGATTTCGAAAGACATTTGGATTACATTCATTACAATCCCATCAAGCATGGATATGTAGAAAAAGCGTCAGATTGGCAGTGGTCAAGTTTCCACAAATTCATCCATCAGGGTATTTACGATCATGATTGGGTTGGTGGGAATGAAGGCAGAAAACAGGGATTGGATTGGGAATGAGGATAATGGTGCGTTTTGAACGCCGAAGTCAACGACACCCGGCATCACACGGTTCGATTTGTAGGGTGCATCCGTGATGCACCAATTGCGAGATCAAATAATGGTGCGTTTTGAACGCACCCTACAAATATTGGCTTAAACAACCTCTCCCACTCTTTCTCCTCTTCACGCGGTGGCAGCAAAATATGCCGTTTGCCAGCCGGCAGGGCAAAATCAAACGCCAATTGGATACCACCCTGCAACCAGGCACGTAGATCCGCTTCAGGGATGCCCATCGGCCAGAAGACCGAGGAGGCTGCCCGCACCGCCAATTCATAATAACGTGCCCGGTCCACCTGGCGTGGATCGACGGTCTGCGGCATGTCCCAGGCCTGTACCTCCCCGCCATGCATGTACAGCAGGCGCACACGCTGCCCGGGTCGGATCGACTTGCCAATGGTCTGCAGTTGCTGCCCGGCACGCGCCCCGGCGGTCTTAACGGTGTACTCTTGCGGTTCACGGGTCAAACGCAACGCCACCAACAAATCGGTCAACGGCACCCGTCCCTTGCGCAGTTCCGCCAGATGATGACGCAGGATCGCCAACGCGCCCGGAATGTACTCCGGCAGTTCATCCACACTCTCTGCCTGCGCCAGGTGCTCGAGCAATTGCATCTGCATGCGTGCCACCCAGGGAGCGGAATCACGCCGGCGTGCTTCCAAACCACGCACCTTGAGCGAGCCGTCCTGAAAGACACCAAAATAGCGGTTGGGTACCGGGACGCGTTCGTTCACGCGCGAAGGCAGGAACGCCACCCAGCGGTAAACCCCATCCAATGAGATCGCCAGCCCGGTGCGGGTCACGATTTCATCCAGCAGGGGCGAGAAATCCGCTGGCTGGGTGTAGCCGGCCTGTTTCACCCACAGACCATCCACATACATGTGCAACACGTTAAAACCAAAATCCTCAGAAGCTTCTTTGGCGCGCATCAGGGCTTCACGCCCGCCGGCGGTGACCGCCTCATGCGATTCGATCCGTCCAAAACGGGCATTCTTGTAGCCCAGGTAGCCAAAGCAGGTCACCAGTAACCACTTATGCGCCGATGAGCGTTCGGCATCCAGTTTACGGCGCGGGTCCCAGCGTGGTAGCGAACCCATGCGGTGTTTCAATGCCACCCGTTTTTCCAACAGCGGCTCCAGGGTGAGTGGAATCAAGCCTTGCGGCTCAGCGGAAACCTCCAACAGGCGCGGTTTGGCCGTCTCAGGCGAGATATTGCTGCGCACCATGATGGCCGGGTACATCGAGATGAAATCGATCGCGCCCACATCGCGGTGCAACCCAACAATTGGCTGATACACCAACCCACCCAGGTCGGATTCAATCAACTCCAGGGCGGTTTTGGGGCGTTCTCCCTGCTGCTTATGCCAGGGCACCAGGATATTATGCTCCAGCGCTGTCAGCACCTGCATGGTTGAGATTCCAGTGCCCGGCGAGGTACGCGCTGCCACTTGCACCGGTTGAGCCGTCACACGCGCCATCTCGAAGATGCCATCCAGCCCCAGGTCACCCCAGAAGGTGGCGTTTTTCTGGTCGATATGCCAGCGCCCGAACAGGTGAATCTGCTGGCCACTGTAGATGATCTGCCCATAGGAAAAGTAAGAGCGCTCCGGCCGCTGCATGTATTTGCGACCCGGCTCACGGTTCAAATCCAGTTCAAATTTCTGCTTCTCCATCAGGTCGAACAGATAGGGTAATAACCAGGTATCGCCCCAGCGCGTCAGGATCAGGTCGGGATCCAGGCGCTTGAGCAGTGCCTGCAGGTTGATCAGCAGCGGACGCACCGGTTGTAGTGAAAAGCGGGAGGACTGCCCGTTCATCTGTGCGCACAACGCCAGCGGGGCCGCGTGCGCCGGATCGCAATCCGGCTCCAGGTGCAGTACACGCAATTTTGGTAGTTGCGGATCCAGATCCCAGCGCGAGTCCAGCACCTCCAGTTCCTGGATCAGGTAAGATTCGTAGAATTTCACCCGGCAGCGGCAGAGCGGGAAGGTGTTGTATCTCGCTGCATGCCGCACCGCGATGCTCAAATCGGCATCGTAATAGGTCAGGGTGGGGAATTGATCCAGCAACTGGCGAAAGAGGCGTTGCTGATCGCTGAGGGAGGCCACTTCCACCGCCAGCAAGTCCACTGGATCCGGCTGGAAGAGATCACGCTTCTGATCGCGGCTCAGGCGCGGGGCACTGGGATGACCCTTCAAGAAACGCCAGATCTCGCGTAAATGCACCGCCGGACCGGCCACATAGAACCGGATCGGGAAGGGTTGGTACAGGCGCAAGCGCTCTCCCTTTTCTGTCAGAATCCAGAGCACTGCCCCGGCCGACTGGGTGTTCTCAAACACATCCAGCAGCCAGCCTTTAATCTCCTGCATTCAGACTCCGTTGTAAACGCTCGACCTCATCGCGCAAACGGCGTACTTCCTTGTGCTCTTCCAGCAGCATGGCCACCAGAAAAGTCTCCATCGGCAGCACATGCGTGGCATAGGCCGCTGCAGCGATATGCTGACGCGCCATACTGAGCAATTCGTCCAATGCCAGTTGATCGCTACGTCGCAAAGCGCGCCGAAAACGCGAGAGGGATTGTTCCTCCTGCATGAAGACCTGAGTAATGGAGGGTACGGTACGTCCCAAAAGAATCACCTTCCTTTCTAGGTTGTTGTGTTGTTATCGCTGGCCGCTAAGAGCGGCAATTGCGCGGGCAATGGAGCACGATCCTCTGGAGTCAGTTCCGTCTCCAGACGCAGCTCACCCACCTGAGCCTTTAACATATCGTACAGCACCATACGCTCGGCGCAGATGGTTGCTGGCAAACGCGTGCTGACCACCACCGGCGCGATTTTGCTGAGCTGCTGCAAACGCCAGATCACCTGGCGCAACAGGCGCTGGCTTTCTGGCAGGTTGACATTCTCATCGTAGAAAGTCGACAACAGGTCAAACACCAGGGTCGGATAGGGCAAGGGTTGCCATTCCTCCAGCAGTACATCCACCTGATAACAGGTGAAGGCGCGTGAAAGCCGGATACGCTCCAGCACCACACGTGGATTCTGGTGTTGACGTCGGATGGCTTGCGCCACCGGGTAGGCGTTGAAACGATTGCCGGCATCCAGCACACGCAGGTTGCCCTGCAGTGCCAGCCAGGCTGACAGTTCCCACATCCAGTTGGATGCGGCATGTTCACCCATCACCAGGATGATCTGGTTGGGCAATTGCGAGGGGAATAAACTCTTCATACCCCCATCATATCAATTATAGAAAATATTTTCTATCCCACTTAAGATGATTTTTCGTTTAAATGTGTTTAAGAATCGTTTAAAGATGTTTATTCGTGGAAAGTGTCATGCCCAGCTACTGAAATCCCAACCTGCCAGCAGTTGCCGCAGGGCGATACGGTTGGGCAGCTCCATTTTATGCAGAATGTTGTGCACATGGCTGCGCACCGTCTCCGGCGCAATTTGCAAACGCGTGGCAATTTGCTGGGTGCGGTATTGCAAACAGATCAGGGCTGCCACCTGTTGCTCGCGTTCGGTCAGGGATTGCCACTTCTCCCAGGTCTCGCGCTCCACCTCCACGGATTGCAGCTCGCGCTCCAGGAGATCGGCCGCCACCTTGTGCGGCGTGGTACCACGATAGCGCGCCAGTTGCTCCAGGGAAACCAACAAATCCCCCTCCAGGGCAAAGGAACGCTGTGACGCAGGGGCAATCTCGGGACGAAAGAACTTTTGAAAAGTATGCCAGATGCTCATACTTCTATTGTATAGAACATTTGTTCTTTCGTCAAGAGGGGTTTTTAATTATTCTTCTTCGCTGGGTTTGATGATAAAGTAAGCCACCACGCCCAGAACCGGGATGCCGAGCAGGATCATCACCCACAATGCTTTGGCAATCGTCGATAATTTTGCCTTTTTCAGAGAAAATAAAGCCACCAAACTGGCAACCACCCAGGCTACGATCAATAAAAAGAACAACACCTGAACCAATACATAACCAAATCCAAAACCGTGATACATAATTTTTCCTCTTTTCTTGTTCCCTTCTGATTATAAATGCAAAATGAGCACTGCTGCCCGCAGCGTACAAGATTCTTCAGAAAGCAGTTGTTTATGCTGTTCCTGGGGCCGTCTATCTTGACGCATTACCCGATCACCTGTAGAATTTGACGTGAGTGATGAGGCTCGCTCGGGAAACCAGACCGCCGCAAGGCTGATAGCTTCTACCCTGCGTGGGTAGATTTTTTTTGTTTATAGGTGATTATGGATAAAGTTCTGTGGATTTCGATAGGCGCTATGTTGGGAGCTAACTTAAGGTACTGGGTCGGCGATTGGGCTGCCCAGCGTTTTGGCAGTGGTTTTCCCTATGGAACGCTGCTGATTAATCTGACCGGAAGTTTTCTGCTGGGTTTGATTGTCTCCATGAGCATGGAAAACTTCATTATCGATCCGCGCCTCAGATTGCTGCTAACCATTGGTTTTCTGGGCTCTTACACCACATTTTCGACCTATGCTTACGAATCCATCGCGCTTATCTCACTGGGACAATGGGGCCTGGGTCTCTTCAACCTGCTCGGCTCCAGCCTGCTGGGCGCGCTCTTCGCTATTCTGGGCATCTGGTTGGGAAAAATTCTGTAAAGATGTTTTATTCGGCCAGAAACGTGCAATAATAGAGATAGGTTCACAATTCTGCGTGAATCGGGAGGTGGTATGGAAACTCAATCCTCACAAATCACAAAATGTCTGAAGATCTATATCGGAGAAAACGACATGTGGCATGGCAAGCCGCTGTTTATGGCGCTGCTGGAGAAACTGCTCGATGCTGGCCTGGCAGGTGCAACGGTCACCCGTGGAATCGCTGGTTTTGGCGCCCGTTCCCGTATTCATACCTCTGCCATCATTCGCCTTTCAGAAGATCTACCGGTGATCATCGAAGTCATCGATTATGCTGAGAAGATTGATGCCATTCTGGATACCGTCTACCCAATGGTGCGTGAGGGATTGATCACGCTGGAAGATGTCAAAATCCTGAAATATACCCACCGTGGACTCAATCCGCTACCCGGATACCGCCTGGTAAAGGAAGTCATGAGCAGTCCTGCCATCAGCATTACACCGCAGGAAAGTGTCGCTCAGGCCTGGAGCATGATGGTCAGCCACCAACTCAAAGCGCTTCCCGTAGTAAATGAAGACCAGCAGGTGGTAGGCATCATCACCGATGAGGATCTGATCTCCCGGGCAGGTTTGCAGCAACGTCTCTCAGTGGCTAAACACCTGGACCCGGAAATCATCGAAGAGGAAATTCGCCAATTATCTGAAAGCCATCAACTGGTGAAGGACATTATGACACGGCCAGTCATCATCACCTCGGAAGACACAGCTTTAAGCCATGCCGTGGGATTAATGAAAAAACACCATCTCAAACGCATTCCGGTCACCGGCAAAAATGGCAAATTAGTGGGAATGCTCTCACGTCTGGATGTTTTACGCCAGATTGCTTCCATCGAAAGTACTCTTCCGATTGCCACACAATTTCTCACGATCCCAAAACGGGTCGGGGATATTATGTCTCCAGAGGTTCCATTGGTCACGGAAGTAGACCAAATTGAAAAAATCATCGAAGCCCTGCTGAGATACCAATCCCATCGTTTAATTGTCGTGGATGATCAAAACCGGGTCAGTGGTATCATCAGCGATGTGGATATCGTCAATCGTATCCCGGGACAATCCAAATCTTCCATTTTGTCAGCCTTCCAACACCCCGGAGAGAGTCTTGTCAGCAATGTGATCGCACGACAGATCATGTCGAAAGATCCTATCCAGGCGCAAGCGGGTTTGCCCATCCCGGAAGCGATACAAATGATGATCGCGGAAGGACGCAAAATCATGGTGATCGTGGATGAAGAGAACCACCCTCTGGGATTGGTCGACCGTCAAAGCCTGTTGGAAGCTCTGATTAATGTCCCGCACGATATGTAGGTAAAGAACTCAGCGCTGGTTTTTTTACTCAATTTTTTGATTTTCGGAATAGATAACCTCATTTTTTATGATGAGTTTGAAAACATTCTTTTCCTGAAAACAATGCTTTATCCAACCTGACTATATGATAAGGTGAAGTTTCCATGGGATGTTCTTCCATACCTAGGGTCGGCTGAAATCATAGTTCAAAAGGTGTCTGATCCGATTACAGGGGATGACTATGATAGGCTATGATGAAAAGTAGTCAATCCTGATTTTAAATATTAATGGCTGGATCAAAGGCTTCTGGACAGTCAAAAGCCGTTTGTTCTACACACTGCTGAGCGTGTTTGCTTTAGCCATTTTATGGTCGTTCTATTTCTGGAATCTATTGGGATAACTACAAAAGTCTGTAAATCGAAAAAAGGGCAGAGAGCACCTAATCTGGCAAAATCTTTGCCCGTAATTGTTGCGACATGTACGCGAATTCAGGGGTATAGCGCAATGCCTCCTGCCTGGGTCTTGGCAGTTGAACCGGAAAATCGCAGGAGATGCGTCCCGGCCGGGCACTCAATACCAACACCCGATCAGAAAGCAACAAAGCTTCTGAGATGGAATGTGTGACCATTAACACCGTGGTCCGGCGCGCCTGCCAGATGCGCAACAATTCAGCCCCCATTTGCTCGCGCATCAGCGCATCCAATGATCCAAAGGGTTCGTCCAGCAATAATAAATCCGGGTCCTGGATCAAGGCACGCGCAATCGCCACACGCTGTGCCATGCCGCCCGAGAGTTCCTGCACCCAGGTTTGTTCAAATCCTTTCAGACCTACCAGCTCGATCAGGTCCATGGCTTTGTTACGCGTTTCTTCCGCTGCTACCTGATGAAGCTCGAGCGGTAAGATGATATTTTCAATCACCGTGCGCCAGGGCATCAGATTGGCTTGCTGAAAGACATAACCGATCTTCACTTCCCGATCTCCATCATAAGAGAAATTCACCTCGCCATGAGAAGGTTGTAAAATGCCAGCGATCACCCGCAACAAGGTGCTCTTGCCACTGCCAGAAGGACCGATCACACACACAAATTCCTGGGGAGCAACCTGAAAATTGACCCCCTGCAATGCCTGTAGACCCCCATTTTCCATGGCAAAGGTGATGTGTAGATCCTTTACCGTCAGAAATGGCCGCACAGTTTTCATGGTTTTATTTGTATAGGTATTCATTAGTATAAACATCATCCAGATTAATAACCTGACCAATCAGACCCATCTCCAGCAGGATAGCATGCATACTCTCCCAGGCAGCGGGGTTGCTATACCCCAATGGGTCAGACTGCCAGTATTCCATCGAGATGCGCAGTACTTCTTTCTGGACGGCTGTGTTGGCCTGCGCCAGATTTTCTACAAATTTCACGCTGATCTGGTAGGCGGCTTCCGGGTCTTCTAGAGATGACTGGATACCACGACTGATGGCTTTGACCATGCCGCGTACCAGTTCAGGATGTTCTTTGATGGTGTTTTCATTGCTGATCAGACCATTTGAGACCAGATGTAGATTATCTGAGAGCGCCTGGGTGTTGATCTCGTAGCCTTCCGCCACTAATTGCACCGGCTCATTGGTGACGTAAATGACAGCCGCATCCACCCGATCAGTCACCAGCGCTTCCACCTGGGTGTAGCCGATCGAGTCCATGGTAACATCTTCTTCTTGCAGACCCGCAGCACTCAACATCGCTTTAAAGCCGATATAACTGGCGCCATATAAACCCGGAATGCCAACCCGTTTGCCAGCCAGATCACTGACACTGGTGATATTCTTCTCTTTCAGCGAAACCACCCCAACCGGATAATTATCATACCAGGCCATCACATACACCACTGGCAATCCCTGTGCACGCGCTAATACCACCTGTTCACCGGAGGCAATCGCGAACTGAAGTTGACCAGCCCCCACCAGCGCGACATTATCGTTCTCCATGCTGTAGTCCAACTCTACCTGGATGCCTTCTTCTTCAAAATAACCATTTTCCAGGGCTACATAGATGGGCGTGAACTGCACATTGGGGATAAATCCCATTGGCAAACGCACACTGACCAAATCTTTCGGTTGCTCCGCTTTTGGGGCACAGGCTGAAAGGATCCATATGGCGATAAGACTTGCAATGATGATTTTTTTCATTTTCCTCCTCGTTTAAACTTCCACCGTTAAAGTTTGTTTCCGTGGACGATGCTGCCACGCCAATAATTTACGTTCCAATAAAATCACAGCTCCGTAGAGCAGTAATGCCATAACAATCAGTGTGAATACCGCCACAAAGACCAGCGCGGTGTCATATTGCCCGCGTCCGACATTGATCAGGAAACCCAACCCCCGGTCCGCACCAACGAACTCCCCCACCACTGCACCAATCACCGAAAGGGTCGCCCCAATGCGCAGTCCTCCCAGAAAAACAGGCAGTGCAGCCGGGATTTCCAGATAGCGCAGAGTTTGCAAGCGGGTAGCGCGTAACGAGCGCATCAGATCACGTAGATCCTGTGGCACGGCACGGATCCCCACCACTGTATTCACCAGCACCGGGAAGAAAACGATCAATCCGGCGATCAACACCTTGGAAAATAATCCCGGACCGAACCAGATCACCAGCAATGGCGCAATCGCCACAATTGGAATGGCCTGGGATGCCACCAGATAGGGTGAAAGCAATCGTTCGAGCGTGCTGGATTTTGCCAGCAGATATCCCAGTACCGTCGCCAGAAAAGCACCGGAAAACAGCCCCATAGCCACCTCCAGCAAGGTGTAGGATGTATGCCATATCAGGCTGCCATCGCCCAGCACCAGGAAGAAACGCCGGATCACAACCATGGGTGGAGGCAGAATAAATGCCGGTAATTCACTCCAGCGTGACACAATCCACCACAGAATCACAGCCACGGTAACAGAGATCGGCATCAGCCAGCCGCCATATTTTCCGGCAGCTTTATTGATGGGGTTGTGTTTTTGTGAGCGCTTCAGACTGATTTCCATCATTCTCCTAAAAAAATCCCGCAGGCAAATTAACAGCCAACGGGGGAGAAAGAAAACCCGAAAACGAATTGTTTTCGGGGCGTCACAGCAAACATGATTATCAGTTCGCTTACCTTCTTTTATCCGGACTATACCGTCGACCCCGGAGTTTCACCGGGTCATGCATTTTGGATGCGCGTGGGTTATACCACCGATCGGGAATTGGAAGCTGACTTCCTCACCCTGCCCCGAAGGCTATATTCATCTGTTGATTTAAGTATAAACACTCCAGCGAACTATGTCAATTGGATTGTGAATTTCATCGCAGAATCTGATGACTTAATCAGCGCTGATCGCATTGAGAACAGCCTGGGTATCCGCCAGATTCGGGAAGATGAAATCCGGGTTGTGTGCTTTCAAATCCTGCTCTGAGTAAAGACCGGTTGTGACGGCGATGGTTGTGGCATCAAAAGTTTTCCCTGCCTGGATATCCATCGGTGCATCCCCTACGGTGACCAATTCAATCGCCTCGCGTGCCAGGCCGTACACCCAGGTAGCTTTTACCAATCCCCGGTCAACAATCTGATTACGATGATCGCAATCATCCCCAAAGGATGTCAAAGGGAAGTAGCCCAGTAGACCAGCCCGGGATAACACCTGACTGGCAACTCCGCGCAAGGATCCGGTAATCAACCCCACCGGGATTTTGTTTTTATGCAATGTTTCCAACAAAGTGACCACTCCAGGGAAAACAAAATCTTGCAAATCCTGCGGCAATATGGTCTGGATATTCTCCACCAGCATGCGCTCAATCTCCGCCTGTTTGGCGTTGACACTGCCTTCACTGATCCCGGCTGCCACAGCAAAGCGACGCATGACCTCGAACATCGGCACACCGGAGGTGACCACCTTCTCCAATGCAGTAATGCCAAATAATTTATTCAGCACCATTAGAAAATTCTTGCGGTGAAAGGAAGAAACATCCAGTAATGTATGATCCATATCAAACAAAACGACGCGTGTTTTGATGTGACCATTGTCAGTCCGGGTAGATGTGGTATGTGGTATTGTCAAAAGTTGTCCTATTTAAATCGCCAGAGCGATGGATTTTTTAAGTGCCCCATTAGTATAAAGAAGGATGAGGGATTTGTAAATAGCTGATAGCTGATAGCTCATCGCTCATGGCTGATAGAAAAAAACCGGTGCATTGTAGAAGACGACCTATAGGTTGCACTTACGGAATTTTCAATTTCCATAATTTCGGAGCAAACTGCCCCTTATCAACCAACCAGAAGTGCATTGCATTCTGTAATGGAAAAACCTGGAGTCAGCGAAAGAGTGCAATGCTCTTCTGGCAGTCTTTTCACCGGATTTATGCTTATTAATGGTGTAGTTTTCACATCCCTAAATGCATCACACCAGGTTTAGGCTACAGGCTAATCCAGTAAATCCTGTCATCAAACCCAATCAACCAACAAACCTCACTGGTAAAATCACCTGGTTAATCAAAAACCAGAAAATCCTGTAAATCCAGTTCGGATTTTTCGCCATCAGCCATGAGCTGGACCAATCCCAAATTGGACTTTTTTCAGCCACCACCAATCCTCTCGATGTGTCGTCAACGAATAATAATCGAATGACCATAGGTCATGATATAAACGAATATCCTCCCCGTCCCCCGTCCTCGGTCGTTTCTCAAGAGAGAGTGCAATGCACTTTTGAATTCTTGATATTGATTCTTCTCTTTCCAACTTTAGGTTAATTTAAACTCCCCAAGTGCAATGCACCAGAGTCCAACTCGAATTAACACACCCCCAGCGGAGAATGCCATAACTCAAAGGACATAGAAAAAGAAATTCTGAATCCTGAATTCTGATTTCTGAACCCTCAACCCTATTCCCTACATCCCCCAATCCCTGGGATACAAAAAGTCGTATCCAATGGTGCGGTTATTCAGTTTACAGATCGGTGGCATGACACGCTTAAAGTGGTTACGCTGCACCCTTCTGACGACCTCATCCACAAATGCTTGCGAGAAACCCGCTTCCACACACTCCTGCGGGGTATAGCGCTCATCCACCAGCAGGAACAATAAGCGGTCAACTTCTTCATAGGTAAAGCCCAATTCGCCTTCATCCGTCTGCCCACGCCACAAATCGGCGGAGGGTGGTTTGGTGATCACGGCTTGCGGTACGCCCAGATCACGTGACAACTGGCGAACCTGCGTCTTATATAGATCCCCCAGCGGATTGATGGCACAGGCTGAGTCACCGTAGATAGTTGTGTAACCCAGCAGGATCTCGGTTTTATTGCCTGTACCGACCACCAACCCGTTGAAAGCAGCCGATTGGTCGAACAGCACCACCATGCGTGCACGTGCCATGATATTTCCCTTGCGCATATTATCCATATCCGGAAAGCGTTCGATCAACGGATCGACCATCTCAGTGATCGGGATGGTCAGGCTGTTCACCCCGGTAGCATCGATCACCCGCTGGGCATCGTCCAATGAATCCTGCGATGAGCTGCGATAGGGCATACGTAATGCCAGTACATTTTCCGGACCCATTGCTCTGGCAGCCAGAAAACACGAGAGCGCTGAATCCAATCCACCGGAAAGCCCCAAAACAGCTCGTGAAAATCCAACCCTGGTAATCTCGCTGTGAATGAAATTACTCAGAATTTGAGTGGCTAGTTGGGTATTAATAGAAAGGTCAATCATCCTATCCTCCTTTATCGTCCGGAGGGACGCCTATCCTGAGTAAGTATGCGGGATAACTCACGCTGTACCAGTGTCGTGCGTTCGTCACGCAAGAGCGGAAGGCGGGTACGGGTGCGATGTAGCTGGTTCAGGTCAATCTCACAGAATAACAATGTCTCTTCATTTTGGGGTGCGCGTGCCAGCACATCGCCATCCGGATCATACACCATGGCGCCACCCCAGAAATGCAAACCATCTTCATACCCCACCCGATTGGTATGGGCAACAAATGTTGTAAACATGCTGGCATAGGCACGATTGATATGATCCACCCAGCGCGCTGAATCAACCTGAGGTTGATTGGAGAGTCCTCGTCCCGGGGAGGCAGAACTGAAGATCAGAACATCCGCGCCATCCTGCCAGAGCAGGTAAGGCACCGAAGCATGCCAGAAATCCTCGCATACCAGCATACCAAAACGTCCAAAGCGGGTATCGAAAGCGCGCACGCTATCTCCCCAGGCAAAGAAACGCCCTTCATCAAACAGACCATAGGTAGGTAAATAAATCTTTTGATGGATATGCACTACCTCGCCACCCGAAAGATAGCCGGAAGCGATGTAAAAACGATTGCGTTCATCTTCCTGCACAAATCCCACCACCAGATCGATTTTCTGGCTGGCCTGCAATAACTTCGAAAAAACCGGATTCTGCGCATTGGGACGCATGGCTACCTGTGGAACCATATCCAGCAACAAATAACCGGTCATGGAAAGCTCTGGAAAAACCAGAAGGTCAGCTCCCTGTGCTAACGCTTGCTCGACTAATTCCAGATGTTTTTCCAAATTTGCCTGGACATTACCAAGAACCGTATTGATTTGGGCTAATGCAAGTTTACATTTCATAAGCACCTGTTTCTCCTAAATTTTCTTGCTAGCTGATTCTATCTCAGAAAAGTATGCAGGTGAAGTTTTTATTCAGGGATGATTTTCTTGACCGGTTTTCGAATAAAAACCAGCCAGATGAGCACCAGCGCCCACAGCAAACCTATTAACCCAAACCAGATATCCCAATACAACCCCAGCGATTCCGGCCGGTGATCTGCGCGTAAAAATGAGAACAGCAGTGTGTGGATAATAAATATCAACCAGGTCAACGCAGCCTGCCCGCCCGTCTTATTTTTAGGAAAACGGGATTCCAACAGAAAATAAACCAGAAATAACGAAGTGGCTGCCATCCATTGCAAGGGAAAGCGCGGTAACAATTGAAAGCTATCATCCATTGTCCGAGGAACCCACCAGGCTGCCTGCATTACTGGACCATAGCCACTACCTGAAATCCAGCCTGCCAGCCAGGCCATGATCGCCAAAGGAGGCAACATCACCAGCAGTCGATCGGCGATCACCAACCAGTTCGTTCTCTTTGCAAATGCCAGAATGAAAATGGTAATCCAGGCTCCAGATACAGCCCCGGGCCAGACCATGCCGCCTTCCCGTAACCCGATCGCCTGCCAACCGAAATCAACGATGGCAGCCGGATGCCAGATAAAGAATGCCAGCCGTGCGCCCAACCATGCGCCAACCAATACCCATAGCCCTGCCAATGCCCATTGGAAGTCATCCCTTTTTTTCTGACCCTGCACAATCCGCCAGATCGCCAGGGATGCACCAGCACCTACCAGAAACGCATACCAGTTCAATGATTTTCCTCTACCAAAAATTATGCCTGTCATTCACCAACAAGTCAATCAACAATCGGGGGAAATATGATTTTTTAAAGGTTCAATTTACGAACATTAAAATAACATTAGAAATGTTAAAAAAACCTTGAAAGAATTATTTCTAGAAAAAACTATTTTCTCCCCCATTTTTACCCAAACCTGCAGGATTCATCCTTCGAGTGGTTGACTCTAGGAGTCAATTTTTGAGTCCTTTTTCACGAATTTTGACTCAAAAACCTCCCTTTTTAAGCAAATTGAGTCAATTTTGACTCTTGCAATTGTGCTTCTAAAAGGGGGGGTTTTTTCTTCCGATAATTACCGATTTTTGAATTTCATAGAAACTTTTATTTCGAGGATTTTCTATTGAATAAGTCTCATGTTTTTGGCGAATGAGCATTTGCCAAAAACACGCACAAATCCTGATTTATTCGTATTTTAATGCAGTGACCGGTTCCAATGTGGCTGCTCTTAAAGCCGGATATAATCCCGACAAAAACCCTACCAATGTTGCAAACAGGATGGCAAACAATAACAACCACAAAGGCGTATCGGCTGATAATCCGGTTGACATGTAACCCTGTTGCTGCGCCTGGCTGGCGAGGAACTGCATCGAAACTACATTCAACGCATATCCACCGATCCAACCTAATAGAGCTCCTCCCAGACCGCCTAAAAAGCCAATTCCAGCCGCTTCTCCCAGAAAGATGGTCAGAACATCGCGATTGGTTGCTCCCACCGCTTTCATCAAGCCAATTTCGCGGGTACGTTCCAGAATAGCCATGGTCATGGTATTGGCAATCCCGATTGCAGCCACCAACAAGGCAATTGCTCCAATCCCTCCAAACACCACCTGCAGGATCACGAAAAAGCTGTTGATCCCTTCCACTGTACTCTGAGGTGAATAGGCCATATAACCCATATCGTTGATCTGCTGGGTAACATCCATGACCACTTCGGGGCTCTCCGTTCTTACAACCACATCGTTATAACCATTTTTATTGCGGTTGATACGTTGGCCATTATTGAACCAGGTATTCCAGGCTTCCAACTCTTCCATCGAGACAAAGAAACTTCCATCCGCTTCGTTCCGCATTTCTCGCAAGACACCAATCACCTTTAATTCGACCGTTCTGCTTACTTCCTGCCCATCTGTTGTCCACTTGGTTAATTTCAACTTCACCCGTTGATCCAGAATATCTGGAATTTCAGGCATTTCCTGCCCGGGTCGTAAATTTGGAACGTAAAAGTTTTGAATGACCCAGCTACCTGCCACAATTGTCCCTTTGCGCAATTCCATGGAGCCACGGTCCAGTTCATACCCTAAATTTTCCAGGCTGTCGGTTTTTACACCCATCAAACCTGCCCAGGTTTCAAACTTTCCGAATTGAATCATACCCTGACCATACAAATAATCTCTTGGGATCACAAATTTAACCCCTGGAATGGCTGCAATTTCATCCAGGACAGTGGGCGTCAATAATTTAACGTTGCTGGTGGTACCACCTCCGCCACCGCCCATAGGGACAGCTTCCACATACATCCCTTCCCCATAATTGGGGTACACATCTATCCGGCTCAGATCAGTGATACCCCATAGATTGCTGGTGGCGCTTTTCTGTAACCCCGTCGCCAGGGATACAAGCAACACCACGGCTGCAGTACCAATCACCACGCCAACAGCGGTCAGAAATACTCGTCCCTTTCGACGGCGTAAATTTTCAGAAATTAAACTTACCAGATCCCAAAAACGCATCGAATACTCCTGATCATCCTTTAGGCGCAGGGGTCGGTTTCACTGGCTCTTCAAATTGAGGGCTCTCTTCCTGATATTCACCCGGCATTGGAACGTTTTGGGTTGGTTGAGTTTTTCCACTACCTAAACCTAATAATCCTTTGATAAAACGCCAGACTTTCTGTAAGAACGTTTCTGGTTCTTCAACCGGTGGCATGGGTTCACCCATTTCGCCAGGCATGGGTTCAAATTCAGGCATCGGGTCAACCATGACGCTTAATATTTGTTCCACCTTGCGCGATTGGTTGAAATCATCGGTATAGGACACCGAAACAAGCAGTTCTATTTCACCTTCCTGGTAAGGCATGGCCATGGCATCCATGGTAAAATAACCGCCTGGTTCCAAAGACCCGATTAACATACTATTCTCTGTCAGGTCAGCATTTTCAGAAGTCACCATCAGTGTACCCAACACAGCCGTTGTTTTTCCCAGATTGGTAATTTGAATCGGTAAGGGATTCATTTGCCCCGCCATGAATATTCCCGGATTACGATAAAATCCAATTTCAACTTTCGGCAATGAATACACCAATAATGTGATCACCTGATCATCCACCACGCGTTCGCCTTTTTCATTTAGATAGGTAAATGAAATTTTGAAGGGATAGGCTCCGGGATTCGCTGAAACATTCACAATCAATTGCGCAGAGGCTTTTACCAGCTGCCCTACGCCAACTTCATCAATGTAGATCAGGTTGGAGGTCCCGATGGGGGCAAATACCGACAAATCAGCGCCACTGCCGGTTACACCACCAGCCTGTTGTCCGCCAGTACCATCCTGACCGCTGGGCACCGTGACACCGCCACCCAATACCATGGTCACATCATGCGCATCCACAGCGCCTAAATTACGAATATCAACACTCAGGTTGAAGATCGATCCTGGTTGCAATGGATTAACATCCACCTCATACCCGCCAACCACCAGTTGGGCACGAGCCTGTAATGTGGGGGTCGCTGTAGGTTGTGCAGTTGAATATACCGGAATACGCAGATCAATCGTTAACGTAAATCTCTCTGTATAGCTGGCGCCTTTTTCATCTGTATAAGCGACGTTTGCTGTAATAGCTCCGGAAGAGTATCCCCATAGGCTGGCATTGGCGCGCATCAGTTGTTCGATTTCTACCGATGCGCCTGTATCCAGATAGGGAACAGCGCGCACACCACCGGAGACCAGGGGTAGAAAATCTGTGCTTTCGAATGTGACCACCATGTTATAGACATCACTCTCACCATTATTTTTGAGGCGGATTTTTAAGGTGAAATCCTCACCAGGTGTGACACGATCAACTCCATAGTCATACGAGGTGATCACAACCAGAGGACGAACAAATTGGGTGGCTGGTTCTGGTGTATCAACAGCTGGCTCTGGGGTAGTTACGGTTAGTTCTAGTGTATCAACAACCGCTTCTGTTGGTGCTACGGTAGCTGTATCAACCAGTGGTGTTTCATCCTGGGCTTTACCCATTAAAGGGCTTGAGACGGCTAACATGACGAAAACAATTAAAATGATGAGTGAAACAAATTTGAAAAAATTCTTCATGGCTTATACTTCCTCCGGTTCTGCTTCCGGGATTTCAAAATGGGAAGCAGCTTCATATTCCGCTTCGCTGACGGTTAATCCATCCAATAAATAGATAATATTGCTGGCAAACTGGCACATGCGCATATCATGCGTTACCACAATAACGGTGCGTCCTTCCAAATTCAGTTTGGATAATAATTTCATGATACCAAAACCACTGGTGGTATCCAGATTGCCGGTCGGCTCATCTGCCAGGATGATGGGAGGGTTATTGACCAAAGCCCGAGCCACAGCTACACGCTGCTGTTGCCCACCAGATAATTCGGTCGGACGGTGCAAGGCTCTTTTGGCCAGACCCACCTGGCTTAACATGCGTGCGGCCTGTTTCTGGCGTTCTTTGTTGGATACCCCGGCAAAACGCATCGGGAATATCACGTTTTGCATGGCAGTCATGCTAGGGATCAAATTAAAGGATTGAAAAATAAACCCGACACTCTTACGGCGAAACAAACCCAGATCATTTTCATCCATCTGATCCAGGTAACGCCCATTCACCTGGATGGTTCCGCTGGTTGGACGGTCCAGTCCTCCCAGGAGATATAGCAGGGTGCTCTTCCCGGAGCCTGAGGGTCCCATAATGACCGTCAATGAACCTGGCATAATATCCAGATCGACGCCGGCCAATGCATTCACCTTCTGCTTACCCATCGTGAAGGTTTTTCGTAAATTACGAATTTGAATAACAGGTTGTTCGCTCATGGATTAGAAGAACATCCTGGTAGGTGATAGACCGTTGAGTTGTGCCATTACAAAACCTGGTAATGCCTTTAATATCAAAAAAATCACAAATGCGATTAATGTTGCCAGCCAGGCTTTGCCTGCTTTCAAACCCGAGATCTTCATGGCACCCATCCCGATTAAAACAATTTGCCAGATTAAATAAAGATCAAAAAATGCCAGAAAAGCAGCTAAAAATAAAGTAAATCCGCCGGCACCTTCTGCAATAAAACCGGAAAGTCCAGGTTGTAAAATCAACTGTTTGGTTGCAAGTATGGCGACGATCTGCACTACATCACGGATGAGAAAAGGCACACTGCTCCAGGCAACTATATTCAAAGCAGAGCGATTACTGCTACGGCTACCATTCAAAGTCAGGGAAAGATGCAAGATACTACCCAACAAAATCCAACCCACCCAGATTCCTAAAAATTTGCCAACCAATGGGAAGATTACAGTCACAACCGGGCTGGCACCCATGTTAACAGCCTCCTGATACTGTTGCTGCTGTTCAGGGCTGTAATATTCATACATGTCAGGTTGTGAGGTGGCTTGTGATGATTGACCCTGCATGGGAGACGATACCAGCACCAGGATCAGTGCGGAAACCATCAGTGCTAACAGAGGGGCAACCCAGACAACATGCTCTTTTTCTGCAATTTCACTTAAGGTTTTGCGTGGTTTGAACAGGATTGGAAGAAACCATTGCGGGACAAATTTGCGGGGTTTCTGTTCTACTTCAAAATCGATATCGATATCAGTCATGCGACCTCCCAGTGGGAAAGATGGTAATAGCACCTGAGACAGGCTATCTTAGGTAAGACGAATTTAGCTTGAAAAAAGTTTCAAAAGTTCCACCATTTTATTGTATAACGATCATCAGATGGCATATGTGAAATTGTAAATTAAAATTCGAATGATCAATTTTCATTTGAAGAATGGCTATCATATAATTAATGCCATTCATAAGGAGGTTTGGTTTCAAAAATGATTGGTTACCTCTGAAAGAAGAAGATGTGGAACAAAGGATAATCCTGATGGATTGGTCCAGGAAGGATTTATTAGATCTCTTAGCAGGCATTTCGGATGAATTACGTGAAAAGAAATTTGCCAGAGAGCGCTGGGATATCCTGGGTAATATCAGGTACACTGGTGGCGCTGAATGGTGGTACCTGGATCGTCTGGGTTTGACAGATCTGGCCTGGAATGAAGTACCGCATGATCCATTCGAGCGGTTGGATGTGATTCGCAAGCAGATAAAAACTGTTTTACCCAGACTGAAATGAAAAAACTCCTGAGTTCTAAGCCTCAGGAGTTTTCCGAAAGGGGGAAACAAACAAATCGAAGGTTTCAATCAATCGATTGAAGCACATTTTTTAGCAAACAAGCAAGCCATAACAACATGGATCAATGAACCTGACTGAATTATCTTTCTGAATTGAGATTAACCACGCTCAAAGCAGCGAACAATACAGCAACAATACCAACAACGATATATACGATTCCAGCCATGATAAACCTCTACTTTCTTTCTATAACCAATCCGTACATCCAAAATCTGGATTGTGTTAACAATAACACCACGACATTTGTTAAGGTACGGCTACTGGAAGAGATATTTCCTGTCAACTGGTGGAAATTTTACCTGGTCGATGTGGCAGGTATTTTTCATTCCAGTCCTGATCTGATGGATGACTTCTTACAGCCGACTTATTTTTTTGTTCAATGAACCCTAACAAAGATAGACGGAATTTCCTTTCGAAAAGTTCCCATAATCTATTTACGATTTATGCGCAGAGAAGTATCAATTTGCCTGGAATTTCCTTCATGTTTCCTTGACCGGATGACATTCATATACCCGATCAATCACAATCCCCTTTTTCTATCAAACGTACTGCGCGATCATAAAACCAATACTGCCAGGCCCAGTTTATCAGGACCACCAATCGATTACGGAAACCAACCAGTTGCATCAAATGGACAAACAACCATACCCACCAGGCCAACCACCCTCGCATGCGTAAACCGAACAACTCAGCCACTGCCTGATTGCGTCCAACAGTTGCCATGGATCCCATATCTTTATAATGAAAAGGTTGCAAGGGTTCTGATTGGATCAAGCGAATGAGGTTTTTTACTGCCAGATCCGCCTGCTGCATGGCGACTGGCGCGACCATCGGTAATGCCTGTCCATTTTGATCGGGAAGATAGGCAGCATCGCCAATCAGAAAAACCCGTTCATCCTGAGAAATTTGTAGGGTTGGCAGGACTTTGATACGGTTTTGTGGCCATTTCTCCTGCGATAGTTCCCGCACCAGACTGGCTGCCTGAACCCCTGCAGCCCAGATTAACGTGTTACTGGGAAGTTGGTGGTTTTCGCTGAACTGTATCATCTGGCCATCATAGCTTTTGACCTGTGTGTTCAAACGAACCTGAACACCTTTTCTTGCCAGAGCGTTCGAAGTGGCTATAGAGGAATCAGGTGTCAAATGCGCCAATAGCCGGTCCATGGCTTCCAATAACACCACCTGAATGTGCTGAGGGTCCAGACCCGGGTAATCTTTTTGCATCACCCGCACCAATTCCGCGATAGCGCCTGCCATCTCCACACCGGTTGGGCCACCCCCAGCGATCACGAAGGTCAACATCGCTTTTCTCAAGCGCTCATCTGTTTCCTGTACTGCCTTTTCGAACTGGTTCAGGATATGGTTGCGGATGGATTGCGCTTCCTGCAGATCTTTTAGTCCAAAACTATGCTGTTGCAGATCGGGATTATTGAAGAAATTCGTCTCACTCCCCACTGCCAGTATTAAATAATCAAATGAAAGCGTGGTTTTCTCGGTTATGATCTCGCTTTCCTTCAGATTCAGAGATTTCACCTCGCTCATGATAAAGGTCAGGTTTTTCTGTTTGCGTAGAATTCCACGTATAGGGTATGCAATTTCATCTGCGGATAACCCCGCAGTTGCCACCTGATACAGTAACGGTTGGAAAAGGTGATAATTGTTTCGGTCAACGAGTGTCACATGCACAGGCGCATCCGCAAGCGCTCGTGCCGCTCGCAATCCACCAAACCCTGCGCCTACAATGACAACCCGAGGTAACTGGTTTTGATTTTTCGCCATGTTTCACCTCCAAATCTTGTGTTATTGTGACAATAATCACAATATAATACTATTTTAGTCTTATTTGTCTTGTTTTCAAGAGTCTGAACAAGGTTGTAATAGGTGATTAACAACCAACCGTTTTGGTGCTTGATTATAGGCATGAGTTGGAGGATGATCCCAAACCTACAGGCTTTCTTCCCCCATCCTGTGATTCAAATTCCAGAGGCATCCTATGAATCAATCCACGGGATAGGTATTCATAGGATACAAATCCTCAAATCCATTGAAATGGATTCACTTAGGGGTTATTCAATAAATATAGGTATTCCCTCTCTGATCTGGTTTAAAAACTGTTAGGGGCTGTCCAAAAAGTAGACAGACCCTTCTTGATTTCCCACTTGATGCCCATTTGGCAGGGTCAGCGCACACTTTTGCCCCACAAATAGGCGATTTTCAGGAAAGTTTTTCCACCTTCCACTGTCCAGAAAGAAAATTTCGGACTTTTTGGACAGCCTCCAAGAATCCTTTTTAAAGGATTTTAGGGTGAATATCCTATGAATTGATTCATAGGATAACGTGGAGAAACGACCTTAGGCTTCCATGATTAGAGAATAGTTCAAAGGATCAAATAAATAGACATCTCAAATGTTATTAATGGTCACTGTATGAATTCACTCATTTCATTTTTGCCAACCGTATAGTGCAGTGAGAAATTCTCTATTAGTTCGTTGATGATCACATCGCAGGTTTGGGATCTTAACCACTTTAAGGCGGATTTATTCGTACCATCCAGACGCTCTGAAATTTCCAATGCCAACGCGACATCATTTCCCAAATCACAATCGAGTGAGCATCTCCAGCTACCGGAACCCTTGTTGTAAACATCCCAAACTTCCACAGCGAGATTGAGACTATGCATGGCAGACTCGAACGAAGTGGATTGGTAATCCACCCAATTAACCTATCGTTTGTGGCTGAAAAAATCCGAACTGGGATTTACAGGATTTTCGGATTCTGGATTACTGGATTTAATTTGCATCTGAGGATCGTTTATTTTCGGTGTTTGATGGTAGGATTTACAGGATTGGTTTGTAACCTGAACCTGGCGCGTTGCACTTAGATTCGTAAGGTGGCGTCCCCGACTCATATTATGCCCTTCGGGTACCATCAAACCCTTCGGTCAACATCCTTCACTTCGGTGCGCCGCACCTTAAAAGATCTGAACTATGATTTTTATGATTACATGACGGACTATGATTTCATCACACCATTTTCACGGTTGTCTCACCGTTGACTCGTAGGGTGGCGTCCGTGACGCACCATTTTTTGCTCAACGCTCAATATCAAACGTCTATCCGGTGCGATGCACTTAGGGATGTGAAAACCAGACTGTTGTGAGGAATTAATTTGGTGAAAAGACCGCCAAAAGTGCATTGCACTTTGTATATAATAGAGCTGGATTAGGGAAAGGTGCAGCGCACTTCTGGCAAATTGATGGACGGGTATTCTTCTGAAGATCGTGTGAGTTGGTTAATCCCTAAGTGCAATGCACCAAAAGGTCGACAAAGTGCATTGCACTCCTGCCACCTTAATTATTTTTGTATTCTTCTCGGGCGTATGGGTAAGCCTGAGCAACCGCTTAAAATTATCCAACCAGTGAAGATAATAAACAATAACTTCTTTAATAAAAATTTCTTATAATTGTTTTATCGAGCCCAATTACAATTATCAACAAACGGTTTAACTTCGGTTCTTACCCAATCTCTTTCAAGTTTTTCCCAGGTGGTAGAAAACCTTAATAAATGACCGATCTCATAGGTTAAGCACCATTTATCTTCAGTCATTTGAAATTGGTCAACTAATAGGGGTTCAAGATATAAATTGGCTTCAGTAATATTTGAATTTTCAGCCATAAAGGTGATCATTTCCTTGTTGGCTGTCCTCTTTAATCGCAGAGGAATATCTGAACAACCACTCAATAATATCAAACTGGCTAATCCCAATAATAATAATTTTCTCAACGTCCCTCCCAAAATACGAATAATCGAAATTCCCATTTACACAATTGAGATTATTCTTACATAATTATAAATTATATTGACCGTGTATATGGATTGTTCACCTACAAAAGACATTTACCCAACGTGAAACAATCTGAAATATAATGAAACAAAGATAAAGATTTCTTCGATTGACCCTGGCTGTAAAAATTTGACCCGGATTCTATATATGCGTAAGTCTAATTTTCTATACACAATTCTTTTTTTGTTGTCTTTCATCGTCTCTCTTTTTTTATACCCGGGGGTCGTACATGCACAAACTGAAAACGCCTATGATCTGATCGGTACGGTCAATG
>ENA-OSEO01000745-OSEO01000745.1-sediment-metagenome-genome-assembly--contig:-NODE-745-length-75399-cov-5.588460_pt1 | contig 75399 bp, 64 predicted proteins | sample MGYA00237883_ERZ534232 | MGnify/ENA metagenome assembly ERZ534232
GTGCTATGTCGGCCAGGGTGTGGTCGAACGGTTTAAATCCGAGCACGGCGCGGAGGTCGAGTGGCGTCCGTTTTATTAGCGCCCCGATACGCCGCCGACGCCTGGAGGCGCACGCTGGCGTTCTTCGACGCCCACTTGAAGGACACTCAAGCAGAAACGAGTTAAAAATGCAATCTTACCATTCGTTTTGTTCCTTCTGGCTCTGCTCTATCCGCCTTCGCATGGTAGGGTAAAAGCATTGTCCACACCACAAGTTGTTGCATCACTTGGTAGTCGGCAGTCGTCCAGTATTGTCGCTTTTCAGCTTTGCCCCAGGTATGATCAAAGCTCTCCAAAAAACCGTAAGGATAGAGGTGCGTCCCTGGAGGGCTTTTAGTTTGTCAACAAAGTGGATCACATCTTCGAAAGCTTCTATGGGGTCACATTTAATACCAACTTGGATACTAGCCCCCTGATCCATTTCGTTTTGGCTACCTCTACCTGACTTCCCTCCGAATCGATTGCCCCCGCCCCACGCACAAATCGCCAATAAATACAACAATTCGCGCAAGGTTTTGATCTTATTGGATCAACTTGGAGATATCGTGTAGTGTGGGTTTTCAAGGTTGAGAGTGGTCTTATGACCACGTTTAGGTGTCGTACCCGTATGCCGGTGTAACTCCCTTACAACGAATTACCAAATACCGTCGTACGACCGTGATCTGCAAGCCGGGCACTGGCGCAGTGAGACCAGTGCCCTCGGGTATCGTTGACTGAATATTGGTTGCAATTTGTCGATGAGTGGTCTGGGGGCAAAATAGTGGCCACAGGTGTCACACTGTACCAGATCGCACTCGAACAAGGTTTCTAACCCCTCAAGAGTATCAGTGACATTATCGATCTTTAACGCCTGCTCTGGGCAAAGGAGCTGACACTTACCACACAGGTTACATTTTGAATGGTCGATAGCAATGAAAAGACGACCAATCTCCTTCTGGCTGGTGATAGCACGCTCATCGCAGACCGATATGCAAACCTCACACCCGGTACAGTCCCCCTGCGCAATAGTAATCATCAGGTATTTCTCCTTCTGAATCCCGCGCAAAGCCTATAACGAGACACGCATTGTATAGTGATGTCCAGCCTGGGTGATAGCGGCACGTAAATGTAAAGCGCCTACCAGCGAGAAGGCGCCGGCGATGAATAGGAGTACGCTCGTTGCCGCGCCGCGGACAAACAGGCTGAGGATTAGCACCACCAGGGGCACGATATGACCCAGCGCAAGCGTCACGACGATAAAGCTGGGGGACAACAGGCTGCGCAGGGATTCGCGGTAGATATGGGAAGGTTGAATCCCAACCATCAGCCAGATAGATACCAGGACCAGACAGACAAAAGCTAATCCAATGACTTTCAGTGCTCCTGTCAGACCTGTCGCTGCATTGAGAAAAGGCGAAAGGACCATCAACAGGCCTGTGCCACCGGCCAGAGCAGATACGAAGTACAGCATGGGTAATAAGGGATTGTTCCACAGAGCAATGCCCCGGACCTGACTGAAGAGAAATCCGTAGTATAGTGCCACCAATAATGCGATCAGAACAGCCAGTAGACCAAGCACCAGGCTAAATGCCGACGTCTTGAAATTGGGGCTCACCAAAGGGATCAGGGCGTAGAGTAAGCTCAGCCCAATAAAGACGGGTAGCAAGATGACACCGCGCGACATCCACGATGTCCGAATATTGAGAAAGGCTCTCACTGCGTTTTTGGGTTGCCCCACCTCGATGAGCAAGAAAAAGATACCAACGAGCACCAGCAAAGGGCCAAGCAGGATTCCCACGTTGGTAAGCTGGCTGGTTCCATATACCTGCTCCATGAAGAAACTCACTACGAACACGCCGGCACCGATGCCACCAGCAAACACATCTGCTATCACCTGCCATCCCCAGCTTTGTTGTTTTTCCGTTGTCATAAATCGCCCCTCCTTTTAGGCGTGCAGGTAATACACTGAAGGTCCTGTACCCAGCTCAGGGTATAGTCGAACCCCTTTTCGTTCAGCGATCAATTTCGATACTTCACTATCAGGGTCATCCAGATCACCAAAGTACCTGGCATTTGCGATACAAGAGACAACACAATCCGGGGTAGCCTTTGGATCTTGCCCTACCAACAGTCCTTCGGCGATGCCTTTATCGATTTTATGCATGCAGAAAGTGCACTTGGATGCCGCACCCACCAAATAGCGTTGATGTGGCTGACGCAGTTCGTACGGAAAGTCTTCGTATTGAGTGGGGGCATGGTAATAGTAATCCTTGCTCTTGTGCAGGATTCGTGCTCCATAAGGGCATGCAACTTCGCAGTAACCGCATCCAAGACACTTATCATAATCCACCCAGACTATACCGTCATCTCGCTTTTCGGTAGCCTTAGTCGGGCACACTGTCATACAAACCGCATCCTCGCACTGCATGCAGGGACGGGGGAGGAAGTGACGAGTGACATTGGGGTATTTACCCAACTCATAATCGTACACCCGGTTCCAAAGAACGCCCGGTGGCAAAAAATTTCCCACTTTGCAAGCAATACTACAAGTCTGACATCCTACGCACTTTTTCAGGTCGATTACCATTCCCCAGTGGGTCATTTTCTCGTCTCCTATTTGTATATCTTGACTCTAACGTGGTCCTTGGAGCCACCACTCTCATCAGTAAGCTCAATCAACGCCGGCGCTACCTGGTTCAAATTGGGTATCTTAAGATCCTTGGCAAAGGGCATCTTGAATTGGCCGTACATCTGGGTGCTGAGAACGACATCAGGTCGGATTCCCTCGCGAAGTTTGACTCTTCCCTTCGTCTTGGCGTAAGGGGACTCGATCCAAACCTCATCGCCGTCTTTGATTTGTAGCTCCTTAGCGGTCTTGGCGTTCATCTGCAACCAGGTATGGCCCAAGACATCGCTGGCTACCTCGTGCAACATCGGCACTCCGACGTTCGAGCCCCAGGCATACTGCATGCTGCGGGTATCGATAAGCCAGAAGGGATAGTCCTCAGGATTCTTATTGTAGACTTTGGCGGTTACTTCATCGAGGATTTTGGAGATATCATGCCACTCGGGCAGCGCTTGGTACTCCTCGGCTTGCCTTGTCCACCAGGTGATGTTATTTTCCCTCAGCCGGGACCTTAGCTCTTCGCCCGTGCGCATCACCCGTTCCTGATAGGGGAGCTCGAAGCGGAAACCGTTTTCCTTCATGTAAGGAAATAGATACCATGGTCTCAAGTACGTTGGACCATTGGAAATGCCCGGGCCAATTTTGGGGAAGGGTCCAAAGAAGCCGCCGTTTTCTTTAAACCAATTGAGGTCAAACTCCACCTGGCCGTTGCTAAACTGCCGGGTCAGAGCACGGCACATACGATCATAAATCTCTTCTGCACTGTATTTTTGGGTCGACGCTAGCTCGTTGGGTGTACCTTTGAGCACGATTCCCATGTAGGCCCCGTAGTTGAGGGCTTCGTTATAAGCAGGCAGCATGCCCAGCTTGTCGGCCAAGTCGGTGGCGATGTCTGTTATGTTCCGGGTATTTTGCTGCCGCTCAACCGCTGGTTGTTTTATGGCAAAGCCAACAGACTCCCAAAATTGCTCGAAGAACGTGGTGCCACCGGTCGGAAAAATCTGGAGCGCCTCCAGGTCGGTGTCCTCAGGCAACACCAGGTCAGCAAACCAGACCGTCTCATCAAGAGTGTAGGCAAAAGAAACGTGGAAGGGAATCTGCCTAAGCACCTCCAGTACAACTGGGGTGTCGAACTGGGAAACCACCGGGTTGATCTTGAAGGTGATGAATACCTCAGGAATCGATGGGGCCGGCCAGTTTTCCGGTGGGTCTAAAAGCCACTTCCAAGCCAGGTGTAGCGGGCCTAGAAAAGGGCCGGTGAGTGGGCAAATAGAGGGGCAGCCGTCACGCCTGCCTGGGGGAAAATGCCAGTGCTCCTTATCGGTAGGGTTGAATGGATATTCCATAAAGCCGTCTAGCGTCTTAACCGGCGCCCCAGAGAAAAGTACCCGGTTTCCTAGGTGGCCGCCCGGCACCTCGAGAGCGCCGACCAACATCTGTAGAACGTGGCTGGCCCATACGCACTGATAACCACCCCAGCCGTTATTCTGGGTCTTGCCCATCACGGTGCACGCCGGTCGGAGGGGCATCTCTATGCCGTCAATCTTGATCGTAGCCCCGACCATGGCATTGTCCACGAACTCCGTCGCCACCTTTCTGATGGTTTCTGCCTTCACATCGCAAATCTTGGCCGCCCACTCCGGTGTATGCCCCCTAAAGTGATCACGGAGAAGCTGGAACGACGGCCTTACCGTCGCATCGTCGAACGTGTCTATTTTGCCATCGGGGCCAAGAGTGATTCCACTAGCCTGGAATTCACCGTTCAGGGCAGCGTCCTTGACGGGTCCATCGAAAACCTTGGTCAGATGATCGGCGCTATCCCATACCAACGGTTTCCGGGTTTCAGGATCCCGGAGAAAATAGCCATTAGGGGCCACCAGGTAAGGGCTGTTGGTCATCGTCTTGAGAAACTCGATATCGCAGACCTGCTGCCAGTTCATCTCATAGAGGATGATATGGTTCAAAGCGTAGAGAAAGGCATGGTCGGTCTCAGGTTTAATGGGTATCCACTCCTTAGCAGTAGCGCCACTGACTGAAAGGTGGGGCTCCACCTGAACCCGCTTGAAACCTCCTTTGGCCCGGGCCTCGGCTTGGCGGTACACGCCTGCGACCCCACCAGAGGCAGAATCGTTTCTACCGAAGACGACCAGGTACTTGCAGTTGGGGGTGTCTTGAATACAGGTGAATGCCTTGTGCCAAAGTTCCCCGAAAATATGTTCGGTGTGGTAGCATTTCACCCCACCGCCCTGGGCTACTGTGGCGTCTACCGGACCCCAAATCCCTGGTGGCAGACCAAGGGTGGTTGCCATACCTCCGAAGATCACGGGCATAGTACCCTCATACGAGGGACATACTCCATCTGAACCCTCGGCGTAGGCTACGCGAGGATAGCCATTCTCATCCAGAAGTCCCTTCCCTCTGACTTCCAGGAGCTTCTCAGCCCACAGGTTCAAGGCTTCATCCCAAGAGATCTCAACAAAACACGGATCTTCGTTCACCCCTTTCTTCGGGTTGGTCCGCTTCATCGGGCCTTTGATACGATTGGGGTTGTAATGCTTGTTGATCAGCCCTTGAGCTTTGACGCAAACCTTAGCCTTTCCGGGATGGATGTCGGAAAAATCGAAGTTTGGCTCGATGCCCACAGCCACCCCGTTCACCACGTGAACTTTAAGCAGATCGGGGCCGCCGGCGTTGCACTGGTAACAGTAAGTTGGAACCCACTTTTCTTCTACCTGTGCCTCTGGCTTCTTTTGATCTGTCATGTGTGCCTCCTCAAAAGTTAACGGATTCGTGTGTCGGTAGACACTATTGTTTAAATTTATACTCCTTTATGCAACAATAATCAAACTGATTCTAGACGATTTTATACATTTGTTATAGAATACATAGTATGGATTCTATTCATTAGGTCTATAAGAAGGAGAGGGTATGTCTCAGAAGAAGCTACTTACGATGCAAGAAGCCTGCAGGTATCTGGGGATCAGTCGCATGACCCTGCTCAAAACAGAATGTGAAGGGCTGATCACCCCCATGAGAACTGTGGGGGGACACCGCCGCTATGCGCCTGAAACGCTCGATCTGTACCTAAGAGCTACAACGGGCCTAGGAGCACCGGTCGTGAGGGCGAGGCAAAATGTGGATGGGCAAGTGTTGCTACCGCGACTCGTGGAGCGACTTGCCCGGAACGCCAACTCGGCTGAGAACATTATGAAGGAAGTGCTCCAGGATCTCATACAACTCCTTCAGGCAGATGCTGGCCTCATTGCTCTGCTCGATGGGCACGATCAACTCCTTCCACGGATGTCGTTCGGTCTGGCCCATTCGGGCGTAATGCAGTTCGCGCCGATCCCTCTGGTTTCTACAGTCTCTGGCAGGGTGTTGGCACTCCAGCATCCTTTCGTGTATGATGGCTCCGAAAGTGACATTCCCCTGGAGAGCCTGACTCAGGGAGTGTGTGCCCCTTTGGTTTATCAGGGGGCTCCCTTGGGTGTCATTCATATCCTTTCGTTCTCCCGACATCAGTTCTTGCCCACGGAGGTCGAGTTCCTATCTCTCATAGCACTCTACCTCGCCAGTATACTGGTGAACGCTCAGGTCCTGGCAGAATCCAAGCGACGCGAGGACGAAATGACCGCTCTGAACCGCTTGGGCCTGGCAATACAGGAGCAGCGCGATCAGAATGACATGGCCGAAGTTCTGCTCAACGAGGCTTTAGCGTTCACCAAGGCCGATGGCGCCATGGTGCTACTCATTGGACCGGACGACCAGCCCTACATTGCGGCCAGCCAGGGCATCTTTGACGATTCCAAGACTCGCCTGTTCGATCAGGCTGGGCAACTGCTCTCCCAAGTGCTGGATTCTCAAGAGCCCTATCTTCTATTTCCATCGTTGGGGCACAGTCCGTCGACCTTGTCCAATTCCGCCGATGACTTGAGCTTGGTGGCTCTCTTTCCCTTGAATTCACACGAGGAAGGACTGGGTGTCCTGCTGCTGGCCGCCTATTCTCCCATGGAGGCAAGTCATTGGCAGACCGGCTTCCTTGCCTTGGCTTGCGCCCAGGCGGCCCTGGCAGTCCAACGGGAGGTGCTGTGTCAATACCTGGCACGCACGACCGAGAACGAGCGGTTGCTACGGCGCTACTATGAAAAAATGGTAGAGATGGCACCGGTGGGCATAGAGATCATTGACCAAAACTACAAGATCATCGGTTGGAACCAGGCTGTGAAAGAAATGACAGGCATCCCCTGCGAAGAAGCATTGGGAGCTGACAAGTTTAGCTTGCAACCAGGTCTGTTGAAACAAAATGGGGCCGAGATCGTTGCCAAAGTTTTTGAGACCGCACTGATCCAGAGGATCCCAGAGTTCGCTTACGAGCGTAGAGATGGAACAGTTCAGTACATGGACCTGACCTTCCTGCCCTACTCCAACGATGACGGGGTTGTAACTGCCATCATTGTCTTTGCCCAAAAAGCCACAGAGAACAAGATCCCGCGACAGTGATGCAGGTATCTTTCCGATTTGCCGCCAATGTTATCCTCTTTGATCTGGCATTCACGCTACCCGCGTCGTCTGCATCATCATACACCTGTGGAGACCCCTCAACATGGGGTGCTGGCTGTTTAGGTCGTGCATCTTGCACTCTGCTCCGTGTTCTGCCCATCACAAGAAGACTTGAACATTGCCGAAACAAAGCGCAAGCTTATTTGTCAACTGGCGGGTAGCTCAGTGTCTACAGGTGGGTTCAAAGTGGCAAAACCAATAAGCCGCTCCGGATGAGCATAGACACAAAACTCGTTTCGGTGCGAATAACCGATGAGCGTGATGCCCAGCAGTTGCGCTTGTTGAATGGACGTACTATTAACAGCAGAACGGGAAATTAGAATCGAAGCACGCATGCGGGCTCCCTTCAAGAGCATTTCGGAGCTGATGCGTCCGGTGGTGAGAAGGATGCGTTGCTCAGTGTGGAAGGGATTCATCAGATACTGTCCTGCGATCTTATCTAGGGTATTGTGCCGCCCAATATCTTCTGCCTTGATGCAGATAGTTTCACCATCACTCAATGCAGAAGAATGGACACCGCCTGTCTGCCGGTATAAGGACTGCGACTCCAAGAATATGCCCATGATGTTCATTATCCGTTCTGGAGGGAGTTGCAACCCGGATCCGGTAGATAATGGTTCCACGCCTTCCGGGGTTATGGCTGTGAAACCTCCTGTCAACCACTGGTACGTTGCCAATTAACTGGTTTTTCAACCGAATGGTTCAACCAGACATCCACATGGTTGCCAAGTGCACATGCATCCACTAAAGCAACCTCCGCTACGCTGGAAATGATGCCTTCGTTGAAGAGAAAGCCTAAAGACAGTGCTTTCAGATCGATGGGTGTACAAAGAAATGTCAACCAGTGTACACCGTTTACTGCAAGTGAAACGTTCGCTTCAACAGGGACGCTTGATGCAATCTCTTCCCAATGTCCCTGACGAAAGCGATGGTAGTGGAATGGGTAATCGGGTCGGATCATGAAAAAACCTTTTGCAGAATTTGGTCGAACGGCTGTTTTTGAGGTTTTTTATCCTATGACATACCTATCCAGTGGATTGATTCATAGGATAACACATGGATAAAACCTGTCATACAATACGCAACGATCTTGGTTTCCCATTGCACCATGGATTCAAATCCATGGATACTCAGAATCCAAACCTGTTCAAACAGGTTGGGGAGAGGTTGTCCAAAAAGTAAAGCCAACCTCTTTACTTTTTTAAAAAAAGATGATTCAATTAAGGAATGAAAAGAAAAGAAACCCATCCAGTATTCAAACCTTATGTCATGAATCAGGCAGCGCTGCTGCCACCCAGCTATGAAGAACTGATCCCAGAAAATCATTTAGTACGGATCGTCAATGAAGCAGTGGAAAAAATCGACCTGAACCCTTTGCTATTGCAGTACAAAGGGGGAGGAACATCGAGCTATCATCCCAAGATGCTCCTTAAAGTATTAGTCTATGCCTATGCAGAAAAGATCTACTCCTCCAGGCGAATAGCGAAAGCGTTACGGGAAAACATCCATTATATGTGGATCAGTGGGGGTAGTCGTCCGGACTTTCGGACCTTGAACAACTTTCGCGGCAGTCGGATGAAAGGGGTGATAGAAGACGTGTTTAGCGCAGTGGTGGAATACCTGATGGCAACAGGGCACGTGAAACTGGAAAACTACTTTGTAGATGGGACAAAGATAGAGGCGAATGCCAACAAACACAAGGTAATCTGGGAAAAACAGCGAGAGCGAAATCATCGGAAAGTGAAAGAACAAATCAAAGAGTTGCTGAAAAGAATTGAAGCAGAAAATGAAGCTGAGCAAGAAAAATATGGAGATAAAGACCTGGAAGAACTGGGTGGCAGTGGCGATGATGATGTCAATAGTGCGGAATTGAAACAAAAGATCGATGCAGTCAATGAACGACTTCGAAACCAATCGATGCCCAAGAAAAAAATGAGGTCTATTAGCCAAGCAGTCAAGAAATTAGAAGGCGACTGTATGGAACGATTGGAGAAATACGAAGAACAGACCAAGATATTAGCGGGCAGAAACAGCTATGCTAAAACGGATCCGGAAGCCAGCTGCATGCCCATGAAAGAAGATCGAGGGGCAAAAAGACCCTGGCCAAAGCCTGCTTATAATGTCCAGATGGGTACAGAGAACCAGTTTATTGTGGGTTACAGTATCCATGGACGTGTAGGAGATACAGCTTGCTTGATCCCTCATTTAGATCAATTACAAAAACAAGTAAAACGCTTACCGCAGAGAATAGTAGCTGATGCAGGCTATGGAAGTGAGGAAAACTACGCCTATTTACAGCGGCATAGAGTGGAGAATTATGTAAAATACAACACCTTTTATCACGACACTCGCGTGGTTCGTTCCCTTGAAAAAAAACGTAAACTTCAGTTTCGGGCAGACAATTTTGGGTACGATCCCCAACACGATGAATTCATTTGTCCTGCCAACGAACGCTTGCATTTTATGGGGATAGTTCGTGATGTTGCCCCCAATGGGTATGAGATCGAGCGACGAGATTACATGGCGGATAATTGCCAGCAATGTGAACTTAAGAAGTACTGTACCCGATCGGAGACCAATCGGAAAATACAAATTAGCTTTCCACTCATGGAATACCGCAGGCAAGCGCGAGAAAACCTGACCAGTGAACTGGGACGAGAATTGCGGACGAAACGGGCTACGGATGTAGAAACGGTATTTGGCTGTATAAAACATAATATGGGGTTTAGGAGGTTCCATTTGAGGGGGTTAGAAAAGGTAAATATTGAGTGGGGTTTTGTGAGTATTGCCCATAATATGAGGAAATTGGCAGCTATTTAGCCGCCTATTTTTTTTGTTTTTCTAAATATCCAATTAATTTGGTCAATAAGGGTTGTTTTTTTCTTCTTTTTGGACAACCTCTTTTATGTTACACCCCAACCGAATTAATTCGGTTTGAACCTGCGTATCCATGGATTTCAATCCATGGTGAATTGAAACCAGGAGAGGGAAATTGAGAATGAGGCCCTGTGGTTAAAACCACAGTCTGTGGTCAATCAATTCATTTAGAACTTTTAATACACAGCATTAATGAAAGTCACCAATTCCCCAGTTTCTGTCAATCCAACCTGGATGTAAGCGAGATTTGATTTTTCCCAGCGGAAAAAGCTGATACCACCTTTTTCACCGTGATTTTTGGAAAGTTTATCCAAATCGACAGATGGTGCCAGATTTTTTATAAATTGATTGGCTAGTTGTTCCAATGACAGTTCCTTTGGGTTAGGGAGGGTTAGATAAGCTAAACTTGCATCAATCACCACAATAAGGTCAGCTTTTGGGTCAACAGAATATTTCACACTCTGACATGAAAAATTCTCAATCTTTGGCAAAGCAGGATGATTGATGTGAGTATCATTCCCAATATATTGGATTTGTTGAGGATCAAGTTGAAACTTGGTCAATAAGACATTGAGCGCAGGTTGTACCTGGGTAGGAATCGGCAGGTTATTGTCCTCAAACTTCATAGTTTGAGTATCCAGAACAGGAAGATCAATACCCTGGAGGGAGATTAATGATGAATAGACCCATGCTTGTTGTGTTTCACTGCCAGGGTAATCGAGTAAAACCCACTCGCCTGAAGAACTGATACCGATCGCTCCCATCGGCTGATGAGTGGGATGCTGGGCGATGACCGGATATAGCGTGCCAGGCCCACTACGAAGATTAACAAACGCTTCACTTTTTATAAAATCAACCATTACCTTAGGAGCTGGTGTTGTGGAAGGTAGGGTGTCTATGATTGTTTCGTTTGGTGGAATCGTCGGTATTTGTTCTGGTTCAGAGGAATTTTCCTCAATCAAAACTAATTCTGTAGGTATTGCAACTTCGGACAATTTACCTGTTGTGCAGGCTGTCAGAAATAACATTAAGATATATGCAATCCATTTTCCATTCATGTTATTCTTTTCGATATGGTCTTGACACTGCTATTTTATTGAAATTGAATTCTATGGCAGCACCACCCGGTCCAAAATTCCAACCACCTCTTCCGGAGCTAGCTCCACTTTTTCCACCAGCAGCACCTGCCTTGTCGTTCTCACTTCCTCGCTGCCATCATCATAGAGATAAATCGATTCATATTTGAATTGTAATCCGGTTTGAAGATCGATCCAAACTTTTAAAACAATCCCACTGATGGATTTTTCAGAACCAGATTCTTGTACTGGTTGCTCTAATACATCTTTGACACTGATCAATAAGCAGTGTTTCCCATCCTGGCAATCTACTTCTTCACCGCTGATTTCACTTTTATATTCATCGGCATGTTGGAAGGATTCATTTAACCGATCCAGAGACAATAGTCGAAGGTCAGTCTCATTATAACCACCACCTCCAAAAGTAAAGTTGATCGAGTAATTTCCGATGGTTGCGACTTGCTGAAGGATAGTCCCATTTTCAGTATAGTCGGTGTATAAGGATCGTTGGATATACCCATCCACATCAACCTCGTACCACTCGTTGGTTTTGAAATATGCAGGCGGGAGTAACTGACCTTCTTTAACTTTAGAATGTTGTTCCGTCACGATATGCACCCACCCTGGTCCTTGTTGATAGGGTGCGTCGAATTGGTCTGATAGGCGTTTTACCTCCAGATAGAGAGCATCCTCAATTTCCACAGTTGGCGTTGGTGTAATCAGCGTTGATGCAGTTGCGGTGGGGAATAACTGGGTTGAGGTTTCCAATGGTGCAGCAGGAGGGGTCCATTCAACTTGCCAAACACCAGATATCGTTCGAAAGACAGATCGAATTTGAATCTCGAAAGGTTCCATTGGTAATTGCTGGAAACCAATTACACTGCTGAAGTTTTGATTCTCTACTGGAGGACGACTCCTTGCGCTGCGGATACCCGGCACTTCGGCATACAATATCACCGCAGTCACATTTGGATCCGCAGAAAATTCAAAGGAAAGCTCATTTCCTCCCAATAATTCTGCCCTGACCACGTGCAACGTAGCATCTCCCACCTGCACCTGTTCATCCAGCTCCCAGACCTGCCCGGGTTGCGGATTATCCCCAAAATCGAACATAAATTTTCCAGGATCGGGGGAATAATCACGCATGATATTAATCTTGTTCTCTAATTGCATATCATTTCGTAATTTCAGAATTAAAGATTCATTTCCTGCAAATGCACTGGTTTGAAAAAGAGCAGATTTATTACGATCCACATTACTGGGGGTGATATCGGTCAATGGATATACCATTCCATTCTGATCCTGCAGCGATACCATCCAGGGGCCAATGATCATCGTGTTGGGTTGCTCGAAATGAACGGTAACCTGAAAGACGGTACGGTCACTGGCCGGTGCGACATAATCTAATGACAGTTGCAATCCTTGTTGGGCATCACTGTAAAGGGGATAATTTCCAAGTTCAACCACCGGTAACATCTCCCCATCCCGAATCGGACGGAATGAGAACGGTATCTCAACCGCCGAATCCAGAAGGTCAGTGATAACCAATGTCAATTGGGTATTCTCGCCGGGTAAAGGAGCAAAGCTATATGCCAGTGTGCTGACCCCATCCAGGAATTCTGTGTGCCCCAAAATCCTTTCGAATTGGGTCCCATCTTCCAGACGTAAATAAGCGCTTGAGAAATGCGGCTCTTCCGGCAGATTTTCGACCCGTAATTTCACCCAGGTTTTTTCATCATCGCTGACTGCTTGAGTCAGCTCAAATATAACCTGACCTGCATCCTGTTTGACAGGTACATCCAGGACATAAACAGATTGGCTGCTATTGGTAAACCCGAACCCGGGAATATAGCCACTCAGACGGCCAACCGCGTAAACAACACCGGTCAGAACCAGCATGGCAATCAGGATACTGAGGATCAAAAGAATGGGTCTGGCCTGTAATTTTCTTCGCAAGGACAGAAACCATCGCTCTTTTGGTGGATAAATTTCGATGGGGGTTGATTTCAGCTCCAAATATTGAAAATGCAGCTTCATCGCCAGGTCATCCACAAATTCTTTGTGGGGTTGTGGGCTGGTGAAGAGAGCGGAAATATTCGTTTCCATCGGATGGGGGACTGGATTTAGATTACTTTCCATACAATTGCTCCCAGCGCACACGTAATTGATCCAGTGTGCGATAAATAGCCATTTTTACAGCAGCCGGATTGCGACCATCCAGTTCTGCAATCTCTTCAAAACTTAATTCAGCCGCGAAGCGCATTCGCAACAATTCTTTCCGCTCTTCATCCAGCTCATTGATCAAATAATATAATTGGCGTTGCTGATCCCGGTCTTCCATCAGACTGGAAAAATCCGGATGGATGGAAATGGTTTCTTCTAAAGTGTCTGGATTGGGTTCGCGATAAACGTCGATCACACGTCGCCGGGCGATGGTAAATAACCAGGCTGGAAAAGAACCTGTTTCCCGGTATTTCCCATTCATCAGTTTTTCCAATACTTCAAAAAACACCTGAGCAGTGATGTCCTCTGCCTGGTGAGCGTTCCCTACGCGCTGCAGACAATAGCGATACAAACGGGGAAGATAGCGATGATAGAGCGCATCAAATGCCTTTGCATCCTGCCGGATGTTGGCGATGAGTTGTGAATCTTCAAGGTTGCTGTAATCTGTCATGGTCTATCTATTAAATCGGGGAAAAACCGAAAAAGTAACAATTAAATTGTAATGGATATTTGCTGAAAGGCAAAAGGCTAATGGCTAAAGGGAAAAGGGGGAAAAGTCGAAAGTGGAAAGTTGAAAGGAAAAAGCACTGACCTCTCACAGCTAACGGCTGCCTGGCGAATCTGCTTCTGCAGCCAATTCTGTAGGGGGATGGTCCAAGACCTCCCCCGAAGCTTGGTGCGATGCACTTAGAGAGAAAAAGTATCCGCTGAATGGAAAAATGTGATGATGAATCCTGAACCCAAGAGTGCGTTGCACCTTTTGTTAATCCCAAGCTCCCGGTTGTTGCAAATGATCGATCGGTAGGGATGAAGGATCGGAGAATTGACACAATTTTCCACAAGAGGTTTCGTTCTCCGATCCTTCATCCCTACGAGCCCGCCAACCAAATCCTCCATCACGGAAATGTTATTTTGATGATGTGGTTTATTCACTTTCACCGCCCCCTTTCAAAATCCGGATGGTGATTACACAATCATTGTTTGATGAGATGATAAAAAATTTCAGCATTATCGATTAAATTTCGTTGAAAACACCCCCACCCCGGGCATATTGCCGGCAGCCTGTGTGTAGGCGAAGCAGATGATGACAAATCTTGTAATCCCAGGTTCCAGGTTGTTGCAAATGATCGACGTGTAGGGATGAAGGATCGGAGAATTGACACAATTTCCCACAAGGGATTTTGTTCTCCAATCCTTCATCCCTACGAGCCCGCCAACCAAATCCTCCATCACGGAAATGTTATTTTGATGATGTATTTTATTCATTTTCATCGCCCCCTTTCAAAATCCGGATGGTGATTACACAATCATTGTTTGATGAGACGATAAAAAATTTCAGCATTATCGATTAAATTTCGTTGAAAACACCCCCACCCCGGGCATATTGCCGGCAGCCAGGGTGTGTGGGCGAAGCAGGTGATGACAAATCTTGTAATCCCAGGTTCCAGGTTGTTGCAAATGATCGATCGTAGGGATGAAGGATCGGAGAATTGACACATTTTTCCACAAGAGGTTTCGTTCTCCGATCCTTCATCCCTACGAGCCCACCAACCAAATCCTCCATCACGGAAATGTTATTTTGATGATGTGGTTTATTCACTTTCATCGTCCCCTTTCAAAATACGAATGGTAATACTGGAATGCCGAAAGAAGTAAACTCTCCGAGATTTGACAGGAATAACGTTTTGATAATAACCGCAACCAGTTACGATGGCTTGGAATTGTGATCATCACAGTTGATCATACAACAAATTTAATTCATGCACAATTTTTGTGATTAATTTCCCAAAGCACTTGACTTTTACCTCTAGTTTCAATAGACTCTATGTATAATTAAACCATTATATTTATACATTGGAGGAAAAATGCGTAACACAATTTTTATCACCCTTTTTGTTTTAGTTTTTCTTTTAACAGCCTGCCAACCTGTATCAGCACCTGAAGTGGAGGCTCCTGTGAATGAACCGGTTGTTGAAGAGCCAACACAGGTTGTTGTGAAACCAACCGGGGTTCCCGAACCAACCGCAGAACCTGAGCCGACTGAGGAAGTTTCACAAGGACCTGTCCTGGAGTTAATTGGACCTGATACTACATTGACCTTTACCATGGCTGATCTGAAAGCTTTGCCAGCCAGAGAAGGGATGGCTGGAATTAAGAGCAGTACCGGTAAAATCACCTTACCAAATAAATTTAAAGGTGTCGCTCTGGAAGATTTGGCAGACCTGGTTGGAGGTTTGAGTGAAGATATGGGTATAAATATCGTCGCAGAGGATGGTTATTCTATATCTTACTCCTACGATCAAATCATGAACGGAAACTATATTGCTTATAATCCAGTCAGTGGTGATGAGTTAAAGGAACATGATCCCCTCAAAGCCATCATCGCGTATGAAATGAATGGACAGCCATTAAATCTTGATATGGATGGAACACTCCGTCTGGTCATCATCAGTGAAGAGGATAACCAGGTGACTGATGGTCATTGGTCGATTAAATGGGTCAATAAAGTGGAAGTTCGCCCCATGATTACGGATTGGGTATTGGTTGTGGATGGTGCCATCGAAACTGAGATCGATCGAGCCTCCTTCGAATCCTGTGTCAGCTGCCACGAAGCGACATGGACCGATGATGTCGGTCAGGTTTGGAAGGGTGTGGAGTTATGGCGTTTGATGGGGTATGCTGACGATGCTGTCAAACATGAAGGTTGGTCATATGATGTCAAATTGGCCAAAGCAGGGTATGATGTTCGCATTGTAGCTGCGGATGGATTCGAAACCATCGTCTGGTCAGATGATGCGGATCGCAATCATGATTGGGTAGTCGCCATGCTGGTGGATGATGCACCCCTGGAAGAAAAGAATTTCCCATTAAAGTTTGTGGGTGCCGGATTAGAAAAGAAGCAGATGGTAGGTGGCATTGCACTGATTGAACTGCTGGTGCCCAAATTGGAAGAAGTATCAGGAACAGAAGAGGGAGTAAAAGAGACGGAACCAGCTCCAACGGTTGACCTGACGGGAGCACAATTTGCTATCACCGGTTTGGTTGAGACTGTTACTGGTTTTACCGAAGAAAGTTTGCGTGAACTGGAAGTGGTTACGATTACTGCAGAACATCCCAAGAGTGGACCAGAAGATTTTGAAGGTGTACGTCTGACTGAACTGTTTGAACTGGTCGGCATAAAAGATGGCGCAACCACATTAGTGATCACAGCCGATGATGGCTTTAGCTCTGAGGTCAGCCTGGCGGATGTTCTGGCTGTTCCAGATTGCCTGCTGGGGTTCACCGAAACACCTGGCAAATTCAAGATGGTGATGCCTGGTTTGCCCAGTAATACATGGGTGAAAGGTGTTGTCAGTATCGAAGTGAAGTAACTAGAGAATATGATAGATGCAGACAAATATTAGATTATTGCCCCTCTATCTTTTTGTAATGGTTGGCATGTTGGCTTCAGCATGCCAACCATTAATTCCCTCTGCGGAACCATTGGCAGTCAATACTTCGAATCCTGATCCTATAATCACACAAAAAGTTGAAAAAACCCCTTTGGTCATATTTGCTGCTGGGAGTTTGATTATTCCTTTTTCAGAAATTGAAGCTGCCTTTGAATCCAAGTATCCGCATATCGATGTATTAGCAGAATATCATGGCAGCATTCAGGTAATGCGTCATGTCACTGAATTACACGAACCGATTGACATTGTAGCAACTGCTGATGCAAGCCTGGTGCCGATGTTGATGTATGCTACTATCAATCCGGAATCTGGAAAGCCCTATGCAAACTGGTTCATCCGGTTTGCAGGCAATAAATTGATGTTAGCGTACACCCCTACTTCGCTTTATGCAGATGAAATTAACCAGGATAACTGGCCAGAGATTTTGGCCAGGCCGGATGTCAAATATGGTTTGCCGGATCCTCGGTTTGATGCAGCTGGATATCGGGCGATGATGGCGTTCGCATTACATGAAAACTCCATCAAGCGATATGATCTTTTTAAGGCCATGTTCAAAGATCAATTCACCTATCCAGTGACGATTTTTCGGGAAGATGGCAACACGTTAATTCGAATTCCTGAAATCTTGGAAACAAAATCAGAAACGCATATTTTAATCCGTGGCGCCAGTGTTTTTCTGATTGCCTTGATGCAGAGTGGAGACCTGGATTATGCCTTCGAGTATGAATCCGTGGTGAAACAACATGGGTTAAATTTTATTTCATTACCGGATGAGGTCAACTTAGGCTCAAAAGAATTGGCGGATTTCTATAAAAATGTCGAAGTGCGCCTGGATTTTCAGCGCTTTTCTACCGTGGAACCACGTTTCTTCGGCGAACCAATTGAATACGGGATTACGATTCCGGATAGCTCTCCTCATCCCGAAGCAGCTGAATTATTCATAGAATTTTTATTGAGTGAAGAGGGAAAATCCATCATGGCAAAAAACCATCATTCATTGCTCGAAACGTTTTCAGCAAATGGATATGACAATATGCCGATTGGATTACAAGAGTTGTCCATCCCGGAAGAATGAAAAAAATAAATCAAAGCTCATTGAATCGATTTTTCATTTTTGCTGGAATTGTTTTGATGGTGATCCTGTTAGCGCCATTAATAAACACCATCTTAACTGTTGATCCTTTCACCTTTTTTCAATTATTTTCCGACCAGCAGGTATTAAATTCTATCCGGTTGACTTTTGGTTGTGCATTGGTGGCTGTGCTGATTGGATTTCTGACTGCTGTGCCTATGGGATATTTACTGGCCAGGCACTCTTTTCAGGGACGTGATCTTTTGCAGGCTTTGATAAATCTGCCGGTCATTATTCCACATACAGCAGCGGGTGTAGCGCTTTTATTGGTGTTTGGACGCAATGGTATTTTTGGGCAGCTTTTTTCCAAAATTGGCATCACGTTTACCGATCGACCTGCTGGTATCGTCGTTGGGATGTTGTTTGTCAGTGTACCTTTTTTGGTCAATGCCAGCCGGGAAGCATTCGCAGGAGTGGATCGGGAAATAGAACAGGCTTCCTGGGTGGATGGTGCTAATCACTGGCAAATGTTTCGCTTTGTTACGATTCCACAATGCTGGCGTGGAATTACCAGTGGCGCATTGATGATGTGGGCAAGGGGGGTAAGTGAGTTTGGAGCGGTGGTCATCCTGGCTTATCACCCAAAAATCATGCCAGTTTTGGTTTTCGAGCGTTTTCAAGGATTTGGGCTTTCAGCAGCTTTACCGGTAACAGTTTTCCTGATACTGGTCAGTCTTCTTATATTTATTTTTACCAGTGTGCTTTTAGATACTAAAGGAAAAAAATAATAATCCCACAGAGTTTCACTCATAGAAAATTTTATTTCAATCCATGCCAGTTGCCACCATTAAAATCTGCCAGGATGATTACGATCTTCTTCATTGGCAATTGCCTGACCACCTACCTCGGCTTTATGAATGTACATTATGGCTTCCTGCAGATTTTCCGATAATGCGTTCGCACGTGCCAGTGCTTCATGAGAATAAGCGATGTCAAAATCCTGCATCAATTCCAAATGATCGTCGGTTAACTCCAGACAGCGTTTGGCATGTTTAAAGGCACAATTATTCATGTTTATTATGGATAATTCGATTAAATATCAGTATACTTTAAATAAATAATCATTTCATTTTATTGCAATCTAAGGAGGTCTACCTTGTTACTGTATGAACATGATCGTACCAAAGATATCGTTACTCGATTGGTGAAGTCATCACGGGTGATCCGCACAGTGATCATCCTTTATCTGGTTGTCATCATGGCGGTTTTATTTGGTGTGTTTGCCTTTTTGGTGAATGATAGATTTATTATTTGGGCAACGACCGGATTCATAGGCGCTTTGTTTGGTCTACTGATTGGCTTTTTAGTCTCGTCTGTGTTCAACATCATCCTGGAATGGATGGCGCAAATGCTGGTGGCACAGGGAGAGATTCTCTCGCAGCTTCGGAAAAAGAATAAAGCTTAATCCACCAAATGGGAAATTATGAATAATCATCGTATTTTCAAAATGAAATTTTCGGGTGTCTATCCCTTATATGTCCAAAAAGCAGAACGCAAAAACCGCACAAAAGAGGAAGTGGACCAGATCATCTGCTGGTTGACTGGCTATGATCATGAAGGATTACAAGCACAAATCGACCAGGAAAACGACTTCGAAACATTTTTTGCCCAGGCACCAGCTATGCATCCAAATACTTCTTTGATCAAAGGTGTCGTGTGCGGCGTGCGCGTCGAAGAAATTGCAGATCCGTTGATGCAAAAAATCCGCTTTTTAGACAAACTGATTGATGAGCTCGCCAAAGGCAAGGCAATGGAAAAGATATTGAGGTAAGTTGTTTAAACACATACCCGGAAGGTCGAATAAATTCCTTCCGGGTACCAATCTAAAGAGGGGGAATTGCCTCTTATGGCCGATTTATTCCAAAATTCACGTCTGCCGGCATGCCAGGTTTCAACTTCAGATTGCTGTTCGGGATTTCAATCTCCACCGCATAAACCGTCGCCTTGCGGCCTTCCACGGTCTGGACGTTACGCGGGGTGAACTCAGCTTCATCGGCAATGGAGATGACCTGGCCATAAAATGTCTCACCGGGATATGAGTCCACGCTGATGGAGACCTTCTGGCCGATGGGAATACGCCCATACACATCTTCCGGAATGTATACCGTCAGGCTAACCACATCCAGCTTGGCTAACTGTATGACATGGCTGCCAGCGCCTACCAATTCACCTATTTGATTGTTGATGTTGATGACAATACCATCTACCGGAGCCGTGACAATCGTTTTATTAAGTTGAATTTGCAATAAACTGAGGGCAGCTACAGCCTGGGCTTTTCCTGCTTCTGCCAGTTTCACCTGGCTTTGTGAGGATTCCATGGCAGTTCTGGCTGCCTGCACCTCCAGTGAGTTATCCAAAGTCAACAGACTATCCAGATAATTCTCGGCGTTTTCGAGACGGGCGGATGCCACGGCAACTTTTGCCCGCGCTTCCAATACTTCAGTGGCAGCTGCGCTGGTGATCATACGTTCGTAATCCCGTTGGGCTGTCTCCAGGTCCGCCAGGGCAGCATCATAATCTTTCTGTGCCATATCTTCGAGAATATCATTGTCCTGGGCAAGTTGCGCCTGAGTTAGCGTCTGCTCTGCCACTAAAAATCGCGCCCGGGCATCTGTCAGTGTTTGTTCCACCGCCATAAAATCGTCATTGGTGGCTTTTTCCTGAATATTCTCGAGATTGGCCTGTTCAATTTCGAGATTGCGTCTGGCTTTATCAACTTCTGTCTGGGCGCCACTGACGCTTTCATCCCGTTGGTAGTACCAGTTAGGCTGGTTGAATTCATCCGGAACCGATTGCGACCAGATGGGTGTCTGATTTTGCAAACTTTGCAGGTACATTAACCGGGCACCCTGCCCGGCACGATCATATTGCACACTGGCAGCAGTCAATTGAGATTGGGCTGCCTCAATCCCGGCTTCGGCCTGCTCCACGGCTGCCATTGCCTGGTCATACTGTGCCTTCATGATTTCGTCATCCAGGCGGAACAATTGCTGGTTCGTCTGCACATGCTCGCCTTCCTGCACGTAGATTTCTTTGACCATGCCACCTACCTGGGGTGAGATGGTAAATTTATCGGCTGAGATCGTCCCGGAGGCAGTGATTTGAGTCTCAGTGGTTTCACTTTCCAGCAAGCCACAGCCACTCATTGGAATGATCGCCAGCGCCAATATTAAACTGAGTAGAATAGTTTTAGATTTCATATTTCTCCTAAAAAAATAAGAATGAATTGCATCGAACAACCTTACAACCGTTTTCTGAATGTCGCCACAGAAGCGGCAAAATAAAGAACACTGAGAATGATCAACGAGCGGATCGAGCCCCACATAAACGCGAATTCAGTTCCCTTGACCATGATGCCACGGATAATGACCAGAAAGTGTGTGATGGGCAGAAGTTCACTGAACCAGTAGGTGACCAGCGGCATGCCCTGACGTGAAAACATTAACCCTGAAAGGATGATGGCCGGGATCAAGACAATCCCAACCGCCAGATACATAGCCTGCATCTGCGTGCGGGATATATTGGAGATCATCACACCCATCCCCAACGATCCCAGTGTGAAGATTGCGCTTAACAACACCAATAACCAGAAACTGCCTTGAATCACAATACCAAACATATACACAGCCACCAGCAAAGTCATGATAGTATTCAGCACACCCACCACCAGATACGGGACGATTTTTCCCAATACCAGTTCCCAGGATCGAATGGGTGTGACCACCAGTTGTTCCATGGTGCCCTGTTCACGTTCACGTACGATCGCCAGCGCGGTCAACAATAATGCCTGCACCTGCAGCACCATGGCGGTCAGGCCGGGGATCATATAAATTTTGTTTTTGCCATCCGGGTTGTACAGCGTTTTGGTATACGTCTGCACGGGTAATTGCAATCCGGAAATACCTAATTGGGCAGAATTTTGCTCCAGTTGCTCCGTTAAGATATATTGTGTTGCAACCTGAGCGATGGTTTCTAATTTCAAATTAGCTGTCTGCGCTTCTGCCGGGTCCGATCCATTCACATAAAACTGCACGTCAGTCGATTTTCCTGCAGCCACATCACTGCCAAAATTGGCCGGGATATAAATTCCAGCGCTGACCAGTTCGCGATCGATCAAAACCAGGATCTCGTCTTCGGATAAAACATCATAATCATAGGAAAACTGTTCGCTGGCGGTAAAATATTCCAGATAGCGGCGGCTTTCATCCGTTTTTGAGAGATCAGCAACTGCCAGGCGAATGTTACTGCTTTCACCCGAGACACCGTACCCCAACAAAATCAAAAGAAAAGTGGGCAATACAATGATGATCGCCAGGGTGCGGTAATCGCGCATGATGTGATAATATTCTTTTCGCACGATTGTCCAAAATCGTTCCATGAGTTATCCTCCAAAAGAGTCTTGCGGGTTTGCTTTCAAGCGACTCTCGACCATATTAATGAATACATCTTCCAGAGAAGGCAGAATTGTCTCAATTTCCGTCACCTGGATTCCGGCAGTCTGCAGCGCGCTGGTAAGTGTATTTACCTGTTTTTCATCCTTCAGGGTGACATGCAGGCGCATGCCATGGATGGCAGCATCCATCACACCTGGAACCTGATCCGATATTTCTTCTGCTCTCAGCGGTTGGTCGCAGGTGACCTGCACCAGTACACCGGGCATCTCGTCCTTCAAAGTGTCCGGACTTGCTAAAGCGATCATTTGGGACTGATACATCATCCCGATCGTGTTGCAATATTCAGCTTCGTCCATGTAGTGGGTGGTTGCCAGAATGGAGATACCTTCACTGGCCATCTCGTAAATCAAATCCCAGAACTCTCGCCGCGAGAGGGGATCGACGCCTGCGGTGGCTTCATCTAAAAACAACATGGGCGGTTTGTGGGCGATGGCACAGGCTAACGCCAGCCGCTGCCGCCAGGCACCCGATAAGCTGCTGGTCAATTCATTCTCGACGCCGCGTAATCCACTTTGATCAATCAAATCCTGAATGCGTCTTTTCCGATCGCTCCTGGCAACGCCATAAATGGAAGCGTAAAAATTCAAATTTTCAATCGCAGTCAGATCGTCATACAGAGAGAACTTCTGTGACATATAGCCAATATTCTTCTTAATTTCCTCAGCATCTTTGCGGATATCAAATCCCAACACACTGGCATGACCAGCGCTGGGGCGAATGATGCCGCACAACATGCGAATGGTGGTGGTTTTTCCAGCGCCGTTGGGCCCCAATAAACCGAAGATTTCACCTTTGGGCACATAAAAATTGATTTTGTCCACGGCAGTAAATGAGCCAAAATGCCGGGTCAGGTCAAAGGTTTCAATGGCGTTTGAATACGTGTTCAATGGCTTGCGCGCCTTTCTTCCACCAGATGAATAAACACATCTTCCATGCTGCGTTTGGAATGTCGCAGTACTTTGATTTCAGCGCTTTCAGAAGTTAATGAGTTCTCAAGTAGCGCGGTTGCAGTAAATGGATCCTTTACAGATAATCGTAATCGGTCCCCGATGGTGCGCCATTGCAGCACATAAGGAGCGTTTCCCACCACCTGACGCATGACCTTTCGCGGTTTGGCTTTCACTTCCACAATTTCAAAAGGCAATTCGTTTTGCAGGTCACTGGGAGAACCGGTGGTGAGTAATTTTCCATTGTAAAGGATCCCTACCTGGGTACAACGCTCTGCTTCGTCCATATACGGGGTACTGACAACCACGGTTACTCCCTTCTGTACCACCTTTGAAAGGATCACCCATAATTCACGCCGGCTGACCGGATCGACACCCGTGGATGGTTCATCCAGGATTAATATCTGTGGTTCATGCAGAAGTGCGCAGGCTAATGCCAGTTTCTTTTTCATGCCACCGGATAAATTAGCTGCCCGGCGATCGGTAAATTCTTTCAGCCGGGTAAATGCAAGCATCTCCTGAATGCGTTCATTTTTGCGTTTACCATGTACCCCATTAATATCAGCAAAGAAAATCAAATTTTCCATAACGGATAGATCCGGATAAAGACTGAAATTCTGGGGCATGTAACCAATTAACTGTCTGGCCTGGCGTTTTTCACGTTGTGTATCGAATCCTCCCACTTTTGCTGTGCCCTTTGTGGCTGGCATTACGGAAGCCAGCATGCGCAATGTGGTGGTTTTCCCAGCTCCATCCGGGCCTAACAATCCAAACATTTGACCAGCCGGAACCGCGATACTGAGATTCTCCACTGCTAAGATACCATTTTTTCCTCTGGTAAATTTCTTGCTCAGATTGTATGCTTCCACCTGGAAAGTGGTTGCCAGTGAATCTTTGGTTTTTTCGAGCTGGGTTACTTCAGGTTGTTGAAATTTACTTAATACTGTCAAATCAGCTCCTTCAAATTGGCAAAACTTCTTCTTCTTTTATAAAGGAAATATGATTAGTTTGGTAGATGAAGCCAACCACGAGCTGGTATGACGGCTATCACATTGAGACATGAGTGCAGTCACCTGATCCAGGGCTGATGGTCATGTTTTCGATTCAGAAACGAAAAATTATGTTAATATCGTAATATGAGAATAAAGACACCTATGGAACCCGGGTTGATTCGCATATTCCGTTTTTTTGTGATCGCCGAAACCATCGCATTTTCACTTGTACCTTTGGGAGAATGGCTATTTACCAGAGAGGTTTCCCAATTTTATCGAGACCCGTTTTATTTCATTTTTCTGCAGGCGTTATTTTTATCCATCTACCTCTCCATTCCCTGGTTACAGCGGAAACTACGCTCGTTTTATTTGTTGATTGCATTAATTATCGCCGTCATCATCCCACCCATCATTGTGAATATTGATCTGACCACGCGAATGTTGAATGGGGATGGAATCGAAATGTACCGGCTGTGGGCGTTATTGCCCTTATTGATGATTGCCCTGGTTCCGGCAGCCTGGCAATACGATTTTCAAAAGGTGTTTATTGTCAATACAGGATTGGGAATTTTTGATGGACTTTATATGGTCTTTCTGTTCGGTGGTTTCACTCCAGATTTATTAATGCCGCTCTTTGCGATCTTTATCCGGGTGGTAACTCTCAATCTAGTGGCGTTGATGATCACAGAATTAATGGCCACCCAGCGTGAACAAAGACGGGATCTGATGCGTGCCAATCTACAGCTCAGTCAGCAGGCACTGGTACAGGATCAACTGGCGGTCAGCCGCGAACGCAACCGGTTAGCCCGAGAATTGCATGATACCCTCGCCCACACCCTCAGTGGTCTGACAGTCCAACTGGAAGCCATCCATACAATTATGAAGACCGAACAACAAGAAGTGAATGACATGTTGGAAAAAGCGCTCTTCACCGCTCGTAATGGTCTGGAAGAGACCCGCCGGGCAATGAAAGCATTACGTGCTGAACCGCTTGAGGATCTGGGATTAATGCTTGCCTTCCAGAATCTGATGGCAAACATTCAGGCACGTGCCAATCTTGATATTCACCTGAATCTTTCTGATCATGCATTCACGTTTTCCCAGGATGAAGAGCAAATGGTCTATCGCATTATCCAGGAAGCGCTGGAAAATATTGTCCATCACGCAAAAGCCAAAAATGTCTGGATTGATCTCGCTCAGAATCCCGATACCCGTATTCTCGAAATTCGGGATGATGGCATTGGATTTGATATTTCCATTCAGAATAACAAAAAGGATCGGTTGGGGTTAAAAGGGATGCGGGAACGAGCGGAGATGTTAAATGCCAGCCTGGAAATTAACAGCAAACCTGGTCAAGGTACGTTGATACAATTGAAATTAAGGAATTAATATGATACGTGTGATCGTATGTGATGATCAAGAAATTGTCTGTCAGGGTTTAAGCACCATTCTTAATAATGATCCTCAAATCCAGGTGGTGGCCACAGCAAACAACGGAAGAGAGGTGATCGAATTGGTGGAAATTCATAATCCTGATCTGGTATTGATGGACTTGAAAATGCCAGATGTCAATGGTATCCAGGCAACCCAAAAAATCAGAAGTCGTTTTCCGCAGATAAAAGTGTTAGTGTTGACGACTTATGATGATGATGAATGGTTGTTTGATGCCATCCGGGCTGGCGCAGCAGGTTATTTACTAAAGGACACAACTTCTGTAGCATTGATTCAAGCTATCAAGGGAACATTACAAGGTGAAACATATCTGGATCCGAATGTGGCGGGTAAAGTCCTTCATAATGTTGCCCTTCAGAAGCAAACACCTGCCTCAGGATTCCATGTGCAACTCAGCGAACGCGAAACGGATGTGCTGCAATTGATGGCACGTGGCCTCACAAATGCTGACATTGCCCGGGAATTGTTTCTATCGGAGGGAACCGTTAGAAATTACACCAGCGTGATTTTTACCAAATTGGGGGTGAATGATCGCACACAGGCAGTGATTGCTGCCTTGCGATATGGCCTGGTAACGATATGATGGATAAAACATTGTAAAAACCATTCCAATCCTCTACACAACCTTGTACAAATAATTACAATTAAATACGAGGATTTATATAATATTAATGCCTTTTTATTTTTGGTTACTCATACTGTTTCATTAGGGAATCAATCATGAAATATTCATCTCAAGCTCTTTCAGAACGGATGATTCTAACGGCAGCCATGCCTTTTGATGATTTGAGCGCGATCGAAAAATTAATGACGGAACACTCATCCAGCTTTGGATTGGCTGTTCTGCCTTCTTATCTAAAACAAGCCAGAGCGATGCTCGCCAAGGACAACGAATGTAAGTTAATCGGGTTGATTGGTTATCCGACCGGGGGAGTTACTACCAAAACCAAAGTCAATGAAGTTCGTGACTTATCCTTTGAAGGGGCTGATGCCTTCCATGTGGTGCTGAATACCGGTTTTGTCCTGTCTGGCAATTGGGAGGATGTGGAATGTGAATTACTCTCGGTCGTTCATGCAGCTGTTGAACGGCCTGTCAGTTTGATTTTGGAGGCAGCCTATCTCAGTGATCCGCAAATTATGCGTCTGATCAATATCTGCACCGAAACAGGGATTAAGAGTATTGGGACTTCGACGGGTTGGCTGCCAAAGAACCCGGATTTGGAGGAAATCAAACGGATATCCGAAATGGTTTATCGGCGCATGAGGATTATGGCCGCCGGGGCTGTCAGTCTCGATCAGGTGAATGAATACCTGGAAGCAGGCGCTGATCAAATCATCATCCGCCAGCAACACGCCGAAGCGATCCTGGCACAAATAGCATAACAGAATTTCGATAAATAGATTACCAAAATCACTGCTTCCTGGAGGTGGTGATTTTTTCATTACAGATCAGAAATCAGACACAAATCCCTTTGTTTGTAGGATAATAAATGTATTGTTTTGAAAAATGATTCCATTAGACCATATCCAAAAATCGAATGTTGTAAAGAGGTAGATATGACACTCCGAGACGAAGCACTTGATTATCATTGCTTGTGCGGGAAACCAGGTAAAATATCGGTTGAATCCACTAAACCACTTGAGACCCAGGCTGATCTTTCGCTGGCGTATACACCTGGTGTTGCAGAGCCGGTCAAGGAGATTATGCAAAATCCCGATGCAGTGTATCAATACACCTCCAAAGGTAATCTGGTAGCGGTCATCTCGAATGGAACAGCCATTTTGGGGTTGGGTAATCAGGGCGCGCTGGCATCCAAACCGGTAATGGAAGGCAAAGGGGTATTGTTTAAGAAATTCGCGGGTGTGGATGTCTTCGATATCGAAGTAGACGAACTCGACCCGGATGCATTTATCAAAATTGTAGCCGGGATCGCTCCTACCTTTGGCGGTATCAATCTGGAAGATATAAAATCACCGGAATGCTTTTACATCGAGCAACGCTTGCAGGAAATGCTGGACATTCCAGTCTTTCACGATGACCAGCATGGTACCGCGATCGTGCTGGGTGCGGCTTTTCTGAATGCGTTGGAGGTCGTGGGTAAGAATATTAAAAAGGTGAAGGTTGTCTTTTCCGGGGCTGGTGCGGCTGCAATTGCCTGCGCGAAGCATTTATTGCGTATAGGTGTACCGCGTGAAAACATCTGGATGTGCGACCTGTATGGCCTGGTATACGCAGGCAGACAGGAAGAAATGTTCACTGAGAAATTGATCTTTACGCAGGGTACTCAACCAGCCAAATTGGGGCAGGTGATCGAAGGAGCGGACGTGTTTATTGGTTTATCCGCAGCCAATTTGTTGAAGCCTGAAATGGTCCTGAAAATGAATCCTGATCCCATCATCTTCGCCATGGCAAATCCCAACCCGGAAATCGACTATAATCTGGCAAAACAAACCCGCCCAGATGTGATCATCGCCACAGGCCGCTCGGATTACCCCAACCAGATCAATAACGTGCTGTGTTTCCCCTTTCTCTTCCGCGGAGCATTGGATGTGCGAGCGCGGGAAATCAACGATGAGATGAAGATGGCAGCCTCACAGGCATTAGCAGCCCTGGCGCACGAACCTGTACCGGAGGATATCCTGCAGCGCTATGGCATTTCGGAGATCTCATTTGGTCGGGATTATCTGCTGCCCAAAGCGCTGGATAAACGCGTTTGCCTGTGGGTGGCTTCAGCAGTGGCACAGGCTGCCATGCAGAGTGGAGTAGCTCGTATCCAGGTGGATATGGATGTTTATCGCGGTTGCCTGATCGAGAGTTATGGCTAGTCTGATAGGCTTACGAGGTTTGTCATTCCAGAATTGCCATCCACGAAAAGGAACACGAATTCACGAATGATACCTCCCGTATTGGATAGGTCTTAAATTTCCAACTTTAAGAAGAAAAGATCTTTCATATTTAGTTAATAGCGATCTCCAGGATCTTTGTGGTAGATCACCATATTGCCCAATACTCCCCAGGAATTCAGGAAGGTATCAACCGGTATCTGGAAGAAGTTACCATTGTTCAAATAGCGGATATGATCGACCCCGTAGCCGGTCACGATCACGGTGTGTTCATAGGCAGCTACAACCACCTTATCGCCTGCCTGGTCGATATATTCCGAAGGAATACCGCCCACCATGTTACCAATTACCCAGGCAATCAAAGGTTGGCCACTGGCAATCTCCTTTTTCAAGTTTTCCAGGCTGAAGTTTTTCGCTGCCTGAGCTGAGAGCCCGTACTCTTCCTTTAATAGTGTAGCAACCGGCGCTGCATGTACACCGTATGAATACGGGGGAACCTGCCCCCAGGGGTCATGAACATCGCCTACAAAGCCCTTGTCCGGATTATCCGATAAAGGTAAACCAAATTGAAAATCCGATTCGTAAATCTGCACACCAAAAAAATCCGCCCAATCGACTGCTGTGCGAGATTCACAACTGATTGGGTAGGATTGCCGGAAGCTGGTCACACCCTTCAGGTACATCGCATCCGGGATCGAGGTGGCTGATGGTACCGTCGTAAACGAAGGGATCGGGGTTGGGCTGTCCAATGGGGTGGAACTGGGGCGTAATGTACTGGTGGGTTCAGACGTTTGGCTGGGTTGATTCACCTCTGGTTTAATGTTTTTCAAATTCTGTGATTTTTGAGTCAGTGTCGTTTTTGTAATCAAAATCTCCTGCTCAGCATAGGCTTTTTGTTGAGCGCAGCCAGAAAACAGAATGGACAGGATTGCTAATAAAACGACAGAATATTTTTGCATGAACAAATTATACCTGTCATTCATCTAAACAAAAAAACTTATTTTTCCCCATTTCAGGAGAAATTACGCCTACGGATTGGCGTACAGAAACACAATCAGATAGAATAAATCAAAACAGTCGGCGCTGGTGACCAATGGAGGAAAGCAATGCCCAACCAACATCTCATCCCTGAATGGCAAAATCCAGAGATATTTGAAATCAACCGGCAGCCAACGCGCAGCACCTCGCTTTCGTATCCATCACTAAAATCGATTGAATCTGGCCAGAATTCAATCAGACAAATCTCCCTGGATGGAGATTGGGATTTTCATTGGGTGCCAAAACCGGCTGAACGCCCGGAGGGTTTTGAAGCGCTGGAGTATTCAACTGAGGGTTGGAAAACCATTCAAGTCCCGGGGCATTGGGAGTTGCAGGGCTATGGTGTACCGATCTATGCGCCTTTCCACATGCCACCCAGTCTGAAAAAACGTAACCTGCCAAACATTGACCCGGGTGACAATCCGGTCGGCTCATACCGCAAATCCTTTTCAATACCGCTGGAATGGAAAAATCATGAAATTTATTTGCGCTTTGAGGGGGTTTGTTCTGCTTATTATGTCTGGTTGAACGGTTCTTTTGTAGGGTATGCTCAGGATAGCATGCTACCCTCCGAGTTCTTCATCACCCCTTATTTACAGGAAGGCGAGAACTTGCTGGCGGTGCAGGTTTATCGCTTCAGTGATGGTAGCTATCTGGAAGACCAGGATATGTGGTTCCTTTCAGGGATCTTCAGATCGGTGAAACTGCTGGCTTTTCCCCAGGTTTTCATTAGAGATATTCACCTGGAGTCTAAATTTTATGATGATTTTACACAGGCGGATGTTGTCATCAATGCTGAAATCTATTTTCATCCACAGGATCAACCACAAGAAGAGGAACTTCAATGCACAGCGGTTCTGCAGTATGCGGGGGAGGAATTAGCACGCACGGATCAATGCTTCGTGATTGTGCCTGACCAAACCATTCAATTAACCACCCGCCTTTCGGTGAACCATCCCAAACTCTGGTCGGCTGAAATCCCAAATCTTTATGATGTTTTTCTCTATCTGTCAGATCAAAATGGCAATCAGATCGATGTCCGTCATTTTCGACATGGCTTCCGCCAGGTGGAGATTCGTAACCGGCAACTTTTTGTCAATGGACAATCGATTTTGATCAAAGGCGTCAACCGCCATGATTTTGACCCGCTTACCGGACACACCATGACGGCTGAACGTCTGTTGGAAGATGTGCTTTTGATGAAACGCAATAATATAAACGCAGTACGCACCTCCCATTACCCGAATGATGAGCGCTTTTACGACCTGTGTGATGAATATGGCATTTATGTGATGGATGAAGCCAACATTGAAACGCATGGATTACGCGATGTCATGCGCGGTGATATGCGCTGGATGGCAGCCATGAGTTCACGCCTGGAACGCATGATTGCCCGTGATCGCAACCATGCATCCATCATTTTCTGGTCACTGGGAAATGAATCGGGTTCGGATGAAAAATTTAGCCGGCTCGCTGATCTGGTTCATCAACTGGATCCTACCCGCCCGGTACACTATGAACAGGATCATAATGGTGAATACGCCGATGTCTTTTCGTTGATGTATCCACATCCTCAAGATCTGGAAAAAATAGCCAATGGAGAAGATTTCACATTTCGTCAGGGAATCCTTTCCTGGAAGACCATCCATGGAAAAAATGCCAATCAGAAGCCCATCATTCTATGCGAATATGCCCATGCCATGGGAAATTCTCTGGGCAATTTTCAAGAATACCTCGATTTGTTCGAGAAGTATACACAATGCATGGGTGGCTTCATCTGGGATTTTGCAGATCAGAGCATCCTTTCCAAAACCGAAGATGGACAGGATTTCTGGGCGTATGGTGGTGATCTCGGGGATCCTTATCGTTTCTCTGTTTTTGGCTGTAATGGCATATTTGCTGCTAATCGTGAACCACACCCGGCAGTATGGACGGTAAAAAAGGGCTATCAAAATGTTGAGATCAGAGCAACCGATGCATCGTCTGGAAAATTTGAGGTTAAAAATAAGCATTGTTTTTTGAATCTTTCATATTTAAAAATGCTTTGGTATCTTGAAATCAATGGTGAATTGAAACAGCAAGGAGAGCTTCCGCAACTGAAGCTGGACCCGATGCAAAGCACTGAAATTGAAATCCCTGTGCAGCTTTCAGAATATGCAAACACACAGGAAGCATTTATTACCATTCAATTTACCTTACGCGAGGATGAAACCTGGGAGAAAGCCGGTCATGAGGTTGCCTGGGAGCAATTTGAAGTCCCCATCTTCAAAGAAGTTGAAGAAAGGCTGGTTCCCGTATCACAGGAAAAAATTCAGCTTACCAGCCAGGCAGATCAGGTCATCATAAGCGGTTCAGCATTCAGTGTGCTGTTTGATCCACACTCCGGCTTCCTCCAGCAATATATTTATCAGGGACGTGAACTGGTTAAATCCCCTTTGAGACCTAATTTGTGGCGGGCGTGGATCGATAATGACATCTCCTCGTTCATCGTTTACCCCTGGCTGAAAAGCCTGATTGGAAGACATTTCTGGCGGTCTGCCAGTCAAAAACTACGTTGCATTCATTTTCATGCACATGCATTCGATGATCATCAAATCCGGGTCGAAACCAGTTGGCGTGTTTTCGGTGGGAAAACCCCATTTGAAACCGTTTATACGATTGATGCAAACGGCTGTATCCAGGTCGAAGCAAGCTTCACCCCCGCCAGAGAACTGGAACGTATGGGAATGCAATTGACTTTACCGGCTGAGTTTCATAAGGTCGAATATTTTGGATTGGGACCGCAGGAAACCATGCCCGATCGGCAGTTGGGAGCCCGTGTTGGGAAGTACACCACCACAGTCGACGACCTGATCCACCATTATGTTCGTCCACAGGAGAATGGCAATCGCAGTCAGGTACGCTGGCTACAGGTGAGTGATGATAACGAGGTTGGATTATCATTTCAGTGTTTTGGAGCGCAACATTTCAATTTCAGCGCCTGGCCATATACCCAGGATCATCTGATGGAAGCCAACCATATTCACGAATTGGGTAGGAGTGATCTGGTTACATTGAACATTGATCTGACACAAAAAGGTGTTGGCGGGGATGTGCCAGCGGGAGATAACCCACATGATGAATATCGATTATTTGCAAATAAACCGCTTAAATTTGCTTTTCTGATAAAACCAATGCATGAGATTTAAAGGATTATTAACAATTGAGTACTTGATAGAAAAGCACAACTCCCTTACAATGTTTTTATTAAATCGTAACCAGCCTGTTAATGTAAAAACTAAGTGGGTGATTGGTAAAAAGGTTCGGAAAAATTTTTTGCTTATAAGGAATAAATGAACTCATATTTTGATCTAAAAAATTTAACTGAATTTATTCTTAATTCCATCCAGGTAAAACTGATTACGGACGTTCATGGTCGAATTCATGAAGTTTTTGCTCAGGAAGTTGGAAAGTTAGACTTTATTCAAGTACCCAATCTTGTGGGGAAAACTTTGATGGATGGTTTAGATCTTGAACTGGTCAAAAATGTCTTAGAGATGATACATCTGGTCGATCAGAGCAAGCAGCCAGCTATTAACCTTATTTCTTTTTCTTCAAATGATATATGGATGAAGATTGAATGCGAGGTTTTTCCATTTACAGATCAAAAATTCCTTATAACCTTAAAATCTCATCACTCAGAAGTAGAAGATTATATACCCAATGACTCAGGATTGTCATTAAGATTATCGGAGGATCAATTTTTCAATGTTATCAGCAAAATACCCATTCCAATTCTCCTGGTTGATGAATTTTCCCTGGAAATTATTTATTCCAATCCTTTCGCCGTCGATTATTTTGAATATGAAGATGAAGAATTACACAAACAAAATCTTTTAGATTTATTTCCACCATCAGAAAACCATTATTTACTCTTTGTAATTCGCAAGGAAGGTGTACTTGGACTGGAAGCAAATTATTCCTGGCGATTAATTACAAAAAACGGAGGAGAAAAAACGGCTCGTTTCCTTACCCAGCGAATTGATTACGAAAACCGAAAAGTATTGTTTATGATCATTCTGGATAAGGAAGGCGATAGCAAATTAACGTACATAAAAGAAGATGAAAAAATTATTGACTATTTCGAAAAGGAATTTCTGATGGTTTGCATGACGCCAGCGGGAACCATTACCAGGGTTAATCAAAAGTATAGTGACATGATTGGCAAACCATTGTATAAAATTATTGGACGTTCATTTGAAGAAAATCTGTTTTTGGAGGATTATGCCGGTGTTTTACATCATTTCGAACAATTAACACCACAAAACCCGATACGAAAGAATAACAATCGAATGCTTACGTCTGATGGGAAGACAGTATGGGTTGAATGGACCGATCGAGGGATCTTTGAGGGGGATCAATTGGTAGAGATCTATGGACTGGGTAAAAACATAACGGATACCTATCAACGGGATCTGCTGCATCAATCCATGGAACAACGTTTTCAGGCTTTGGTAGAGAATTTACCCATGGTAACGTATGTCATTCACGCAAAGACTATGTTCCTGTTATATATCAGCCCGCAGGTTGAAATGTTTACCGGATATACTCCGGAAGAATTTTATCGAAACCCGGAAGTCTGGTTGAATGCGATGCATCCTGAGGATGCCGAGAAATTTTTCCCAAATTTACAAGAACGCATTGAACAAAAAATCACCAGCCCGGTAGAGTTTCGTATGTTCCACAAAGATGGTAGTTTGCGTTGGGTGGAAGAGATCGGTTCAACCATAACCTTGACTGATGGTACTGTATTATTTCAAGGTATCTCCAGAGATGTCACCACCCGAAATAAAGCCCGTGAAAAATTGGTCTATTATTCAAACTTTAAGCATATGATAAATGAGACTTCATTGAAATTAATGAATGCGAACCTGGAAAATATCTCCGAGATTCTTCAAAACATTGTAAATATCCTCGGTGTATACATGCAGGTGGATCGTTCTTATATTTTTGATTTCAATTATACTGATCAGACCATGTCAAACACCTTTGAATGGTGCAATGATGGGATCAGATCTGAAATAGCAAATTTACAAAAATTACCCTTTTCGGAGTTCCCCTGGTGGGTTCAAAAAATGGAAAAAAATCAAGAAATTTCCTTAGAAACACTTGATGATATACCTCCTGAGGAAAAGGATCTCAAGGATTTTTTATCCTCCCAGGATATTCGTTCTTTGTTAGTGGTACCCATGTTCAACAATGGAAAAACATCCGGATTCATTGGTTTTGATATGGTGACCAGAACAACTCATTGGGAAAATGAAGTCATCCAATTATTACGCATAGCGAGTGCTATGATCACCAGCACCCGGGAAAGATTGGAAGATCCAACATAATTTCTAATAGATTATGACAAATGGATATCCAGATATAATATAATGTTGTACATTTAATGAAAAAGTACTTCAGGTGAACTATGAATAGAAATATCGCAATCAACGACTTTAATGCTGCCCATCGTAAAGCCTCCCTAAAATCAGCCATTTCTCATCTGACCGGTGAGAAGATAGATTTGCTGTCTTATGGTGAAGTCTTGAAAAGTTTGCGTTTACAGGGGCAGGTTGAACGGGGGCGCCAGGAAATTCCACTGGACAAGATTATTGGCTCGGTGGGAAGGTATACCGACTTTACACGTGATTTCTTGCCCCGCAAATCTTCCGATAGCCAGCGCTGGGTGTCTGTAAAGGTCGCGACTGAGTCATTAATGGGAGTACCACCGATTGAGGTTTATAAAGTTGGCGATTATTATTTTGTGAGAGATGGTAACCATCGGGTATCGATAGCACGCCAGAATGGTCAATCACATATTGAAGCCTACATAACAGAAGTCGTTACCCGCGTTCCGCTTACAGGCGATGTTGATCTTGATAATCTGATTATCAAAGAAGAATATGCAAACTTTTTAGAAGTTACCCAACTCGATAAACACATACCCAATCTGGAGTTGGATGTGACGGAACCAGGTGGTTATGAAAAATTATTGGATCACATCAGCGTTAATAGATATTTCTTAGGAATAAAACTGGAACGTGAAATCCCATTTCTTGAAGCCGCCATCGACTGGTATAAAAATTTTTACCTTCCGACCGTAGAAATTATCACCGAAAAAGGATTACTGAGAGAATTTCCAGATCGAACCAAAACAGACCTGTATCTATGGATGCTGGATCATCGTGGCGAATTAGAGGAAGAGTTGGGATGGAAAGTGGATTCCACCAAAGCTGCGGAATCACTGGCAGCCCGTTTCTCCAATCGCACCAAATCCATCTTTACGCGCTTCCGCTATTGGTTGGTTGACCAGATTCTCCCGGATAATTGGGATACCGGCCCGCGAACGGGCGCCTGGCGAAAAGCACATCGCATGCAATTTGAAAAAAAACAGGTGCTTTTCCCTAATCTGCTTTTTGCCATTCAAGATGATCTGGAATCAAAAGAAGCTTTTGAGCAGGCACTCTGGATTGCTCAGAAGGAGGGAGCTCGTATATCTGGATTGCATCTGGTTGCTACAGAAGATGAGCTGAATAGTGAAAAAGTGCAAAGGATTCGCGAGATCTTTTATTGGCGTCTGGGTGAAACCGGTGTGCAGGGTAGCCTGGCGATTGAAGTGGGAGAACCTGGTAAGAAAATATTAGAACGGGCATTTTACACCGATATGGTAATTGTCAAAATGAAGTATGCACCTGGAATCCAACCCTTACATAAATTGAGCTCTGGTTTTCGTACCCTGGTTCGTAAATGTCCTCAGCCATTATTGGTGGTTCCCGGGCTTATGCGCCCCGTCAAAAGATTATTGCTGGCTTATGATGGCAGCCCAAAAGCGAAAGAAGCGATGTACATTGCTGCTTATCAAGCCATTCAATGGAATGTTGAACTGTACATCTTAACGACCTATCGTGATAATGAACAAAAAGAAGAAATGAAAAAATACATCCATGAGGCCCGTTCTTACATGCGTTTCAGCGGAACCTATTATAAAGCACATCTCCGCAAAGGTCTTTCCGGGCAAAATATACTCAATTTTGTAACAGAAAAAGATATTGATATGGTAATCATGGGTAGTTATGGATCAGCACCTTTAAAAGAAGTAATGACTGGCAGTACAATCGATTATGTATTGGATAGTATTCAGATTCCGGTATTGATTTGTAAGTAATCTTTGGTTTTTATAACCGTAAACAAACCGAAAAGTAACCAAAATTCTATTAATTCGTAACAAAAATGTAACGAAAAAGATCTTTTCTTTTCGCTTAATATCTGTATACTTATCATCATGCTCAATTTTTCTCTCATTTATGTAAATATTTCCTTCTTTTCCAGTGTGCTTTCATTGATATTATTGTATTTGATTTGGCGGAAACGCCAAGTTGCAGGCAGCAGGTATCTGATGATTGTTGCCATATCAGTTTCGATCTATAACCTGGCTTATGCGCTGGATTATTCAGCAACAACCGAAATAATGAAAGTTTATTGGTCCAAATGGGAATATTTGGGTTTATACAATTTATTGCCAGGGCTCTTCCTGTTTGTGCTGGAGTATTTTGGTATTGTTCAAAATGTCAAAAAACGAAATATTGTTCTTCTTTGGTTGGTACCCATATGGGTGGTGGTCATGGCATGGACCAATCAATATCATGGTTGGATCTGGAGTGGCTTCAGTGAAATAGACCCTGATACAAACCTGATGATTTTTTATCATGGTCCTCTCTATGGATTGGGTATTGTTTTTCAATATATTCTGGGTATTATCCTGATTTTTACACTGGTGCAACAATGGATTAAAATTAAACAGCGCTCGTTTCGTTTCCAAATTGAAGTATTTATCATTGCTATCACTTTGCCTTTTCTGGGAAATATCATTTATCTGACAGATCTAAATGCGTTTCCGGGTATGGATTGGACTCCGATTGGAAGTTTTTTCTCGGTTGTATTAATAACCCTTTCAATTACCACCTTCCGGTTTCTGGATCTGATTCCTGTTGCTCGTGATCTGGTATTCAGCCTGATACAGGATGGCATCATGGTTGTGGACTCACAGTTGCGGGTTGTCGATTGGAATCCCGCGCTGACGCTTCATGTTCCCAAATTACCGATTCACGTAGGCGCATCAGCAGATCAAATATTTCGAATGCTTGGAATTAAGAATAATCCTTTTATGAACATCCACGAATCCGTAAATTTTGAGGTAGAAATATCGGTCCCGGAACATCGCATTTTGGATATCATGGTTTCCCCATTGGTGCGTGATAAAGCTTTTGATGGCTGGCTTGTTATTTTTGACGATGAAACAGAACGTCGGTTAACTACCAGGGCATTGGAAAAAGCCAATAAGACCTTATTGCAAAAATTGGATGAGATTGAAAAATTGCAGATCCAACTCAAAGAACAGGCGATCCGCGATCCTCTTACCGGGCTATTCAATCGTCGTTTCTTTGATGAATATTTCAACAATGAATTAATCCGCAGTATACGAACAAACACGCCGATCAGTCTACTGATGGTGGATATCGATCACTTCAAATCCGTAAATGATCGCTTTGGTCACGACGTAGGCGACCAGGTACTGGAAATGCTGGGTGAGATTCTTAAAACCATGTTCCGAAAATCGGATGTCTCTTGCCGTTTTGGCGGTGAGGAATTTCTCGTGCTTTTACCTGGACTGGCTCATGATCAGGCTTTCAATCGGGCTGAAGCCTTACGTGATCGCTTTGAACAGGCTTCCCGGGAGGCGGAATTCCTGTATGCGCTGGTGACTGTATCGATTGGTATCAGTAATTATCCATTGCACGCTGATAATACCCGTGATCTTTTCCGCATGGCAGATAGAGCCCTGTATCAGGCAAAGGAACAGGGTCGTAATCGCGTGTGTTGCTATTCCGAGCCTAAAACACCCTGACCGCTAATTATTGAAAGAACACCTTTCTTTTTATAAACTGAAAATTAACAGAAAAAGTATTGTACATTTGCTTGAAAATTTGTATAGTTAAGTTTAATTTAATTGATATTGGTAATTATTTTAGGCCTCCCCAGTTAAATTTCCATTCTTGTTTTTTTATTTGAAAAGCTACATGATTTTTCTTGGGTTATACTTGAAGGCTGGGACATAAAAAGGTAATCTTATGTTTAAAAAGTTTTTTAAGTATGAAATCAGGGTAGTAATAATTTATTGGGTATTTGGAATCGTCTGGATTTATTTATCTGATTATCTTTTGGAAAAAATATTTTCTGATACTGAAATGCTAACAAGGATCCAAAATTATAAAGGATGGTTTTTTGTTACCATCAGTGCACTTTTAATTTATTTTTTATTCCGGCATTATTTTTCAGAACAACGCCAAATTCAGCGATCATTGATCGAAAGTGAAGAAAAGTTTCGCGCTGTTTTTGAATCTGCCAATGTAGGTAAATCATTTACGAAACTCACTGGGGAAATTTCTGTCAATCAAGCCTTTGCTAATATGCTGGGATACACGCGTGCAGAACTTGCCCATCGGACCTGGCAATCACTCACTCCTCCAGAAGATGTTGGGATTGTTCAAACCCATCTGGACGAATTATTAGCCAGTGGATCAGACTCTACCAGATACGAAAAACGTTATATTCATAAGAATGGTTCCATTATCAATGCAGATGTCAGTGTTGCCATACATCGAGATGCTGCTGGAAAACCACTAAATTTTATAACCACCATAGTTGATATCACCGCCCAAAAACAAGCTGAAGAGGCACTCCGACATTCGCATGATCTGATGAAATACATCATTGAACATAATCGTAGTGCCGTAGCTGTGCATGACAAAAACTTGAATTATATTTTTGTCAGTCAACGTTACCTGGTTGACTATAATGTTAAAGAAACGGATGTGATTGGGAAACACCACTATGAAGTGTTCCCGGATCTTCCACAAAAATGGCGTGATGTCCATCAGAGAGCACTGGCCGGGGAAATTTCGAGTGCTGAAGATGATCCCTACTATCGGGATGATGGATCCATGGAATGGACACGTTGGGAATGTCGTCCCTGGTATGAAGGTGATGGTTCGATAGGAGGGATCATCATATATACCGAAGTCATAACAAAACGCAAGCAAATGGAACAGGCACTACGTGAAAGTGAAGAACGATTGCGCCTGGCTGTGGAAAGCGCACAACAAGGAATTTATGATCTGGATGTTGGTACAGAAAAAATCACTGTTAACGAAATATATGCAACAATGCTTGGATATGATCCTGAAACTTTCACGGAGACGTTTGATTCCTGGCGTAAGCGATTACACCCTGATGATGCTGAATATACCGCCAATTATTTACAAGAGTACTTAAATGGATCAAGTAACAAGTTTCAAATCGAATTCCGTATGAGAACTGCTAAAGGTGAGTATATCTGGGTGCTTTCGACAGGAAAAATTGTTGAATATGATATGGATGGAAAACCGAAACGGATGCTGGGGACTCATACGAATATTACTGGGTTAAAAAATCTGGAGATTGAGAAAAACCTTTTCAGTAACCTTTTCGAGAATTCCTTAAATGAAATTTATCTTTTTGATGTCAATACACTGCGTTTCATGCAGGTGAACAAGGCTGCTCTTGATAATCTGGGATATACAGAGCAAGAAATTTATCAAATGACACCTCTCGACATTAAACCGTTATTGAATTTGAATGATTTTGAGCAATTAGTAAATCCGCTAAGAATAAAATCCAAAAACCAGGTTGTATTTGAAACCATCCACCAGCGGAAAGATGGTACAAGGTACCCGGTGGAAGTACATTTACAGCTTCAACAATTAGGAAATGAACCCATTTTCGCGGCGATTATCCTGGATATCAGTGAACGAAAACGAACTCAGGAAATCTTGCTATCAGAGCGGGAACGTCTGGCAGGCATTATCGAAGGCACCAATGTGGGTACCTGGGAATGGAATATCCAGACAGGAGAAACGATCCTTAACGATCGATGGGCGGAGATCATCGGTTATACCCTGGACGAAATATCTCCCACCACAATTGATACATGGTCGAAATACGCACACCCCGATGATTTGATAGCATCCAACGAAGCCATTCAAAAGCATATTAATGGTGATTACGAATACTATGAAATGGAAGCCCGTATGAAACACAAAGATGGTCACTGGGTCTGGGTGCTCGATCGCGGGAAAGTTACAACCTGGTCCGAGGATGGAAAGCCGCTTCTGATGCAGGGTACCCACCAGGATATCACCGAACGAAAGCGAAATGAAGCCAAAATTAACGAACAACTGGAAGAATTGCGCCGTTGGCATGCCATGACACTCGGTCGTGAGGAACGGATTCTGGAACTCAAGAAAGAGATCAACAAAATTCTTACCGATTCTGGATTGCCTCCCAGGTATAACAGCGTAAATGGGTAATTGAATGAATAACCAGACCTCGTTCCTTGGATTGCTACATAATGCAGCCTTATTGCTGGGGCTAATTTTATTATTCGATATTCTCGTCAAACGCAAAAAACAACACACGCTCTCGCTCATCAATTTAATGATTGGCTTCATTATTGGAGGGATTGGTCTGGTGATCATGGTAACACCCTGGACATTAGCCCCGGGCGTTGTTTTCGACACAAGATCTGTTTTATTGAGCGTCTCCGGTTTGTTTTTTGGGGCGATCCCAACTGCGATTGCCATGCTGATGACCCTTGCTTTCCGGTTATTTCAAGGGGGCAATGGAGCATTAACCGGTTGTCTGGTCATTCTGGCAACAGGTTCGCTGGGTATCGCCTGGCATCACCTGCGAAAAGGACCTCTCAAAAAAATAGGTTTTCTGGAATTGTATATTTTTGGAATCGTTAACCACATTGTTATGCTGTTATTAATGTTGACATTACCTGAAGGATTAGCAAACGCGGTATTAACGACCATCAGTGTGCCAGTCATGCTAATTTATCCTTTGGGTTCAGCTATGTTAGGGTTGGTTTTACGCAACCGATTATTGAATGAAGAGGTTCAGGAAACTCTATTATCAACAACCACACGATTAAATGCTACCCAAAAACTTACAAAAATGGGGGGTTGGGAATGGGATGTAAGAAATCAAAAAATGTATTGGACGGATGAAACCTACCGCATTCACGGATATTCTCCCGACGACATTCCTCCCGGTTCGAGCGACCATATTGATAAGAGTATTCATTGTTATGAACCGGAAGATCAGCCAATTATTCTGGATGCATTTCAGAAGTGTGTTGAATTTGGAATCAGCTATGATCTTGAATTCCCTTTTACAACGGTGAAAGGGGAGTCCAGGTGGATTCGCACCAAAGCCGAGCCTGTGATTGAAAATAGACAGGTTATCCGCGTTGTGGGCAATATCATGGATATCACCGACAAGAAGCTGGCTGAACAGGAAATAATTGAAAGTGAAAACAAATTCAGATTATTGATTGAAAAAGCGCCAGTTGGGATTGTTGTTTCTGATAATCAAGAAAAAACAATTAATGTGAATGTGAAATTTACCGAAATGACAGGATACACCTTAAATGACATGCCTTCAGTAACCGAATGGTGGTTACTTGCTTACCCGGATGAAACCTATCGAGAGATGGTGAAAAATGATTGGCAGCAATGGGTTGAAATTGCCATAAAAACTGGAAGCGAAATTGATCCTTATGAATGTAATGTGCGCTGCAAAGATGGCTCAGATCGTTATTTCGAGATTGGATTTGTTGCAACGGGTCAGATGAATATCATTACTTTTGTGGATGTGACAGAACGCAAAATCGCAGAAGAAGCGTTAAGGCAGAGTGATGAATTATCTAGAGCATTGATGGATAATCTGCCGATTGGTCTCGCACTCCATTCTGTATTTCCAGAAGTGAAGTTTGAATATATGAATGATAAATTCCCACAAATTTATAAAACAACGCGAGAGCAGCTTGACACTCCAGACGCCTTTTGGGAGGTGGTCTATGAAGATCCTGAATTTAGAGACGTGATTAAACAAAAGGTTCTGGGGGATATTAGCTCGGGTGATCCAAAGAGAATGTTCTGGCAAAAAGTACCTATAACCAGGCAGGGAAAAAGTACCCAATATATCAATGCTTATGGAACATCTGTTCCCGGAAAAAATTTATTAATCTCAACAGTTGTCGATGTGACCGAACAAACCTTAAGTGAAGAAAAGATTATTGCCAATCAAAAGAATTTGGAAAAGCTATTGGCAGAAGCTGAAATTTCAAGGCGTACGTTGCTAAGTTTGCTGGAAGACCAGAAAACCGCTGAAGAAGAAATCAGGAAATTAAATCTGGAATTGGAACAACGTGTCAACGAGCGTACTGCCCAATTAGAGGCATCCAATAAAGAATTGGAAGCCTTTGCTTATTCGGTTTCACACGACCTGCGGGCACCATTGCGTGGTATTGATGGTTTTTCCCGTATTCTCGAACAGGATTATGCTCACTCGTTGGACGATGAAGCGAAAAGGCTTGTGGGGATTATTCGTAAAAGTACAAAGAAAATGGATCAATTAATCGTAGACATTCTGGCATTATCACGGGTCAGCCGTGCTGAGTTGAAATATTCAATGATTGATATGACCACCATGGCGAACTCCATGTACCACGAAATTGCGACCGATGACGTATTAGGAAAATTCCGATTGGAAATTTATGATCTACCCGAAGTTGAAGGTGACCCAACATTGTTAAGACAGGTCTGGGCGAACCTGATTTCTAATGCGATTAAATATACCAATCCAAAAAATGATTGTAAAATTATAATCAATGGGTTTGAGGATGAAGGTTTTTGCACTTACTCCATACAGGACAATGGGGTAGGATATGATCCTCGTTACACGAATAAGCTTTTTGGCCTATTTCAGCGCCTGCACAGTGAGAGAGATTTTGAAGGGACAGGAGTAGGGCTGGCGATTGTGCAACGCATTATTCATCGACACAATGGGCGGGTGTGGTCAGAATCCAGTGTGGGTGAGGGAGCAACCTTTTATTTTTCAATTCCAAACAGGCAGGTAAAAAATGAATGATCCGAAAGAAATCGAAATAATCTTAGTCGAAGACAATGATGTGGATGCAGAATTGACCTTAAGGGCTTTGCAAAAATATCACCTGTCAAATAAAATCCTCAGAATGGAAGATGGTCAGAAATTGATTGATTATCTCTTCCAACCAGATGGGTGTCCAAAGGAAGAGGTAAATAATTGTCCAAAATTAATCCTTCTTGATTTAAAACTTCCCAGGGTCAGTGGATTGGAAGTGCTGAGAATGCTGAAAAATGACCAGTTCACCAAACAAATACCTGTTGTAGTGCTTACCTCGTCCACAGAAGATCAGGATATTGATGAGTGCTACCGATTGGGTGTGAATAGTTACATTGTAAAGCCAGTTGAATTTGATCAATTTATGGAATCGGTTCAGGAATTAGGTTTATACTGGCTCTTACTCAACAAATACGCTTCAAAATAATAGGTCGGGCTGTATGGAGAAAGAATTGAAGATTTTATTTGTTGAAGATCTTCCCAGTGACCAGGAATTGGCTGAAAGGCAACTTAAATCTGCAGGTTTAAGGTTCGCATCCAAACAAGTTGATAACCGCACAGATTATCTTGCAGCGTTGGAGTCTTACCAACCGGATCTTATCATTTCGGATTATTCCATGCCTGGGTTTGATGGCAGGCAAGCTTTGGAGCTTGTGAATGAGTTGCATCCGGATATCCCTTTTATCGTACTGACAGGTTCGATGAATGAGGATACGGCGGTCGAATGCATGAAAGCTGGAGCGAGTGATTATGTCATCAAAGAACACATCCATCGTCTTCCATTTGCAGTTCGGGACGCATTAAAACGAAAACAAGATCTTCAGGAAAAACTTCTGGCTGAACAACAATTACGTTTACAGTCTACTGCCTTGAATTCTGCAGCCAATGCAATTGTGATCACTGACAGGAAAGGTGATATCCAATGGGTCAATCCAGCCTATACCCGCCTGACGGGGTATTCCGCGGAGGAAGTGCTCGGAAAGAATCCCCGTATTTTGAAATCCGGCAAACAGGATCAGGTGTATTATCAACGTTTGTGGGACACGATCCTATCTGGCCAGGTCTGGGAAGGTGAGTTGATAAACAAACGCAAAGACTCGACCCTTTATACTGAGAAGGAAACAATTACACCATTATTGGATGAAAAAGGCGAAGTCACCCACTTTATTGAAATTAAAGAGGATATCACTCAGCGCAAAGAAGCTGAGTTGCAACAATTGTACCGGCTGGCGGAAATGGAAACACTGGTCAAAATCACCTCAGCATTGCGAATCGCCCAAACGGTGGATGAGGCGATGCCGATACTTCTCCATGAGACGCTTACATTGATGCAATTGTCTGCCGGTGCTATCTGGCTCTACCAACAGAAGACAGGTAAATTACGGATTGTTGCCGCAGAAGGCTGGTTATCCGAGGTCGGAACGCTTGAGTTAGAACCAGGTGAAGGTATACCGGGTGAGATTTTCAAATGTAAAAAAACAGTTGTCTCCTCAGAATTTATCAATGATCCCGCTGTGCATCCCCTCATGGCAGAGAAAATTCCTCCTGGATGGGGTGGGGCTTGTTTACCAATTTTTTCCTTAGATGAGATTATTGGTGTATTCTTTGTTGCCAGCATCTCATCAAGAATAATTCGATCCAATGAGATTAAAACACTTGAATCGCTCGCGTCAATTGCAGGTATCACATTACAACGCATGACTTTTCACGAAGAGACATTAAAACACTTGCAGCAATTACAGGTGCTGAGAACGATAGACCAAAGCATTGCGAGTATTTTCGATTTAAACCTGACATTGGAACTGATTTGCACGCAGGTGCGTGATTATTTTTCAGCTGATGCAACAGGGGTGCTTTTATTTTCTCCGCAAGAGGGGGTTCTCAGGTATGCTGCAGGCAATGGTTTTATAAGCCCATTGTATAAACGTACAAATCTGCGCTTTGGATCAGACCCAGGTGGAATAGCAGCTCAGGAAAGAAGAACAATTTATATTATTGATCTTAAATTCAGTGAACCTGTTTTTGTTCGTCAGTCATTGGTTGCCCAGGAAAATTTTGTTTCTTACATTGCAGTTCCATTGATTACTAAAGGGGAGGTCAAAGGTATTCTGGAATTGTTTTTCCGGCAACCGTATCAAATGGATGATAGCTGGCAGGACTTCCTGGACTCTTTAGCATTACAAACTGCCATTGCCATTGACAACCTCCAATTATTCGAAAACCTGCAAACATCCAATCTGGAATTGGTGCAGGCATATGATGCCACCATTGAAGGCTGGTCACGGGCGATGGATTTACGTGATGAAGAAACAGAAAATCACACCAGACGGGTGATGGAAATGACTATAGAATTGGCTCAGGTATTGGGGGTTCTGGAGAAAGAGTTGATACACCTGCGCCGTGGTGCGCTTTTGCATGACATTGGAAAAATAGGTGTCCCGGATGAGATTTTACATAAACCCGGTCCTTTGACAGATGAAGAATGGGTAATCATGCGAAAACATCCTGTATTTGCGTTCGAGATGATCTCGCCGATTGAGTATCTACGACCAGCTCTGGATATTCCTTATTGTCATCACGAAAAGTGGGATGGAACTGGCTATCCGCGAGGCTTAAAAGGTGAACAAATCCCCCTGGCAGGCAGAATATTTGCTATCGTCGATGTTTGGGATGCTTTACGCTCAGATCGTCCTTATCGCAAGGCATGGGAAGAAGATAGGGTGATCGATTACATCCGTTCACAATCCGGGACTCACTTTGACCCACAGATTGTGGAGGTGTTCCTGAACATGCTCAGGAAATCTTAGCTTATTCCAAACCTCTGTAAAACCCGTTCAATCATCTCACTCAGCAAAGCTTTATCCAGATTCGGGAATTTAATAGCGACCTGCTGCTGTAATTGCAAACGTAACTGATCCGGATCTGGACCAGGGTCAGGCTGGGATTGCAGATATCCCGCTGTGCCTGAGGAGTCAATAGACTTCGCAAGTGCAGGCTGACCCTTACCGGTCGACAGCCGCACCCGTTCACCCACCTGATTTTCTTCTGACAGATACGGGCGTACAGGCGCGGCTGGAGGTGTAGTGGCGTGCGGCGAGACCAGGCTCATACCCAACTGCCGGGCCTTCTCATACGCCAGATCGGTGAGCACAATATGATCGTTCAGCGCCAATGACATCATGCCACGGCGCACCAGGTCCTCAATATCATGTTCGGTATAAAACGTCTTAGGGATAACACACCTCCACGAGGCAAATGCAGAACTTACTCAAGTTTGCCGTCCAGGCTTTCCAGCGCGCGGATGGCAGCATCACGGGCGGTGATAATCTCCGCTTCCGAGCCACTTAACCACATGCGTCCAAAACGACCCACCGACGTGACATGAATCAGCTTGATGCTGGCTTTCTTCTCGGCTTCATTGACCGCAAAATTGATATAAGCAGCCGGAGCGCATTCCATCACCAGCATGGTTTCGCCGGGTACCAGCATGGATCCACGCCGGAAACGATTGATCAGCTGCGATTGATACGGATCAATGCGCGTGATAACCTGCGTGGAAACCACCTGTGGCTTGATGCGATCCTGAATGCTCAACCCCAGACGGTTCAGCACCACCTCGCCCGCTTCTTTTACAGCCGCCTGGCTGGTGGAGTGCACCTCGAACATACCGAATTCGCGCTCCACAATCTGAGCGCCGGGTCGGGCTTCGGTTGCCTTAACAGCGATATCCACCACGCGGAAAACCTCGTTACCCGGCGCCATCTCCACGTATAAGGCAGCCATCCCCTCTGTTGGCAGATCACCCTGGGTCACAGAGCCAATGAAGGCAGCATACTGAGCCTGCATCCGGTCGAGATAACAATAACAGCGCAGTGAAAAATCGTCAGATGCCATAATTTCCTATTTCTTTTCTGCGCGACCGCCGAAGCTACCCCTGGAGCGCTGCGGCAGAATCATCTCGATCTCGGCATGCGGGCGGGGGATGACATGCACCGAAGTCAGTTCACCCACACGTTTGGCAGCAGCAGCGCCGGCATCCGTGGCAGCTTTCACCGCACCCACATCCCCGCGCACCATCACCGTCACATAACCACCGCCAATATATTCCGAACCGATCAGTTCCACATTGGCAGCTTTTACCATCGCATCTGCGGCTTCAATTGCGCCCACCAGACCCTTGGTCTCAACCATTCCTAAAGCAATTAATGAAGTATCCAAAGCGATTATCCTTTCTACTCACTGATCTAAAATTACAAATCCCTCCGGTCCAAAAGACCTGAGTGATGACTTACCTTCTTAAAATCTCCTGCAACATACCCTCAATGGTAGCTTCCACTACCGAAGCTTTCGGTGGGATTTTCTGCTCGACTGCCTGTAAGGCTTCCATGGGTGGCTGGTACAACTCGTACGCCAACCGCTTGACATTGATCAGATGCCGGGCGGTAATATTATCACCCGTGATCGCGCCACCCACGCCGCCGGAACCAAGCGTGAAAGAAACATCCAATCCGGTGGTCAAACCAATGGCTCCCAGCGTTCCCATCGTGTTCACCAGTATACGGAAGACCGGTTTCTCCAGACCAAACGCCAGAATCACGCGCTCATCCTGAGCGTAGATAATCTGCGTGTGACCTTTGCCACCGGTCTCAATCAGGCTGATGGAAGTCTCACAACCTTTCTCCCAACCATCCACCTCGTACCAGGCCAGTACCGTGGTCAGCTTCTCGTGCGAGAGTGGTTCCTCCCGGCCAACCTTCGCCAGCGGTGTCACCAGAATACGCGTCTCGGGTGGGATGTCAAAGCCAGCATAGGCAGCTACATACGGCGCGGGTTTACCCACCACCGCCGTGTTCGTGGCGCCATTCGGCAGAAAGACCGTCTTGCGTAGCAGATTAGTCTGGTGTGAGTCACAGAAGAAAGCGCCCTCGGCGTGCATCAAAGCAGCCAGTTGGGCTGCGATTGGACGATCCACCACCACAGCCTGTTCGGTGGCGCAGATAGTCGAGCAGTCAAAGGCTTTACTGGCGACGATGTAACGGGCAGCTTTGGCAATATCCGCGGTTCGATCGACATACACCGGCACGTTCCCCGGGCCGACGCCATAGGCAGGTTTCCCGGTGGAATGCGCTGCGCGTACCATCGGGGTACCACCCGTCGCCAGAATCAAGGCCGTGTGTTTGTGGGTCATGAGTGCCTGCGTGCCCTCCAGACTGATGTGCTGCATGCAGCCGATCAGACCTTTGGGTGCGCCAGCTTTTTCAGCCGCTTCCGCCATCACTTTGGCTGCCTCGAAGGTGCAACGTGCAGCATAGGGATGCGGCGCGAACACAATTGCATCTCGGGCTTTGACAGCAATCAGGGCTTTATACAGGGTGGTGGAGGTTGGGTTGGTGGAAGGGATCAGGGCAGCAATCACCCCAATCGGCCAGGCAATCTCGGTGACCTTTTTCTCCGGATCATGATGGATCACACCCACGGTCTTCTCAGCGCGGATGCTATCCCATACCAGCTTGGAGCCAGCGATGTTCTTGAGTTTCTTGTGTAAAGGATGGCCATACCCGGTTTCGTCATGCGCCAACTGACCCAGACGTTCCGCTGCCTGCACACCCGCCTCTGCCATGGCTTCACAAACCCGGTCGACATCTGCCTGAGTGGCATGTCCCCAGCTTTGCCAGGCTGCATATGCACTGCTTACCAGATCGCGAGCTTCCTGAATTGAGGTGAGATCATTATCCATTGTTAACCTGATTGTATTTTATAACGTAGCGGGAAAATAAGCAATTGGTTGGGGAAAAGAATTTGGTTGGAATGATGACCAAAGAAGGGGTGAAGCAGGTGATATGAGCGGTAGGGGTGAAGGATCGGAGAATAGACACCATTTTCCACCCCGGGATGCGTTCTCCGATCCTTCACCCCTTGTATTACAATATCAATTATCCCAATTCAAATGTAGAGGATCGTGGTTTTATTTTCGCTTAACCACTCCAGCAATGGCAGCCAGATGCTCCGGACTGGTGCCACAACAGCCACCTACCAGGCGCGCTCCCGCTGCAATCCAGCCTGGAACCTGAGCACCCATCATTTCCGGAGTTACATCATAGCTTGTGCTTCCGTCCGGGTTGGAGGTAGGTAAACCGGCATTCGGTTTGAACCAGATTGGTTTTGTGGTGTTTTCTTTGAGGGTTTTCAAGACCGATAGATTATCTTCCAGGCTTTTACCGCAATTAATTCCGAGGGCATCCACTGCCATTTCATTGAAAATCTCTGCCATCTGGCGTGGTTTCACGCCCATCATGGTGCGCACCCCACGATCATAGCTGAAGGAGCAGACCAAAGCAATTTCCGAATCCATGGAGCGAACGGCACGCACAGCTGCCTGGGCTTCATTCAGATCAAACTGAGTCTCGATGACCAGCAGATCCACCCTGGATGCAAGCAGAATTTTTGCCTGTTCAGCGTAAATATCAAATACCTGTTCTACGCTCATGCTGCCAAATGGCTGCATCATCTCCCCGGTAGGCCCGAGGGAGCCTGCCACCAGGACATTTTTATCATGGGTTACTTCTTTCGCTAACTGGACGGCTGTCTGATTGACTTCAACAATTTTCTGTGCCAGATTGGCATGTGCCAAACGGGTACGATTACCACCAAAGGTACAGGTCAGGATGATGTCCGAGCCTGCTTCAACAAAATCTGCGTAGAGCTGTGAAATACCAGCTGGATTATCGAATAACCAGGTTTCCGGGGCGGTACCGATGGGTAACCCGCGTTTTTGCAGGTTGGTTCCGGTCGCACCATCCAGGACAACGGTTTGTTTTTGATTGAGCAGGGAGAGGAATTCGCTTGAGTTCATGATAAGGTCCTTTCGAGGGGAGATTGATTAATTGTATCGTATTTAGCTGACTAGTTGAATAAAATATCTGATGATATTGAAATTGTTATCTTTATGATTTATAATCTGCTGTAAGAAAGTATAAAAGTTAGAAAATCATACTTTCTGGAGGTTGGAATGAGTGAAAAACAATTTTTGCGTACGCGACTAAGGGTTAAGGGACAGGTGACCATTCCTGTTGAAATACGGAATATTCTTGGGGCGGAAGAGGGCGATGAGCTGGTTTTCATGGTCGATGAGAATAGACGGGTGTTTGTAGAACGCGTTCAAATCATTCCCCCTGATCAGGCATGGTTCTGGAGCGAACGCTGGCAGAGATTGGAACGCGAAGTACAACAGGATATCGAGAATCATAATACCCATCCATTCGAGATCCCTGAAGATGCAGTAAATTTCTTAAATCATGTTGCCAGGGAAGAAGGTGCCGAAAATAAAGCTTACTGATCGTTTTATTGATCTATACAAAAATCTCCCCGAATCAATAAGAATAAAAATAAATCGGCAACTTCTTTTGTTGGCTGAAAACCCTCGACATTCATCATTACAGACAAAACCTATTCAGGGAACAAATGGCATTTTTGAAGCCCGAGTAGACCTCAATTATCGTCTTACTTTTGAGCGTTTACCTGACGACACACTGTTATTACGTGTGGTAGCAAAACATGATGATGCTTAGAAAAAAACATTAAGTAAAACAACGCTACCTTTCCTAAAGTAACTCCACCGCTCGGGCGTTTGATTCCACCTGTTCCACGTTCCTGCAACCCGGAATGACGGTGGTAACTGCAGGATGACGCAAACACCATGCCAGTGCCCATTGCGCCATATCCACACCTTCCGGGACTTCTGTGGCTTTGATCTGTTCCACTTCCAGTAATTGTTGACGAATGGATTCCGGGTCACGCAAGGAGCGAACGTCATCGGGGTTGGTGAATTGGGTATCCGGTTGATACTTTCCACTCAGGAATCCTGAAGCCAGGGGTACTCTGGTTAACACACCGATATCCTCTTTTTGACAGGTTGGGAAGATATCCTGTTCCGGTTCGCGGCTGAGGCGGTTGTAAATAATTTGCAGCGCAGAAATTCCATACCCACTCATTTTCTGGATCTGGAGTGGGGGATTGGTAGTCGTGATGGACAATCCCACCGCTCGAATTTTTCCAGCTTCCACCTGGTGGGCGAGCATTTCCCATAAATCCGGGTTATCAAAGACCTCATCAGATCCGGAATGAAACTGATACAGATCAATGTAATCCGTTTTTAGTGCGCGTAAAGAGTCCTCCAGCTGCATCTGCACGCTTGGAGGATCGAAATGGGAGGAGCGATCAAAATTGGCATGAAATTTATGTCCAAATTTGGTGGCAACGATCCAGTTCTGACGTTGACCTTTGATCGCATTCCCCACCAATTCTTCTGAAGTGTGATCACCATAACATTCAGCAGTGTCGATCAGGTTGATGCCCAATTCGCCAGCACGCCTGATCATTTGATCAACTTCGCTTTGTTCGTACACTTTTCCCCATTCTCCCCCCAATTGCCAGGTACCTACACCAACAACAGAGACATTCAGTTCAGTTTTTCCCAATCTACGGTATAACATAACAACATCCTTTCCATGTAGAATACTTTAATTGTACCCATTATTGGCAAGCTTTCCATCTAAGATGGGAGATCATCCAACGTTAACCAATCGGTGTCAGGATACAGACGGGCGATTTGCGGGGTGTAGCGGGGATGGGTGCGCATGATTTTTCGCGGATCTCCCTGGCTGACGATCTGTCCATCTTCCAGAATCAGGATACGCGATGCAAACGCAACAGCAAATTCAACCTCATGTGTGACCAATAAGATCGTTTTTCCATTCTGATTCCATTCCAGCAGGAGTTCCAACAAAGCATTTTTGGTTTGTTGGTCCAAACCACGTGTTGGCTCATCCAGAATGATGATCTCCGGTTGGGTCACCACTACTGCACCCAGGGCAACACGTTGTTTCTCACCTGTGCTCAAATCGCGTGGATATGCATTTGCTTTAGTTTGAATATTCAGTTGAGTAAGTAAATCCTCAATTCTCTCGGGCTGGAAGGGAATTTGATGATTGCGCAGGGTGGTTTCCAGTTCCTGTTGAACTGTCTCGGAAAAGAGCAGTGCATTGGGATCCTGTGGCAGGTACCCGATTTTGTGGCTCAATTCGGCTGTATGCTGGAATTCAATCTTTTTTCCTTTAAAAAGGATCTCACCATGGTTGGGAGCGATCAGTCCCAGCATTGTTCGCAGCAGAGTGGATTTACCAGCGCCATTGGGACCCATTAACACCAATCGCTCCTGTGTGTGCAAACTGAAATTAATGTCTTTCAGAACCACACGTTTCCCTAAAATCACATGCACGTGTTGCACTTCAATCAGCACTTGTGTGGAAATTTCAAAGGGGGTTTTTACCATTGATTCAAATTTCTCATCTTGAGTAAATTTTCGCGCCTGCTCGACATCCAATGGAACCGGGAACCAACCTCGTTTTTCCGCCAGTCGTACAATGGGTGGTTTGAGTACACATTTCTGAATCACAACCTGTGGTAGTCCGACTTCACGTAAATGACCATCCGGAGAAAGGATCGCAACCAAATCCGCATATGCCAGAACGCGGTCGAGACGCTGTTCAGACATGACAATTGTTAACCCTAAATCCCGCTGTAATTGTTTCAGTAGAATCAGTACTTCTTCAGCAGCCAATGGATCGAGTTGTGAGGTAGGCTCATCCAGCACCAGAATCTTTGGCTCCAGCACCAGCGCAGCGGCAATAGCAATCCGCTGTGTTTCACCGCCGGATAGTGAATCGACTTTACGTGTTTTGAGATGTTCCAGATTCAACTTCTGCAGGATCTGCTTTACACGCATTTGCATTTCAGACCTGGGAATGGCAGCCTGTTCCATGGAGAAGGCAATCTCATCCTCCACGATATCGACCACAAATTGATTTTCTACCTCCTGGAATACAAATCCCACCTTTCTACTCATCACCTGTGGTCCCAATACAACTGGATCCAACCCAGCGACGGAAATCAGCCCTCCCAGGGTCCCTCCCGTGAAATGGGGCACCAGACCATTGATCAGACGCAGTAATGTCGACTTGCCGGAACCTGACTCTCCAATGACCAGACAGAATTTACCAGCGGGAATGTGCAAATCGCCGATCTGCAAGGCATCTTTTTCAGCACCGGGATAGCGATAGGTCAGGTTTTCAATCCTGATCATGCTTTACCTCTCCCATGAGAAAGATGGGAACCAGCAAGGTTAAAGTGAGCAAACCATGTAAAATGGAAAATTCAGGTAACTGAACGGTGGGATATGGTTCATATGCCAGGCTCTGATGCCCCGGTATGTCTATGATGAACGCCAATGTCAGAAAAAGAGAAAGGAGGCTTATCCAGGTTGAAATCTGTATCCAGGGTTCCAATGCATAGGTGCTTTTTTTAACTCTTTTCCCGCTGATAAAAAATAAAATAAGGAACATAAGCAACCCGATTAGAATCATCCACCAGCCCGAAATGAGCAGTTGAGTGGATAACTCCAGGACCCAACCCAGGATGATGAATATCAAGCCCAAAGGAAGTAGAGCTTTTTCAACCTGGGGGATTTTACGTTCCGATTGAGCAGTAAACCCTCTGGCGGTCATCGCTTCGGCAATCTGCATGGCTCTTTCCAATCCACCAATTAAGAGGGGAATGATGAGGGGCAGCCAATCACGGAGCTTTTTGAGCTGTTGTCCACGGATTGCCTGGGCTTCGCGAATAGCCTGAAACTGTTTTTGCGAGGCAGGAATGAATGTTAGCGCGATGGTGGTAACAACTGCCACCGGGTGAAATGCCTGTGGAATTAACCGTACCAGGGAATGAACAGAGACGACCTGGTTGAGAATCATGAATAGTGTGAATATTCCGATTAAAATCAATCCGTTGGTTAAACCATAAACCAGTGCTTCCAATGTGTAGTTGCCACCCAGCAGCGGGATGTTGGTGGGCAGGCGGAAGAGAATGGTTTCCCCAAAGCGCGAGATAAACATATTTAGAACCGTCGAGAGGGCCAATACCGAGAGCCCAAATCGTAGCGTCGTTCCCAGGACTCTTCTGGATGGTGATGACACCCAGACTTGAAAGAGAATCAAAATTAGATCGACCAGAAGGATGATCAGTGGATTTCTGGTTGTGGTCAGCACGACCAAACCGGAAATCAGCCATGCCAGCCAGGCGTAAGTGTGCATATGCATCCCGTTAGTTTTCCTCCCCCAGCTGGACAAAATAAAAGCGCTTTTGAAATCGCCGTAACACTTGAATGGTCGCTTTGCCAAAAAACAGGATCAATAAAATATTACCGATGGCGCGGGTAGTATCCCATACGAGAGATGTAGCCAGATAAAACACTCCGTAATTTCGCATAGCCATTATAAAACCAGACCCTGGAACAAATTGTTGATTACTGGGACCTGAAAGAAAAGGCCAGAACCATAAATTGGTAATAGCGCCATACATATATCCCCACACAAAACCAAAAATCAACAATATGATCCATTCGAATGGTTTATTCTCCTGGCGGGTTAGCAACACCAGTCTTCTGGCCAGGGCTGCGGATAGCCCAACCCATCCGGCTGCCAGCATCTGATTCGGTAACCAGGGACCGACCCCGCCAGTAATTAGAGCAGAAACCAACAGGGTCAGTGATCCCATCAGGAATCCCATCCTGCCACCGAAAACATATCCGGTAATCAGAATTAAAAAGAAGACCGGGCTGAATCCTCCCAATACTGGCAGGGTTAAATCAATAAAACGCAAGGTAGAATTAATCGCGATCAGGATTCCCAGCAAGGCAATCAATTTGGTATTGAGTCGATATTGCTGAATTTCATAGATCAAAACGATCGAACACAACGCCAGTATCATCGCCATCATGATGGGTAATTCATTCTGGCGATTCGAGCTCAATATCCCCTGATTGGAAGTCTCCAGCAGGGGATAGATGTATGCAAAAATACCCAACCCGGTGGTTAAGAAATAGATTAACCCGGTCAGCAATTTTTCTTTCAAACTTTGCGTTTTTCCCACAGCACTAAAACAAGAACAACAACCAGACCCAACACAATCACGCCAAAAATCAGATATTGGGAATAATTATTTTCCGCAGCAGGTTCTTCTTCAACAGGTGCCTGGGTTACTTCTTCTCCATCGCCAGCGTTATCAACCAGTGGAAGCAGGACTGAACTGGTGGGTTGTTGATCTTCTTTGACCACAGCCGGCAAAAAGAGTTGTGGATTCTCTCCGCAAATATCATCAAAGCTGACCAATGTGGGTGGTTCTTCTCCCCAGCTCCAGCCATCCACCATACCTGCGCTCACCTGATAAGTATTGGATCCGACCTGGGAATAAGACCATTCTTCACCATCCGGGTCGAGGTGCCAGTAGGACCAGTAATCTGGCATGCCACAGAAACAATTATCCGTCTCACAACCCTGACCTTCAATGCCACACACAGCATTTCCCATGGTGGGATCAAATACAGTTTCCAATGCCAGCCCAGAGTTTTCCAAAACCTCGAAACCACTGATGGATTCGCCAGAAAATTCCACGCAACGCAGAATGGTGCTACCATCCGGCAAGGTGACTGCCAGACCAGCTTTATTTACACTTTCAATCTCAGGTGCAAGCGGCTCTATTAATGGACCTTGAGAAAATCCCAATAGAGCTTCTACTGTGGAATACACATTAATGATGTTCTCACCAATACTCCCATCTTCCTGAATGGCTGAATGCAGTGCATCTCTGGGAGAATTGTTGTCCACACGCCAATTGACTAAATCTTCACCCGCACTCACTAAAGCCAGGGTGATCCAGCCGGTGGTATCTACATTAATCATGGAAGAATCCCACATCGGTCTCCAGCCAGCATTCTCTAATTGAATATCTTTGAAGTATTGGAATGCTGCTTGAATGGCATCATGCTCCTGATCCACCTGACCACTTGCAAGTAATGCAACCACCACCAATGCAGTTGTATCCGGGTCAGAGCCAAACCCATTATCCCAGGTGCCATCATCCAATTGTTTTAATAACAAATAATCCACAGCAGCAGCGGGAATCGGATCACCATGCGCAGCCAATCCGAGAATCGCCAATGCCTGGCTGAGATCGGTTGCCAATCCCGAATTCCAATCTTTAGCAGCCTCTGTACTGAAACTACCATCTTCCTGTAATGTATCCAAAATGAATGCTGGTAAATCCTCAGGAGCGGATTGGAAGAATGATAAAGCTGCCAATATTAAGCCAGCATTACCAGGGAATAATAATTGATTATCATCAAAGATATACCCCTGGTAGGTTTCCAGAAGATAATCAATTGGAGTGTTTCCTTCCGAACTGACAAATTGCTGCGGAGCAACCCCAATGGCATGAAAAGCAATTAATGCGCGTGCTGTGGTACCGGGATCGGAGCCTTCGCTCAACCCAGGAAAGCCACCATCGGTTTGTTGTTGACCTTTCAGATACTCAATGGTGCTGGAAAATTCGACGCCAGGAATTGTTTGCGCCTGAATGGAACCAACAGGAACAAGCCCGGTCATCATGACCACTAACAATAAAAAAGACAGAAATTTTGTGAAATGTTGCATATGGATTTTCTCCTCGGAAAATGATTTGAATGCAAAAACGGAACCAGCCTTTCGTTCTTCACGGAAAGGCTGGTTGCATTAAAAAACCGCCAAATGGCGGAAAGTAAACCCTTTTTGAGAGTCAACTTCCCTTTCCGCGAAGGAATGATCGAACCGAATTAAGGCAGGTATTCGGGCTTGTTCCTGTGAACTTACCGTTGCGGGACAGCGCTGGACTTTCACCAGCTTCCCCATTTGAGCACCGCGCATCCGGGCGTGAGGTGCACCTTAACCGTTATTGAATTAGGTTGATTGTATCTCAGGCGTAAACCTGTGTCAATTGATTGCATGTCACAAATAAAACTGTCCAGCATAGGATAGAGTTTCTTTGAATTCAGGCGAAACGGTCAATATTCCGGTTACTTGCAGCTATAATAAGGGGTAGAACAGAGGTTTTATGTACTCAAAATTTCAAAAATCAATTGTGTTACCTGATTGGAAAGATAAACAACATCTCGACAACATTGGCCTGCTGAGTTCATCGCAAGGAAAAATCGTCAGTTTCAATCATGCAGATAAAAACTCATTACTGGCAGAGATCCACACTGGAGAGTTAAATTGTGTTTGGATCAACCTTGATTCTGATGACCAAGACCCAGGGCGTTTTTGGTTAAAGCTCGTGGCAGGTTTGCGAAAATTCTATCCAGAAGTTGGCAAGGACCTTATTAGCAGTCTGATAGATCACCATTCACAACCAACGAAGCCAACGATTTCGAAACTTTCACAGGAACTTGCTCAACAAGAAATTTGGTTTGTTTTTGAAAATACACAATTCTTAAGTCGCCATGTCTGGTGGACATTTGTTCAAGAATGGCTAAACCAAAACCTTCAAATGAAATGGATTGGAATACAAACTGATCATCTGGATTCACCTGGCTTTGGAAAAGATTCGCTTGACGAAGTGAAATCTGATCAGTTCGAGAATATGTCCATGCGTCTGATGGATGAACAAGAATGGTTGGAATATCTACGACTCCTTTTAGCAAAGAAAGAATTCGAACTGGCTGGAGAATTATTAGAAAACCAAGGAGAAACCTGGCTGGAGAATGATTTTGATCCTTTGGAATTTTTGTTCTGGCTCAGGGAAATCCCCAGTGTTCTATTAAATGCCCGACCGATATTATGCTGGTTGGGGGCAAAAGCCTGTCATTCATTAGAATTACCGTTTTTGGTTAATTACTATTCAAACGCCGCCGAAAATTCACTCAGCTCGTTTTCCCGCTTCACCAGAAATGAAAATGAATGGCTGCGAATTGAAATCGATGAGCATGGTGTAACCGTTGGGGATATATTCGAAAAAATAAAACTCCTGAAGCAATAATTTCAAGGGAATCTATGTTCAACTCATTAGATGAACTGAGGAAAAAATACCAAATTCGTCCTGCTAAATTGGAAGATGCCCGGGTTGTAGCAGATTTATTTAATCGTTGCTCACAGGAAATTATCCACAAGGATGAATTTGAAGCCGGTGAACTTACTGCAGGTTGGGAAACCGGTTCATTGGAAATGGAAAAAGACACCAATATGGTCTGGGATCGAGATATCCTTATAGCCTATGGGGATGTGTGGGGTGTACTGCCACCGTATGTGCGTGTGAATACCTGGGTACGTGTTCATCCTGATTATAAAAATTTAGGGATTGGTTGGGTGCTCAACCTTTGGGCGGAAGAACGTGCGAGAGAATACATGCAAAAGGCAGAAGAGAACCTGCAAACTTTTACCGTAAATTACATGAATATCAACGATCAGGCATCCATTCAACTGCTCACGGATTTAGGAGCCAAACCGGTGCGTTATAGTTTTGTAATGGAAGGCGACTTACCCAGGGAAGTACCAGCTCCGATCCTGCCTGAGAATATAACGATACGCCCAATTGAACCAGCAGAGTACAAAAAGGTCTACCATTTAAAGGAAGAAGCGTTTGAAGACCACTGGGGTCATATCGGTACGACTGAGGAAGAAGGACTGAAAGAATTTGAGAGTGAACATTTGCAGGATCCGAATTTTGATCCGGAATTGTGGTTTGCTGCTGAAGCCAATGGGGAAATGGTTGGAATGATCTTTGGCAATAAATCAACCCCATTTGGTCCCGACTTTGGCTGGGTATCGATTCTGGGGGTGAAACGTGAATGGCGACACAAAAAAATTGGCAAAGCTCTAATGTTGCATTTCTTTCAGAAAATCAAAGAAAAAGGTAGCACAAAAGTTGGTTTGAGTGTGGATTCGGATAGTCTGACCGGGGCAACCCGGTTGTATGAGTCCGTCGGTTTGCGAGTGATTGAACAATACGTGCGCATGGAGAAAATTCTTCGAGAGGGAATTGATCTGCGGGTTCATGATCTGGATCAGACATAATGCGTTTTGACCGATATGCTTTGATAGAATAAAGTTATGCAACGTTATCGAATTCCAGCAGAAAAAACCAGAACCGAAATTATGGTGGTCAATTCGCGTTTCATTGCTACAGCCGCACCTGTTTTCAGTGTGGAAGAAGCCAGAGAATTTATCCATGCCGTGAAACAGGAATTTTCGGATGCAAGCCATCATGTACCGGCTTTTCTCGTGGGATTTGGTCAATCGGTAACCGCCCATTGCAGCGATGATGGCGAACCATCCGGAACCGCCGGTCGTCCCGCTCTGGCGGTTCTGCAGGGTAGTGGGTTAGGGGATATTGCTGTGGTGGTAACGCGTTACTTTGGTGGTACAAAACTGGGAACCGGGGGATTGGTGCGCGCCTATACAGATGCCGTTAAGGCAGTCCTGGAAATTTTACCGCTGGCGGAAAAAATACCCACTCATACAGTGATGTTGGCGATCCCTTATTCACTTTATGAACAGGTGAAATTAATTATTCAGGAATTCAATGGGAAAGTGCTGGATGAGGATTTTGGGGGTGACATAACCATCAGCATCCAATTCCAGGTGGATCAATTTGAGTCGTTCAACACCAGGATGATCGAATTATCCAGAGGGAAATTCAGGGCAGACATTGTGGAGACCAATTCCCAAACAATCATGCCAATTGAATAATCAAATATGTACCTTTCATTACAATATTGATTATTGAAATTTTAGGATTTATGTCATAATATAAATATAACTTTATACAATTGATAATAATAATTGAATGCTTTTCCATTTTCGCTATAATGATTAATATTATTGATCAAATTATTCAATTATTATTGATCCAAGGAGGGACGATTGAATGCAATGCTGAAAAAAGCTTTGCCGTGCCTACTTATTGGTATTTTGTTTTTCTCTATCATCACTGAAGCCATTGCCCAGTCACAGCCAGATGTGCGCATCAATACCATATCAACGATTGAATTGCCAGATTCTGTCAATCTGAAAGTTTATTTTAACCTATTTGACAAATCATCTGGTCGGGCAATCACGGATATCACTCCGGAAACCGCCCAAATCACCTTATTGAATACCGGATTGACATCAGGCGCTGAAATCAAACAACCGGATATCCCGATCTATATCACCATGGTCCTGGATGCCAGTGGTAGTATGGCTGGGGCGCAAAATTTACTAAAAGATGCTGCCAAACTGGCATTAACCAACGTACCCAACGATGCCTTTTTCTCAGTGGTTCAATTCGATGAAGAAATCGTGCTTTTGCAGGATTTCACCGAGAATCAATCCGCCATCAGCTTCGCCATCGATCAATTAAAGGTGACCGGTAAAGGTACCTGCCTGTATGATGCGGCATTCACTGCTGTTGAAGCCATGGAAAAAGCCCCGGTGGGTAGACGCGCGGTCATTCTGTTCACAGATGGGAAAGATGAAACCAAAGAAGGGAAAGTGTGCAGCCAGCATACTTACCGCGAACTGGTTGACAAAGCCATGAAAGCCCAGGTACCCATCCATACGATCGGACTATCCGTTTCAGCAGGTAATATTAATTCTGTTGAGCTGGAAAATATGGCAGCCAGCACCGGTGGTTTTTCCGCGATTGGAAATGAAAGCCAACTGAAGAATTCCTTTGAGCAGATCATGTTGGGGTTGAAAGCCCAATGGATGGTTGAATCCACCATTTATCCGCGCCAGGGCGAGAATAACGCAGTACTGATCATGAACCTGAAAGATGTTGGTGAAACCAGTACCGCTTTCATTGTCAATTCTAACCAAGAGTACCCCGGACCTCCCAGCCCGGTGACGGCCAAATTGGATGGGTTTGCTTTACGTCCAGAAACGATGTCCTACGATGTGCAGATCGCTCTGACCTCACCAGAATTGATTAATTATTTGCGCGTAGCCATTTGGGAACAAGAAAGTGGATCAAAAGTAACAGAATTTGTCTTTGAAAACCTGGCAGCTTTCAATACACTCAATATTCCCACAAATACATTAACCGCAGACAGAGACTATGAGATGCGCATCGTGGCTACTGATAAAGAAAATAATTTTCCCTTTGCGATTGTCAAAGATGATCAGGGAAAAACTTCCACCGAGTTAATTCACGAATTTAAATTTGATCCATCCGGAGTTTTACCAAAATTAAGCATACAATCTGTGATTCAAGATAACAATGATCTTGTCATTCAGATCGCTACCACCAATCCCATGTTGGTGAAAGGATATGATGGCTGGTTGATTGATGAAGAAACCAATACGGTGGTTCCGAATTCAACCTTTACCAGTGAGATGCTTCCCAATGGCAGTGGTTCCATTACCATTCCCATGATGGATACTGAAGTAGAATCAGGCAAATACACCATTCTTGTCAGAGCGCTAGGGGATGAGGGCAGTGTCTTCACCACGCAACAATATGCAGGTGTGGTTTATGCCGCCAAAAAAGTCAGCATTTTCGAAAAGATCTTTACAGCCCTTAAAGCTTCTCCGATTTACTTCTATATCATCCTGGGAATCATTCTGGTGGTGATTGCGTTCCTGATGATCTATAACTGGAGGGAAAAGTCTCTTTCCGGAACGCCAGTCATGCAGGGCAGGTTAGGTGGACAGATGAAAACGAAACGTGGGAAAAAAGAACCTTCCCCGTTTGCGGAGAACGAGCCCATTCAAAGTGTCTCAGCGGTGAAACCTGTTCAACAAAAAGTACAACCTCCCAAACAGGCAACGCCTGCCTATGATATTCCAGTGATGCCGGTTTCAAAACCAACCCCGGTAAGTGTTCCACCCGATCAACTGGATCGTACTTTGGTGGGAACCCCAGCTATGTCTGATGCCACATTGGTCTCATCCGCTGTGAACCTGCCATCTTTCTCGGTAGCAAAAGCTCCTCCTGGTGTCCTTTCTCCGGGACAACGAATCACGTTACAGCAATTTCCCTACACGATTGGCAGGGTGGGGGCCGTATTAACGCTGAACGATGCCAGTGTGTCGCGCTTGCATGCCCAAATCACTGTAGACCCCCAAAGCCGGCGGTATTTGATTACAGACATGAATAGCAGCAATGGTACCCGCGTAAATGGATCCCCATTGACTCCGAGACAACCTGTATTCCTGAATAATGGCAGCCATATACAAATTGGTCCCAATGTAGAAATTGTATTTGAATCTTCATAGAAAGAAAAGAGAGAAAAGATGGGTGATAAAACAATACTTGACTTCCAATCAATCGATGGAATTCGCAAAAAATTCCAGAATGAAGGCGAAGAATTAGCAGACGTTACCACCAGACTCAGACAGGCAGTCCATAATTTACACAAGGACTGGATTGGCCAGGGTGCGGAATCTTTTTTTGATGAAATGGAAATGGTGTTATTACCAGCCATGAAACGACTTTACGAAGCGATGTTTTATTCGTCGGGTGTCATAAATGATATTAAGAAAATTTATCATGACGCGGAAGATCAAAGCGGACATTTCTTCAAACAGGATTTCACCAATATTAATTTAGGTACAACCGATTTTGGAGCTGGATTATTTGATGAAGGAACATCTGGTGGCGCTGGGGCAGGTGTCAATCTTGGTGAAACTGACTTTGGCGCTGGCCAATTTGGAGGTGCTTCAGGAGGTGGATCTGGTCCCAATTTACAGGATACTGATTTTGGAGCAAGTCAATTTGGTGGTAGTGGAGAACCTGCAGGTTCTGAGCCAAACTTAGGTGAAACTGATTTTGGAGCCAGCCAATTTGGAGGTGGTGAATCAGGCCAGGCTGCTGGTGGGGGATCTGAACCAGGAGCAGCGACCGATGAAGCAGGACAACAACCGGCTCCTCAAGAAACGAGTCAGCCACAAGAAGCAAGTATGGATTCCTCCACAGGTGCAGGTGGTGGTGGAGGCTCTGGCGGTGGGGAAAGCTCCGGGTTACAAGGTGATCTGAATAACATGGGTACCGGATTATCGGGTTCTGAATCCTCGTCTGGATCATCCGGTGGAAGCGGTGGGTCCGCAGGTGGTGGAAGTGAAGCACCCATGGCCGACCATGTTTATCAAAGCGCAGGTCCATCTACAGCAGGAAGCAGTGGTGGTTCTTCCGGTTCCACAGGAGCTCCTCCGCCCAGTAGTACTCCTCCTTCTGCACCTTCTGAAGGTGGTGAAGGTATATCCGCTGCTGGTTCGGCTGGTGTCGTGGGTGGTGTTGGGGCTGCAGCCGCGGCTGCTAAGAAGGTCGTAAAAGACAAAGATAATAAGTAAAATTTTTCATCGTTTATTTATTATTAATTCTGAATAGGAGGTAATGAGTATTTGATAAAAAATGAACAACCCAAACTCAATTATTTCGATACTATTGTTAAATAAAATCGTGAACATGGTAGACAACAATAATCATATCAATTTCAAGATTGAAAGGAATGATAATGGCTGATAGAACTGAACTTAACGGTGAACAGTTGCAAGCAATTGCGAAGAAATTCCAAAGTGAAGCGGATGAACTTAATAACCTTCTCAGTCAAACCAGAAATAAGGTAGATAACCTACACGGTAGTGGTTGGATTGGGAGAGGAGCAGATGAGTTCAACAATGAAATGGAATCTCTCGTACTTCCAGCAGTTCAAAGATTGGTGGCAGCACTCAATGCTGCATCTAACCAGGTGAATGCGATTATGAAAATTTATGACGACGCTCAAAACCAATCGCAAGGTTTCTTTAAATCATTAGGTGAATAAATATCCATCTATAAGGAGATAAACAATGGCTGATAAGATTAGACTTAATTATCCACAAATGGAAGAGATGGCGCAGCACCTGAAAATGGTACAACAAAGATTGCTGCAAACCACTCGTTTGGCACGTTCCGCTGCACAAGAAATGCAAGGCGGGGCTCTGGTTGGGGATGCTGGAGAAGCGTTCGCCAACGCACTCAATACCGCGTTTGTCCCAGCAGTGACTAAATTGAGCCAGAAATTTGGTGAAGTATCTGACGATATCAAGAAAGCAATCTCTGATATGCAGGCTGCTGATAAACGTGCTGGCTCAGCATTCTGATGAGGATGGGAGGTTTATAATGAGTTTTATAATTAAATTAGTTTACTCTGCCGTCGATGGTGTAATGGGTATGATCAGAAAACTGTTGGGTCAGGTTACTTCTGAAATTACATCTCCATTACGGGCAATGGTACAGCAAGTTACTGGCGGTATTTGGAAGGGTGATGGGGCAGTCCGTTTCGTTAATGAAATGAACTCGATGATCATTCCCGCTTTACTTTCGATTGTTGGTATCAATACCAGTTTTATCGGGGCATTGCAAAAATCAACTGACATTTTCCGCAATGCAGATAAAATGGCTACCTCCAAGGCGAATGAATTATTAGATGTTTTTGGTAACATCTTCAAATAGCCTGACAAAAGAAAAGGAGATGCAAAATGGCTCAAGAAGTATATATGGACGTTCCCCAGGTCCAAAAAATGGCCGATAGTTTTGGTAAATTTGGAGAAACATTAAAAAGAATTGCCAAGGGATTAGAAACTGCAATCATGATCTTAAAAGCAACCGCTTTTGTTGGAATGATTGGAAACCTGGCAGTCGCTTCTTATCTCGAACGAATCAAACCCCGCGTGGAAAAATTATCAGAGGAAATGTTTGAACTGCAAAATGACGTCAAAGGTGCAATTATGCATTACACAACGGGTGATGTTACAGGATCAGCTCGATTTAGATAAGAATGAGTAAATAGGGACTTACAGCAAGTATGTGGTTGCAACCACATACTTGCTGGTAACTATTTTTTTAATCAGGGGATTTGAGGCACTATGAATCGGATTTGCCTAAAGTGTAATGTCATTTCACAGGATTTCAATCTTTGGTGCCAGGAAAAACATTGCCCGGCTGAAAATGCCACGGAGATATTTAATAACGGTGAATGGTTTGGTATTTTTGAAATCATACAACCTTTGTTAATATTACAGTCGGCCATTGTTTATCAAGCACGTAGAAATGAAGAAGTCGTTTTTCTCAAAATCGCAAACACGGATTGCGAAGATAAACTTAGGCAGGAAGCTATCGCTTTCTATCAATTGGCGAAAGCTGGACAACATCCATTATTACCTGTTCTGTTACCAGCTCATCCGCAAAGCACCATCGCCCAACATCCGTATGGCTGGACGGTGATCCAGGGTAAAGTAAAATATTATTCTGTTTTTCAATTTGTTGAAGGGGAAGTTCTACGGAATTATTTATTTAAGAATCCACAACCCTGGTTCCAACATGTTGGTTGGATTGGCCTTAGCATCAGTGATGTAATCATATATCTACACCGCGCCGGGAAAATCCATCTATGCCTCAATCCTGATGTGGTGTACTTACGATTTGATAAGCAGGGAATCCCGCGCCCATTATTGTTAGACTTAGGTGTTGGAGATTTGAATAACAATATTTCTCAAATCTGGAATGATCAGTACAATTTGCCTGCTTATACTGCACCAGAAATCCTTAATCAAAATAACACCATCAACTATTCAGCGGATGTTTACGGTATTGGTCTATTAATGTATGAGATGTTGACAGGAAAACCAGCCTATGAATATCACCTGAAAAAGGATGATATTGTTGCTTCTGCAGTAAAAACTGGGATTTTTAAACCGACCGGCAGGATTGATTTAAAAGATATCCCAGCCATTGTAGAAAAAGCAATTAATCTCCAACCTCAGGCTCGCTATCCAGATGTTTTAGCCTTGGTTAATGCATTAAAACCTTATTTTCCTTCCATACCTGCGGAGAAAAAATCAAGAGGGATTAACTGGAGAATTGTTTTTATTGTTTTAGCTGCTCTTTTGGCTATCTCACTCATTTTAAGTTTTGCAATCTCGATCGCGTCATAATGCACGGGGAGGTATGAATTGACAGATAAAATATATATTGATCGACCACCCCGGATAGAACCGGAACTCCCTTCAGGTGTTCGTGAAATTCCCAACCCGCCCGATGTAGAAACCAATCCAGGTGCAATTTTAGCACAGGCATTTTTACCTATGATCATGATCTTTGGTTATATTCTGGTCTCCATGTTTGGTCAGAGTACCAGTATGCTGATGATGATCCCCATGGCGCTTTCAGTTGTGGCATCTGTAGCGTTGGCTATTTACACTAACCGCCAGGAAAAACTCCGCCGTGAACAACTGAAAGAGACTTATCAACGTCGCATCAGCGAATTACGCCGGCAGATGGAGAGTGAGCAGGAACAACAAAAGATTTATTACTACTATAATTATCCTAACCCGGATGTGTCGCTGGCGATGGCAGAGGATATCAACCGTGAAGAACCACAAAAGCGGGAAGATATTCGTTCCGGTACCCGTATTTGGGAACGCAGACCTACTGATCATGACTTTCTAAACTTACGATTGGGTATTTCCACACGAGCTTCTACCGTTGTCTACAAAATCTCAGATAATGAGCAGGTAGAAAATCCACTGACGCGTGAAGCCACCCGGCTGGCAGAATCATCCCGTTTATTGTTTGACGTCCCAGTTACCATCCCTTTGTATTATCAAGTCGATGAAAAAGAACAAAAGAAAGTTGAAGCAAAAGAACAGGATAAGGAGGGAGGCAGTGAATCTTCCGGTGAAGACAAAAAGATCACTATCCGGCACTCGATAGGAATTGCTGGAGATTCTGAAGAAATCGTACATTCTTACCTGCGCACCATGCTGGTAGATTATGCAACATTTCACAGTCCACAGGATACCATGTTATATGTAGCCGGGACCAGTGAGATGCGCAAACATTGGCGCTGGGCGTATTCACTTCCCCATTGTAAAGAAGCTGATAAAAGTGAAACCCTATGTTTTGAGAGTGAAGAAAGACCCGGTGAAAACGAAGTTGACCGTATGCGACTCTTCTGGAAGAATTTACGCACCATTCTGGAACGTCGACGTATGCGATTGCAGGACAAAGAAAGCGGTGTGGATGTTAAATTACCATTTTTGTTGGTGATTGTGGATATTCAGACGGTCGCACCTGAATGGTCTATATTAAAAGATCTGGAGGGTGAAGCCACTATTTCCACCATTCTTTTGGATGGACAAATACTAGGTGCTGGAATTATTTTTGTGGTACCGGATCGCAAGAAAGTTCCCAGCCGTGCCCAGGCAGTCATCGAAGTGGGTATTAACCCGGTAGATCAGGAAAGTGCCATCTTTCGCTATGCAGAGACCGGTTTTAATACTGTTCGCTATGTGGGTTCGACACAATTGGTCAGCACTCAGGAGAAAGCGCGTGCTTTTTCAAAAGCCCTGGAACCACTGGACATCCGGCGTGGTTATGGTTCCAGCCTGGCATCAACTGTGACATTGTTGGAAATGTTGAATGTTTCCACCATCGATGAGTTGCAAGAAATGGCAGCAGAAAATTGGAAACGTAGCATGACACCCAGTCTGGCTGATTGGTTGTATACTGCGGTAGGTCTGCTTTCCGGTAATGAACCCAGGACATTAACCTTCTCAGCCAAAGCAGATGGCGTGCATGGTTTAATAGCTGGATCCACCGGATCCGGAAAATCAGAATTATTGATGACCATGATCATCGGTATGGCATTGAATTTCAATCCTGATGTGCTGAACTTTGTCTTAATTGACTATAAAGGTGGTTCTGCCTTTGAGCCGTTCAAAAAATTACCACACAAAGTAGATATCGTCACCAATCTGGATCAATCTGCCACCGCGCGCGTCTTTGCCTCCATCATTGCAGAATTGGATCGCCGTCAAAAACTGAATACATACACCAATTCAAAAGACATCGTGCACTACCGCAAGAAAGGTTTAAACCTGGAACCTGGTCGTCCACCGTATCCACACCTGTTCATCATCATTGATGAGTTTGCAGAAATGATTTCCGGGAATGCCGAATATAAAGCCCAGTTAGAGAGTATTACGCGTTTGGGACGTGCGCTGGGTGTCACATTAATTCTGGCTGCCCAAAGACCGGTCGGTGTAACCGATCAGATGCGTGCCAACATCAAATTCAGAATCTGTTTGCGGGTGGAAACACCGGATGACAGCCGTGAATTGTTACGCCGTGCCGATGCTGCCTTCCTCCCGCCTGGTATTCCGGGTCGTGGTTATTTGCAAGTTGGTAATGAAAACATCGAATTGATTCAAACGGCTTATACTGGCGGTGATTACAAAGGCCCACAAGAAGAGAATGTTACCCCGAATGTGATCTGGCTGGACCGGGCCAGGAAATCTGCAGCCCAAAAAGCAGTGGAACCACCAAAATTGTACGATGTGATTGTGGATATGTTAGCCAATCTGGCAACTACCGAATCCCGTCCTCAATGGCGGCCCTGGCCAGAGTTTCTGCCACCACAAACAGGCAAGAACGTGTTAAGCCTTGAAACTCCACTGGATACAGCTTACATGACTGATGATGATATCGATATGCTGAAGCAAACCGATGCTGTTGGTGTTACTGGTATGTCTTTGAACGAAAAAGCGATTACCTTCTGGAAAGATGATTTCAAATGGGAAGGTCTGGTTTGGGGTAAAAATACGTTGCGACCGCTTATTGGTCTGGTTGACAATCCTTATCTTGCCAGCCAAAAACCATTGATGGTAAATTTCCCCAATGGACATGCTGCTGTATTTGGTGCCTCCGGGCGTGGAAAAACCACATTTGTCAGAACAGTCATTACATCTTTGGTATTGACTCATTCACCAGATGATTTACATATTTATATTCTAGATTTTGGTGGCCGTGCTTTAAACGTCTTTCTGGATTTACCGCACGTTGGTGCAATCATTACCTCCGAGGAAGAAGAACGTGTCATGCGGGTACTCCGCAAGGTCAATGACATCATAGAACAGCGCCAGGTCCTTTTCAGCGAAGAACGCGTGAATAGTCTCGAAACACATAATCATAATTATCCTGACAAGAAATTACCAGCTGTACTGGTTGTTATTGATAATTTTGCTGAATTCAGAGAGTATTATGATGGCTTGATGGCTCCACTCATATCACTGATACGCGAAGCTCGAGCTTACGGTGTCTATTTCCTGATAACTGCTGATGTTGCAAATGCGTTGACGGGGAAATTATTCAACCTGATTGCAGAAAGATTTACACTCAAGCTTTCTGATCCCAGTGAATATGGAGATATTGTGGGTCGTGGTGTACCAGCCGACCTATCGAATGTCCCTGGCCGTGGGTATGTCAGGATGGGAAATATGCCCCTGGAGTTTCAGACCGCATTGTCATTCAATCCTGAAGAAAATGACTCTGATAGCCTTGGCAAATTGAACCAGATGTGCTTAAAAATGCAAGCGTTATGGAATAACAACTGGCAAGGTGAGAAACCATCCACCATTGAGACATTGCAGTTGAGAATCTCTCTGGAACGCTTAATGAAGGAAGTGACATGGCCAGCTGGTAAACGTTTGAATATATTGATGGGTATAGATGATCGTTCATTGGAACCAGCATTTATTGACATTGAGCGTCAGGGTCCACATATTGTGGTACTTGGTCAACCTTTCTCCGGAAAGACCACCACATTACAGACCATGATCTTTTCTCTGGCAGCCAATTACGATCCTGATACTTTAGGCATGGTGTTGATCGATTATTCTCGAAAATTGTGGAAAGGTAGTGAGCATTCCATGAAAGAACTTCCACATGTATTGGATGCAATTGAAGAAATTGATCAATTAGATGATTTATTAGAGAACATACGCGAAGAATGTCTTGATTTTGACAAGAATCCGAAAAGAAGAAAATTGTTGCTGGTCATTGATAATTATGACTCCTTCTCGGATGAATCCAGTAGAAAGAAGATGAATTTCTTTGAAGAACTTTCTGGTCTGGTACGCAAGTATCAAACAGCTGGTGTCTATATTATCGCTGCTGGTTCGATTGGTATGATGAATGCATCTGATGATTTACGCAAGGTTATTACTGCACCCAATTTTGGAATTGCCTTGAAGAGCTCTGATGCAGTCAACCGCTTGAATGGGCGTTTCCCACGTAGTCTCAATGAGGTGGAACTTCCCATGGGTCGTTCCTTCATTGTAAGATCCGGTATCACTACAATGCTTCAAATTGCTACTCCTCACGCCAACGATGATGATATGGAAGGATCGGTAGATCATTGGGTCCAGAAAATTGCCAAACAATATCCGAAAAAACAAGGGAAGTGGATTCGCATACCAAAACCCAAAGATGAAAATAACCAGGAAGAGGGTAAATCTGCTACCAGTGGTGGCAGTACGATGTCTGGTGTTGATGTTTCTAAATATAATATTGAAGAGGTTAAGCAAAAATTACGAGATTCAGGCATGGATGAGGATATGATGAAAATCCTCTCCAATAGTGATATGATCGAAACAGCGATAACACTTGGTTTGTTCGATGAAACCAAAGACAAACCTGAGGAATAAGGTATGGACGATTATATTGATCTAAAAATAAATGTTTTTGAACATACCGGGCAGCGTGCTCGGGTGCGTCGATCAATCACAGTCAAAACGCTGATCGATGAGATCCTGAAAGAATTTGATGACATTGATGCGGATTCACCTGAAAAATACAGCATCCAATTAAAAGGTGTGGATAAACCACTGAATCCCAATCAGACCCTTACCCAGCTGGATATCCAACCTCAGGATGAGTTGAATGTAGGCTACCTGCACCAAACCATCCGTAAAATGCTGGATCCCAAAGACCATGCTATGTTGCGGGAAGAAACCTCCAATATCAGTTTTGATATTCAATGGACACCTGCCATTATTGGCCGCCCCAGTACCGATGTTAATCACAACATCATGCTGGCGGTCAATATGCAGATTCTGGCGGTAGGTATGACCATCTCGCGCAAGCATGCACAGATTGTCTTTTCAGAAGGTTCTTTCTTTATTGAGCCAGCTGCAGCCAACAATCCGACCTATCTGAATGGAAGGTTGTTAGCGGTAAACACGATGAACAAACTCAAAAGTGGTGATCGTCTTGCCTTTGGCCAGCATAAAGTCAGTTTCGTTTTCACGACCAAATCCCAACCGGTGATGCCTTCCGGTGTCTCTGAACCGATCAGTAAACCAGTTGCTGCTCCAGCAGAAGATTTTCACACCCGGGTTGCGCCTTCCAAAACCGGGATGGCAGTCCTGGTGATCGAGAAGTCATTGAACCTTTCCAATATCGGGCAACGAATCCCACTCCAGAATTTACCTCTGGTGGTAGGCCGTGTGATCCCGATATTTTCGAGTGAAGGTGATATCTCCAGGCAGCATGCCGAAATCAATTTTGATCCTGGAACGAATATGTATACAATAAAGGATCTGAACAGTACCAATGGTGTCACGCTCAATGGACAAAGGATTGAGCCGCAAAAGGTTTATGAATTGCATCCAGGCACGAAAATTGGTCTTGGAAAAGTAATGGTTGTAGAATTTCAATCCTAAGCATTATCCTTTCTACAATCTTAGTAAAAAAACACCGGTTCTGAATTGAAATTTACGCTCAGAACCGGAATTTTTTTTATTAATTGTCACCCTATTTCAGGTGATCCATTTATTATTTTTTGAGATCAAAACGATCAAGTTCCATGACTTTGCTCCAGGCTGCTACAAAATCACGCACAAATTTTTCTTTAGAATCGTTCTGGGCATATACCTCAGCCAGTGCACGCAGTTGTGAATTGGAACCGAACACCAGATCAACCCGTGTACCAGTCCATTTGAGGTCACCTGACTTCCGGTCACGCCCTTCGAAAGTGTCTCCAGCTTCACTTGTGGCTTTCCATACGGTGGACATATCCAACAGGTTGACAAAGAAATCATTGGTCAGTTTCCCAACCTGTTTTGTGAAGACGCCATGCTGTGACTGACCGTAATTAGCACCAAGCACACGTAAACCACCAATTAAAACAGTCATTTCCGGTGCACTGAGCGTCAATAACTGTGCTCGATCCACCAACATTTCTTCTGCCATTCCATGGAAGTACTTCTTCTGATAGTTACGGAAGCCATCCGCCAGAGGTTCAAGATAGGCCAATCCTTCCACATCTGTCTGTTCCTGAGAGGCATCTGTACGACCCGGTGTAAAGGGAACGTCTACAGCAAAACCATCTGCTTTGGCGGCTGATTCAACTGCTGCACAACCACCCAGCACAATCAGATCAGCCAATGAAACTTTCTTTCCATTCACCTGTGAGGAATTGAAATCTTTTTGGATTCCTTCCAGTGTATTCAGTACCCTGGTTAATTGTTCTGGTTGGTTTACTTCCCAATCCTTTTGAGGAGCTAATCGGATGCGTGCGCCATTCGCGCCACCGCGTTTATCCGATCCACGAAATGTAGAGGCGGATGCCCATGCGGTGGAAACCAACTCGGCAGTCGAAAGACCCGAAGCAAGAATTTTCACTTTGAGATCTGAAATATCATTTTGATCAACCAACGCATGATCGATCGCTGGAACTGGATCCTGCCAGATCAAATCCTCCTGTGGTACTTCCGGACCGAGATAAAGGACTTTGGGTCCCATATCGCGGTGGGTGAGTTTGAACCAGGCACGGGCGAATGCATCAGCAAATGCTTGCGGATCCTGATGAAAACGTCTTGCAATTGGTTCATAAATTGGATCAAAACGAAGTGAAAGGTCTGCAGTAGTCATCATGGGGGGATGTTTTTTGGAAGGATCATGCGCATCCGGGATCATATGTTCCGGTTTGACATCTTTCGCAATCCATTGATGTGCGCCGGCCGGGCTTTTGACCAATTCCCACTCATATCCAAAGAGCATATCAAAGTAACCCATATCCCATTGGGTGGGATTCGGTTTCCAGGCACCTTCAATACCACTTGAAGTGGTGTCAACTCCTTTGCCTGTACCCAAACTGTTTGTCCAACCCAGGCCTTGCTCTTCCAGGGGTGCGCCTTCCGGTGCAGGACCTACGAGAGCTGGATCACCAGCGCCGTGTGCTTTACCAAAGGTATGCCCACCGGCTACCAGAGCAACTGTCTCTTCATCATTCATAGCCATACGGGCGAAAGTTTCACGCACATCGATGCCGGATGCAACCGGATCAGGATTGCCATTGGGTCCTTCGGGGTTAACATAGATTAATCCCATCTGAACAGCAGCCAGAGGATTCTCTAGATCCCGTTCTCCCGAATAACGGTTGTCTCCCAGCCATTCCGTTTCTGAGCCCCAATAAATATCTTCTTCCGGCTGCCAGATGTCAACGCGCCCACCACCAAAGCCAAAAGTCTTGAAACCCATGGTTTCCAGCGCCACATTACCTGCCAGGATCATCAGGTCAGCCCAGGAGATTTTGTTGCCATATTTCTGCTTGATTGGCCACAACAATCGACGGGCTTTATCCAGATTAACATTATCCGGCCAACTGTTAAGCGGAGCGAAGCGTTGATTGCCAGTTCCGCCACCACCACGACCATCAATAGTGCGGTATGTACCGGCACTGTGCCAAGCCATACGAATCATCAAACCACCGTAGTGACCCCAATCAGCCGGCCACCATTCCTGAGAGTTGGTCATCAGATCAGTCAAATCTTTTTTTAGTGCATCAAAATCAAGCTTTTTGAATTCTTCAGCATAGTCAAAATCGGGACCTAAAGGGTTGGATGCCGGTGCATGTTGATGAAGTATATTAAGATTAAGCTGGTTCGGCCACCAGTCACGGTTCGATGCTCCCTGATGGGCAGCTGTACTACCCATTTTTCCAGTTACTGGACACTTGCTATTGTCACTCATTTATTTCCTCCACATTAAATAATTTTTTTTGAACAATCACCACTAAGATATCTGAAGTCATTGATCGAGATATCCTGACTTTTTCGATCTGCAGTTTGGACAAAGACCATAAAACGCTAATTGGGAACGCGTGATTTGAAAACCTGAAGTCTCTTCTAACCTTTTTATCATTTCAATGTCCAGGTCAAAATCACCATCTACGATTTGATTACACTCAGTGCATATGATGTGAGGGTGAGGTTCGGGACAGTTGCCATCATAATGGCTATCCCCATGTAAATCGATTTCCAAAATTTGATTCATTTCCTTTAGCAGTGCCAATGTATTGTAAACCGTTGCCTGACTAATGGTTGGAAATTGATGTTTAATGGTTTCATAGATCTGTGCAGCGCTGGGATGTCCAATACTGGCTGTAATGATCCGAACCAATTCAAGCCTTTGGGGGGTCATCCGGTAACCTTTGTTTTTCAACCCAGTAATCAATTCATCAAATCTGACATCTGGATGATTTATAGAGGTTTTCATATCAATAATAATTCCTTATTTAGAATTATTATAATTAATGAGTTTAATATATCAAATTAATCTACATTAAAAGATTGTACATTCGGAAATAATCTAAATTAATTGGCTGATTTCTAATGGAACGCCTTTTGCGGGTTCCAAAACCAGTGATATAGCTCCTTCAGAGCATTTGGAAAAACGCATGACATTGGAAGAATTGGCAAGTGTGGCTGGTTATTCCCCATTCCACATACACCGTATCTTTCACGCCTATGTGGGTGAGACATTGGGTGACTTTATCCAGCGATTACGCATGGGAAGGGCATATGAAGTACATGTGAATGAAAAGAACACTGGCTGCATATTCCGGTGAAATCGCACACCAATTCCGGAAACATGCCGCACAGTTTAGTGAAAAAATACTGGTTGAAATAA
>ENA-OSEO01000750-OSEO01000750.1-sediment-metagenome-genome-assembly--contig:-NODE-750-length-75062-cov-6.518784_pt1 | contig 75062 bp, 63 predicted proteins | sample MGYA00237883_ERZ534232 | MGnify/ENA metagenome assembly ERZ534232
TCACCAGAATGGTGCTCCGCATAATCGACGGCACAGCCCAGTATCGGGTTTTTCCGGTCGGCGGGCAGGTCGAGCAGTTGATTTAAAAAAGACTTCAGTCCATCAGATGTCGCCCGATTGGCAAGATCCGGGGTCAGGCGGACGATTTCATCCTCCGGCAGCAACGGGTAAATCAGATCCATAATATCGGGAACGGATCGAAAACCACACAACGCGGTAAAAGGGGTAAGCGCGCAGAGGCACTCGGGCTTGTGGTTGGAGTCCCGGTAGTTCCGCTGGGGGGCATCCAGGGGAATGCCGGCCCGGTTCTCCCGTTCAAATCCCTGCTCGGCCTGGACTTTTGCCGGGTGAGCCTGAATGGAAAGCGGGGTTTCAGCGGCCAGCACCTTGAACAGAAAGGGAAGCTGGCTGCCGAACATTCGAACGGCCCTCGGCCCGAGCATCAGTTCAGGATGCCGGGCAATCACTTCAAGCAGAGAGACGGCGTCCCCCTCCTCCCGAACTTTGGACGGCGCCTTGGGGTGGGCCCCCATCCACAACTCGGCCCATGGGTCGGCCGACGGAGACCCTTTGCCAAGCAGCTCGGCAATGGTGGTGCGGGAGCCCCACGCATAGGTTTGCACCCTGTTTTCAAGCAGTTTGATGTTACCCATGCATCCTCGTGATATGACCTGTCACACAGGGACCCAGGAAAGTTTTGCAGTATGAAGACAAACGGAAAGGCAGGCCGAAAAACCACTGAAACATGCTGAAGAGAAGACCCGGCCCGTTGCCGGGCCGGGTCCTGCTGTCTGTAAAACAAAACTAATTGTTGACAAGCGAGGTGTATTCCTTGAACACATAACCGGTGGTGCCGTCCGCTTTTTTGATCTTGACCCACTCGGCCAATGTTTCAATCACTTCAACCGCTTCCCCCTTGTTCAACTGGCCCACCTGATCACTGCCATAGGGTTCGGACCGTATATTCAATGCATCCACGGTAGAACGAATTTTTGGAACCCTCGGCACCGCAGCCGTCACCACCGGTGCCGACGGTGCCACGGCAGAAAGGGATTCCGGAGCCTGGGGGCTTACCGCTGCTTTCGGCGCAGCGACTGGTGCTTCCGTTGCACCGGACACCACCTCGGTGTACTCCCTGAACACATACCCGGTGGTGCCGTCCACTTTTTTGATCTTGAGCCAGTCGATCAGGGTTTCAAGCACCACCGCTTCTTCGTTGGGGAAAAGCCTGCCCACCCGCCGACTGTTGACACTGGGCATGGACCGGATGTTAAGCACATCCACGGTGGATCGGATTTTTGCCGGTGCCTTTTTCAGAACCACCGGCGCTTCAACCGCCACCGGAGCCTGGCCTGCCGGGCGGGGCCGGGGCGCGGCCACCGCAGTACCGCCGCCCAGACCTTTCAATACATAAAGTGTTTCAAGGGCCGATTTTTTTACCTTAAAAGACTGATCCTCGTGGGCGGACCGATCCAACGCCTGAAAGACCGATTCGTTGCCGATTCGAAACTTGGCAATGACTTTAACCGCCTCCAGGCGGACATCCTCATTTGTGTCGTCCAGTTTCGAGAGGATACCGGGCAACACCTGTTCCCGGTAGTCGGGATGAACGTTGCCCAGGGCCTCTGTCGCGGCCCGCCTCACATCAGCATCCACGTCATCCAGCGCCACTACAAGGGCATCCACTGCGGGAGCGGTCTTGGGGCCGATACGGCCCAGGGACTGAGCCGCTTCACGTCGCACATCAAAATCCCGGTCGGAAAGGGCGTCAACCAGATTGGGAACGGTGCTGTCCGCATAAACTTCGAACCCTCCCAGGGCGTTGGCCGCCTCACGCCGAACATCAAAATCCGGATCTTTCAAAGAGGCGGTCAATGCTTCAATCACCGCGATCTCGGACTTGGGGCCGATCTTGCCAAGGGCCTTTACCGCCTCCAGTCGCACATCATAGTCCTTGAACCGGGAAGCCTCGATCAGTGCCGGATTGGCGGCCCTGGCCGCATACCGCATCTCTCCAAGGGCATGGGCGGCGGCCCGCCGAACTTCATTGTACCAGGCATGCCAGTCCGATTTGTCCAGCAGGGCGGTCACCAGAGCCGGCACGGCATCGGCCCCTTCCGGCCCCATTTCCGCCAGCCGGTTGGCGGCATTCAGGCGGGCCATCCAGTCTTTGGACTCCAGGCGATTAATATGGACCCGTACCATCAAGTCCTTGTCGTCCTCTTCCGGATCAGGACCGATAATTTTTTCAATGGCATCGGCCCCTGCCGCCCGAACCTCATACCTGTCATCATCCAGCACATCCACCAGATCGGCAAGCGCGCTCCTGGCATTGGGACCGATTCTTCCAAGGGCCTGGGCCGCCTTGACCCGGACATCGGCTTTACTGTCCTTCAACGCTTTTCCAAGCTCTGGAATGGCGGAAATCTTTGTCAAATCCTCGTCCGACGTAATGTCATACGCACGATACCACGGGGCGCAGGCAGCCAACAGCCCTGCCGCCAGCACGGTTGCAAAAACGACCGCGGCTCCCCTGACAAAAGCGGAATGTTTTAAAGGCATGTCATTCTCCTTAATTTGTATGAAGGATTTGATGTTTCCACGCATCAAAAGACGGGTCAAGGGTTTTTCACAAGCCGAAACCCGATATTGAAATATTTTTTATCAGGTGTCTCTTTGCCCCGGTAGGCTGCACGGCAGTACCGGGCGCTGGAATACCAGCTGCCTCCACGATAAACCCTGTAGGCCTCGGACTTGCCAGATGACGTTCCTTGCGGATCGATAACCTTGTAATCCGGATAGGGGCCGTATATATCCTGACACCACTCATATACGTTTCCATGCAGGTCGAAAATACCCAGCTTGTTGGGTGCAAAGCTGGCCACCGGCAGGGTGGTGTTGCGGAACTCTCCGGCCGGACAGCTGGCAAGGGGAAAATTCCCGTTATAGTTGGCCTCCTCCGTGGAGAGACACTCTCCTGAGGGGAAAAGAATCGACCCGACAATATCAACCACCCCTTTGACCACGCCTTTGATGATGTTCTCTTCCGCGCCCAGACGGACGACATATTCCCACTCCGCCTCTGTCGGCAGCCGGTAGTGGTCCGCCCCCTCTGCTTTGTTCAGTCGGCGGATAAACTCCTGGGCATCGTTCCACGATACGTTTTCCACCGGGCAGTCATATCCGCATGTTTTAAAACCGGAAGGGTTACTCTGCATCACCGCCTCCCACTGGCCCTGGGTCACCTCGGTCGTCTGAATGTAGAATCCCTGTGTCAGCACCACCTTATGAAGGGTCTCGTCCTCAAAACGGCCGGGCTCCTTTGTCGGGCTGCCCATGACAAAGCTGCCCGGTGGAATATAGACGAACGCCATCTTCAAATTGTTGGTGCTGACAGGCGCCGGGGCCGGTTCCCTGGCCGCACAGGCACACACAACCACGGCCAGGGCAATGACCAGCAGCGTTACGATGCATTTTTTCATCTGTCCCCCTGTTTTAGCAAAATAGGCACACGTCACCACCTCTCCCTGGTGATTGCTTGCCAGCGATGGAGATCGGTAACGATGAAACGTCTCTTTTTCCTGAAACAGAAAAGGGCATCCCATTTTACTGAAAAATGAAACGCCCTTTACCCGTTTCAATGAATACCATGAAACCCTTAAGCCCTTACAACGTTCTTTGCGGCAGGCCCCCGGTCCGTGTCTTCAATTTCAAACGAGACCCTGTCCCCTTCAGAAAGCGTTTTGAATCCAGGCATTGCGATTGCGGAATAGTGAACAAACACGTCGTTGCTTTCGTCCACTTCGATAAAACCAAACCCCTTTTTCTCATTAAACCACTTTACAATACCGTCAGCCAAACCGACCTCCTTCACAAAAAATATTCTTGTTCGCGCCAGAGCTTTTCCGCGCTGACGCCCCCCCACACCACCGCCGACGCATCGGCGGCCTTTATATAGAAACTGCTATATAATATGAAAAACCAAAAATCAACACTTTTTACGACATTTGATGCTGGTGACGAGAGTGAACACGGTGTACGATTCCACGAACCCGGATATTCACGTCGGCCCCATGAAATATTCGGGCTCATTCGGATGAACCCGTAAAAAATTGAAATCCAGACCACTTTGTAAAAGGTTCAAGTTCAAGGTGCGCACATTTTGAGGAATGAGGCGTACCTGGCGTACGCCGCAGTGACGAGGAATGTAGAGAAACGCAGAAATTGGGCTTTTTACGAAGCCGTCAATTGTGTTTGTGGGGTCGATCTCCCAGCACATGGGCATGTTCATGGCGATGAATGTGAATGCGGGTATCGGGAAGCAGCCGCCCCGACTCCAGGGTATAAAGGGTAGTGGTAGCGGAGAGCAGGAAATCAAGATCGTGCGAGATGATTATGTAGGGCAGGCCGCACGCCGGGAGATAACGATAAATAACGGTCCGTGTTTTTTCATCAAGTCCGGTAAGGGGTTCGTCCAGAAGTAATACACGGGGCTCCATGGCCAGTACGGCAGCCAGGGCCACCAGGCGCTTTTCCCCACCGGACAGTTGGTAGGTGATCCTTTCCTCGTACCCGTCAAGCCCCAGCGATAAAAGCATGTCTCGGGAAATTTGAGCGGCCTCCCGGCGTGAGCGGCCCATGTTCAAGGGGCCGAAGGCCACATCCTCCAGCACGGTGGGGCAGAAGAGCTGATCATCCGAATCCTGAAACAGCCGCCCGATTCTGCGGCGGACCGCCACGAAATCCCGCTCTTTCCGGACCGGTTTGCCGAAAATCCGAATGGTGCCCGCCTGGGGCTTGAGCAGACCCATGACAAGATGAAAAAAGGTCGTCTTTCCACTGCCGTTGGGCGCCAGCAGCCCGATGCGGTCCCGACCGGAAAAGGTGAAATCCACCTCCCTGAGAACCGGGGGGCCGCCGGGGTAGGCAAAACAGACACCTGAAAATTCGATCAGTGATGCTTGCTCATCCATTTCCGTAAATCTCCAGAAGCGCAATACAGACGATTATCACCCCCATCACTCCGGCAAACACCCAGCTTCCCCGGGAAAACGGCAGACGGCTGAGTGTATAGAATTTCCCCTTAAACCCCCGGCACCGCATGGCCCCATATACCCGTTCGGCCCTTTCCGATGCTTTAACAAAGAGCATTCCCACAATATAGGCGTAGGTCTTGTAAGCATGCAGGGAGGTACGCGGCACAAACCCCCTTATTTTAACGGCCCGAATGATCCGCCCGTACTCCGTTTCAATAACAAATATATAGCGGCAGGTCATCAGCAGAAGGTTCACCAGTTTGTCCGGCAGCCCCAACCGGTCCAGGGCATGACCCATGGTGACAAAGGACATGGTGGCAACCAGGGCCACCATGCCAAGAATGATGGCATTGGACTTGAGGGTCAGCAGGGAGGCAAACGCCACTCCCTGGCGGGTGACGGTCAGGCCGGCCGCGTCTTTGGGCACCAGAAAGAGCGTGACACCCTCGGCATCGCCGACTTCACCCGAGGTGCGCGCCGAGACGATGATCGCGTCCGCGCCGAACCCGTCGAGCACCTGGGTCTTTTCGCCGCTTAAACGATAACCGTTCGATGTCTTTTCCGCCTTGGCGGCCACGTGGGCCAGGTCGTAACGCCCGCCTTTTTCCTGGTAGGCCACAGCCAACACCTGGGACCCCTCGATGATGGGGCCGAGCCATTGTTCCTTCTGCTCCGGGCTTCCGCCCTGGGCCAGGGCCTGACCGGCCAGCATGATGCAGGACAGGAAAGGCTCGGGCGCCAGACCTCGACCCATGGCTTCCGTCACTACGACCACCTCGGCCATGCCCAAGCCCAAGCCGCCGTCGTCTTCGGAAAAGAGAATGGATGTCCAGCCCAGCTCGGCCATCTCCTGCCACATCTCTTTGGAATAACCCAGCGGATCGTTGTCATCCCTGAGTTTGCGCATACGGGTAATCGGGGAATTGTCTTTGATGAATTCCCGGGCCGTATTGTTCAGCATGGTCTGTTCTTCGTTGAGAACCAGTTCCATGGTTCAATCTCCTATTCTTTATTTTGAATCATAACCCAACGGATAGTGGCGTCTTCCGATCAGTCCGGAAGCCGCAAGACCCGCTTGGCGATGATGTTGAGCTGGATTTCGGAAGTACCGCCCTCGATTGTGTTCCCGCGAGAGCGCAGCCACGCGCGGCACAGGGCCAGTTCGTCTTTGTCGAACCCTTCGCCCTCCCAACCCAGACACTCCGGGCCGAGAATGGAAAGCATCAGCTCGTTGCGTCGCTGGTTGAGTTCCGTGCCGTAAATCTTGAAAATGGACGATTCCGGTCCGGGATTGTGGCCGGCTTTCATGTTGTCGCTGTTGCGCTGCACCGTGAGAGCGAAGCAGGATTCGTCCATCTGGGCCTGAGCCAGCCTGTCCCGGATGATCGGGTCCACGATCTTACCGTCCTTCAGACCGACATATTTCTTGGCCGCCGCCTCCATGGGGTTTTCGGCCTTGCCGGTCCGGACTCTGCTGCCCATGCCGGCGATCATGGTCCGCTCATGGCCGAGCAGGGCCTTGGCCACTTCCCAACCGCCGCCCGCAGTCCCCAACACATTGGCCCGGGACACCCGTACGTCCTCGAAAAAGACCTCGCAGAAGGGGCTGTTGCCGCTGATCAACTTGATCGGCCGGACATCGACGCCCGGCGTGGTCATGTCGGCCAGCAGGAAGGTGATGCCGACCTGCTTCTTGCCTTCGGTCTGGGTGCGGACGAGCATGAAGATCCAGTCGGCCAGGTTGCCGTAGCTGGTCCAGACCTTTTGACCGTTGACGATAAAATCGTCGCCGTCCACCATGGCCCTGGTCTGGATGTTGGCCAGGTCCGACCCGGCGTTGGGCTCGGAATACCCCTGACACCAACGGATTTCGCCGCGCACGATCTCGGGCAGGAATTTTTTCTTTTGCTCTTCGGTGCCGTATTGCAGGAGCGTCGGCCCGATCATGGTGATGCCGAAACCGGTCAACGGGAGGGGCAGTTTCAGCCGCGCGATCTCTTCGTTGAGAATTTTGGCTTCGTCTTTGTTCAGCCCGCCGCCGCCGTATTCCTTGGGCCAGTGAGGGACGGTCCAGCCTCTTTCGAGCATCATCTCGAACCAGGCCTTGGATTCGGGGTAGGGATAGACTGGTTTTCTTCCGCCCCAAAACCCTCCCTCGACGTCTCCGATTTTTCCCATGAGACCCTTGGGGGCGTTTTCCTCCAGCCAGCTTCGCACCGATGCTCGGAATTCTTCCAATTCAGCCATAAAATACCTCGTCTCTTCTTGCGACCCTTTTCGGGCGCGGATTTCCGCCTGCGTCCAAGGCCTTGCCCTCGCCGCTGTTGCCGGTCATTTCTCTAGCGGGCAAGGCTTCCTTTTAATCGCAGGCAATATAGAAAGTTTGGGCCGGTGTGTCAATCAAATACCCGGCAGCCTCCGCTTCTGAAAAGCCGCGGGAGGCCCGCAAAGGACCGGCGTTGGACGCCATCAAGCGCTCAAAAATTCTTGATCCAGGGCCGCCGTATTTTTTATACTCCAGGGGATTTTCTGCAGGGGCAAGGGAAATGACCCAGGGGACGAGCCAAGCGAAGGATTTTCACGTGGCCTTTGTGGACTGCCACATGCATTTGGATCACGTTTTCGAGCGCCGGCCCGAGCGGCTGGCCTGGATGCGGGAGGTCGGCTGCCTGCCCGTGTCCTGGGCCTTTTCCCGCCGGTCGGATTCGGTGCAGGACCTCAAGGACTACTTCGCGGCTAGGGTGAAAATTTTTGGGGCCATCCGTGCCCGAGGCCTACCCTGTTTTCATCTGGTGGGCGTGCATCCCCGGAACATCCCGCCGGACCTTACGCCCGAGGCGGTGCCGGACCTGCTGCTGCCTTTCCTGGACGACCCATTTTGTTTGGGCCTGGGCGAGATCGGCCTGGAAACCGGCGACCCTCGGGAGGTCGAGATTCTGTCGGCACAACTGGCCCTGGCGCCGGAGATCGAGCAGCGGGGACAGGTTCTGGGCGTGCATACCCCCCGCCAGGACAAGGCCCGCGTGCTGGCGCAAACCTTGGACCTGCTCGCCCCCTACGGCCGCTGGCGGGACCGCATCCTCATCGATCACCTCACCCCGGACACGCTGCCCGCCGCGCTTCAGGCCGGCTTCCAGACCGGCATGACCATGAGTCCGCCCAAGTGCTCGGCCGCGGACATCGAGGCCGTGGCCTCCGCCCACCCGGACCGGCTGGACCGCATCCAGCTCGACACCGACTCGGGCGGTCACTTTTTCGAGGACCTGTATCGCTTTCACCAGGAAAGCAAGCTCGACGAGGCCGTCAAGCAGCGGCTTTCCCGGGACAACGCGCTGCGTTTCTACCACCTGGAAGGCCGCGTGTAACAACGCTTTCCGCGGACGTCTATTCCCAAAAGTAAGTGGGGCGGGTTTCAAACCCGCCCTACTTGTAACATGGGTGTCTCACCCGTGATTTACTCTAAACTCCCGGCTGTTCGGCCTCCTGGCCGCCTTCCGGCTTGGGCGTTTTGGCCTTGGGCTTGGGCTTTTTCCGCTCCGCCTTGAGAATCTGACGGGTGTCGGCCACTTCCTTCTTGCTCACGCCCTGGCGCAGCCGCTCCATCTTCTCCATGACTTCCTTGAAGCGGATGCCCTCGGCCGCGCTGATCCAGGCGAGCTGGAGCCGATCCTTGTTCAGGCCCAACCGCTCCATGCGGCGCCACATGCGGTTCAGCCGGCGTTCGGTCCAATGATTGGCGTCGATGTAGTGGCAGTCGCCGATGTGGCAGCCTGAGACCAGCACCACGGGCGCGCCCTTTTCAAAGGCCCGCCAGACGAACTTCTCCGCGACCCGGCCGGAGCACATGGTGCGGATGACCCGGGCGTTGGCCGGGTACTGGAGCCGGGAGACGCCGGCGAAATCGGCCCCGGCGTAGGAGCACCAGTTGCAGGCGAAGACCACGATGCGCTCCTGAGGGTCCTTTTCCAGGATGGCGTCGATCTGGGCCTCGATCTGGACGTCGGTGAAATGGTGCATCTCAATGGCGCCTTCCGGGCATTCGGCGGCGCAGGTGCCGCAGCCGGCGCAGGCGGCCGTGGTGACGTGGGCCGGGGTTTTGGCCCGTTTATCCACGTGGATGGCCTTGTAGGGGCAGACCTGGGCGCAGATGCCGCAGGAGGTGCAGACGTCGGGGTTGACCTCGGCCGTGATGGCCTCGACGGTCAGATGCCCCGGGTTCATGAGGCGCATGGCCCGGGCCGCGGCGGCCGAGGCCTGGGTGACGGATTCCTTGATGTCCTTGGGACCCTCGGCGCAGCCGGCGAAGAAAATGCCTCGGGTGGCCGAATCCACGGGTTGCAACTTGGGGTGGGCTTCCAGGTAAAAGCCGTCCGCGTTTTTCTGCAGGGCCAGCATGCTCTGAATGACGCCCGTTTCCTCGGGCGGCCGCACGCCCACGGCCAGCACGACCATCTCGGCCCGGTGGGTCTCCAGCTTGTCCGTGGCCGTGTTTTCCACGGTCAGGATGAGGTCCTTGGTCTTGGGGTCCTCCTTGATGAGACCCGGCAGCCCGCGGATGTAGCGCACGCCCTCGCCCTTGCTCCGCCTAAACAGGTCCTCGAAGCCTTTGCCGAAGGCCCGGATGTCGATGTAGAAGACCTTGATGTCGATGTCCGGGTAGTGCTCCTTGAGCTGAAGCGTGGCCTTGATGGTGTTCATGCAGCAGATGTTCGAACAGTACGGCTCGCCCCGACGCTGCGAACGCGAACCCACGCACTGGATGAAGGCCACGGAACGGGGCCGCTTGCGGTCGGTCAGACGAATCACTTCGCCCTGGGTCGGCCCGCCGGCGTTGATCAGCCGTTCGAGTTCCACCGAGGTCAAGACGTTCTGGTAACGGGTGTAGCCGTATTCGTCGAGCTGGGTCGGGTCATAGACGTCCAGCCCGGTGGACACGACGATGGTGCCCACCTGGAAGGTGAACTCCTCGTCGTTCATATTAAAATCGATGCAGCGCTTCTCGCACTTGTCGATACACTTGCCGCAGATGATGGGGTCGTGGCCCAGGCAGTGTTCGAGGTCGATGACGTAGGAGGAGGGCACGGCTTGGGGGAAAGGCTGGTAGATGGCCTTCCGGGAGCTGAGCCCCATGTTGAACTCGTCGGGCACCACGACCGGGCACTCGGCCACGCAGTCGCCGCAGGCCGTGCATTCCTTTTCGTTGACGTACCTCGCCTTCTTCAGCACGCGGACCTCGAAATTGCCCACGTACCCCGTGATGGACTTTACTTCGCTCTGCGTCAGGACCGTAATGTTTGGATGCCGACCGGCATCTGTCATCTTCGGACCGAGTATTCAGATGGAACAGTCCATGGTGGGAAACGTCTTGTCCAGCCGGGCCATCATGCCCCCGATGCTGGGCTGCTTCTCCACCAGGACCACCTCGATCCCGGAGTCGGCCAGGTCCAAAGCGGCCTGAATGCCGGCCACCCCGCCGCCGATGACCAGGGTGGCTTTCTTGACCGGCACTTCGGATTCCTGACGCACGCTCAGATGCGAGGCCCGAGCCACGGCCGAGCGGACCAGGTCCTTGGCCTTCTGGGTGGCCCCTTGGGGATCATGGGTGTGCACCCAGGAGCATTGTTCGCGCAGGTTGGCCATCTCCATGAGATACGGGTTGAGTCCCGCCTCCTCGACCGCCTGCCGAAAAGTCGGCTCGTGCAGGCGGGGCGAGCAGGAAGCGACCACCACGCGATTCAAGCCATGTTCCTGGATGTCGGCCTTGATCCGGTTCTGACCCGGCTCGGAGCAAAGATACCCGTCATGTTCGGCGATGGTCACGCCCGGCAGCGTCTTGGCATACTCGGCCACGGCCGGGCAATCCACCACCCCGGCGATGTTCAGGCCGCAGTGGCAGACGTACACCCCGATCCGGATATCGTCGCTGGTTTTCTTTTGCGCCATCCTTTTGCGTCCTCTCTCGAATTTCGCGCTTTCCGGTTACGGTTGGAGTTGATCCCGCGTTCCGGCCTAAGCCTTGGCCAAACGACGGGTCTGGGCTTCCTCGGACCACTCGATCTGCTCGGCCAGCAAGCTGGCCATATCCCGGATGGCGACTTTAAGCGAGCCGCGCCGGACCGGGTCGCGCATGGCGCAGGTCAAGTGGATCATGCACTTGGGACAGGCGGTCAGCAGGAGTTCGGCTTTGGTGGCCTTAACCTCTTTCAACCGTTCGAGCTGGATCGCCTTGGAATAGGCGTCGCAATTGATGAAACCGCTGTTGCCGCAGCAGTTGGCCGACCGGCCGTGGTTCTCCATCTCGGCCAGGGTCAGGTCCGGGACCATGTTCACCAGCGCCCGCGGTTCCTCGATGCGGTTCGATAGCCGCCCCAGGCGGCAGGGGTCCTGATAGGTGACCCGCTTTTCAAGCGGACGGAAGGAAATGCCGCCCTTGTCGATTTCGGTCCTGAGCATATCGATGAGCAGCGTGGCTTTCAGGTCGTAACCCGGCACGATCTCGGGCATGTAGCGGTCGAAAACATAGTAGCACTCGGGGCAGGAAAAGACCACCTCCTCCACGCCCGCCTTTTTCAGCTCCTCGTAGTTGAGCTGGCAGAGCGTCTTGAAGTTCTCGGTGTCGCCGGTCAGCAAGAGGTCGTGGCCGCAGCAACGTTCCTCGGCCAGCACCACGGGGTCAACGTCGATGAAGTTGAGCAGCCGGATGCTGTCCCGGACGATGGACAGCGTATCGACCTCGATGCCGGAAAAGAAGACATCGAAGTAAGGCGCGCAGCCGGTGAAAAAGGCCACCGGCCCTTGGCTAGCCGTGCGTAGCTCCGGGCCGATCCAGCCCAGCCGGTTCTGCTTGAGTTCCGGGGAGGTCATCAGCCGCATCCAGGAATGCAGCGCCCCGTCGTGTGCCCGGTAGCCGGTCAGGCCCTTGGTTTCGGCCAGCAGGGCCCGCATCTCGACGATGAAACGGCTGAACTCGACGTCGGACGGGCACCGTTCCTCGCACAGGGCGCAGGTCAGGCATTCCCAGACCGAGTTTTCGATGAAGGCCTCGTCTTCCTGCTCGGCGATGATCTTTTGGGCCAGCAGACGCGGCGAATACTCCTTGCCGGCGGTCATGCGCGGGCAGGAGGCCGAACATTTGCCGCACTCCAGGCACATGTACAGCGACCGCTGCCGGATCATCTGTTTGATTCTGGGGTCGGAGAGTTTCACGACGCCTCACGCTCCTGACTGGGTTTGGCCGAGTTGGGTCCCATGGCCTCGATGCGGGCCGTGAATTCCCAAATGGCCTCGGCCAGCTTTTCCTTTTCGTGGGCGAAGAAGCTGCGCTCGACCAGCCGCCGCTGACCGATGCCCAAGAGATCGATGAGCCTCCGGACGCGGTGGACGTTGGTGTGGCCGATCTCGGGTCCCGGGCCGTAGCGGCAGTCCTCGTCCTTGCATTCGAGCACGATGACCCCGTCCGCGCCGAACTCGAAGGCCCTAAGGATCAAGGCCTGATTGATGCGGCCGATGCACATGACGCGGATCAGGCGGAAGTTGGCCGGCATCTCGATACCGGCCCGCTCGGCCGCGTTGTACGAGGCATACGGGCTCCAGTTGCAACAGATACCCAGGATTTTCACGGGTTCCATGTCAGCGTTCTCCGGCCAGGGTTCCGGCCACGATCTCTTCGAGCGCCTGGTTCGAGAAATAGGGCATGTCCAGGGCCGTCACCGGGCAGCGGCCCACGCACCCGCCGCAGCCCACGCAGTTGTAATGCAGCACCTGGGCCGTGTAGCCGCCCAGGTCGTTGGGCATCAGGCTGACCGCGTCAAAGGGGCAGATGTCGGCGCAGCGGCCGCAGCCCCGGCAGCGTTCGGGGTCCACCCGGGGGCTGAGCAGATGGTCATTCAGGAAAGCATTGGCCGCGGTGGTGGCCACCTGCGCGGCCAGGGCGGCACCGGCCTGATAGGCCTCGACCCGTTTCAGGGTCCGATGCATGACCCGGTACAGCCCGATCTGCGGCGTGTGGAAGAAGGAGAAATCGTACCGGTAGAATTTCTTGAGGCCCATCATGTCTTCGTGGATGGCCAGGGGCAGGATGTTCTCGTCGGTCAAGCAGACCACGTCGGCCCGCCAGGTCTTGCGCTTGCCCTGGGCCTTGCCGGTCACCGTGAAATCCCCCAGGTGACCGCGCACCGCCTCGACCACGGCCTCCCCGGTCTCCTGAACGTCGCGGCCCAAACCCGCGGCCACGGGCCGCCGCGATACCGTCTCCGGGAGGGGTTCGTCGGGTAGCCCGCACTTGTGGATCAGATGGACCTTGAACCCTTGCAGGGCCAGGTTTTGCGCGCAGCTAACCCCCACCTCGGACCCGCCCAGGATGAGGATGCGGTGGCCGATCTCGGTGGCGCCGTGCTGAAGCGGCTCGATGAACCGCGAACGGATGAAGGCGTGACGAAGCAGGTCCCTCGCCTTGTCCACGACCTCGTCGTCGGTCTTGTTCTCGCCCGGCAGGTGATCCCTGAGATTGAGCATCTCGAACCGTTCCCGGGGCAGGCCCAATCGGTCGAAGAGGTGGATACGCGCCCGGTTGCGCTGGTCGTTGCAGGAGATGCATTGGAATTCGAGCGGGCAGCAGATGCAGGCGGCCAGGATGACCCGGGAGAGCCGGTGTTTGCGGACCTGGGCCGCGATCTGATCGGCGCCGGCCGCGTTGCAGGCCGAAACGATCAGTTGGCAGTGCCGGATATCCGGGACCTTGGCGGCCATGTCCAGGATGCGCTGGAGCGCCTGGGGCGAGGCCATGGTCTGGTTGCAGGAGCAGAGGAAGAAGCCCAGCCGCATCTCCTCGCCGACCGGGATCGATTCGGGCCGCACCGGCCGGGTCGGCATCCGAAGACCCATGGCCTCGGTCATGGCCTGGCCGGCCGAGGCGCTGGCCGCCACCAGGATGTCCATGAGGTTCGTGGAGGCGCGCAGGTCGGTGATGCGGAACACGCCCTTGGACCCGCCGTCCAGCGGGCCGGGCAGTTCGCTTTCGTCGGCCACGATGACGGCCGGGCTTTCAAAGATCAATCGGGTTCCGGTGCGGAAATGGTCGATGGCCCCGATGTCGGCGCAAACGGCCTCGCAGGCCCGGCACTCGGCGCAGACGCCGCAGGCCAGACAGCGCTTGGCCTCGGCCGCGGCCTGGTCCGGGGTGAAGGTAAAGTCCACCTCGTCGAAATCGCGGCGGCGGACCTTGGGCTGGCGCTGGGCCGGCTCCTGGCGGGGCTGGCGGAGGATGTCCTCGGAGATGGCCGGATAGTCGCCCACGCCCCGGGCATCAGAGGTCAGCGGGACAAAAGGCATGGGTTCGCCGGTGAGGAAAGCCAGAATCCGGCCGGCGGCCATGCGGCCCGAGGCCATGGACTGGACCACGGTCGAGGGGCCGGTGACCACGTCGCCGGCGGCGAAGACGCCCGGCTTCGAGGTGCGGCCCTTCTCGTCCACCTCGATGCGGCCGCCGCGTCCCAGGCGAATCTGTTTGTCCAGGCCGGTTCGTTCGAGATCGGGGCGCTGGCCGATGGCCACGATGACCGTGTCGGCTTCGATCGCGCCGGTTCTCTCGGTTTCAAAGACGATGCGGGGCGGGCCGTCCTGGGGAAAATCCCAGTGGGCGGCGCGGTGGAGCACCCGCCCTACGCGGCCGGCGCCTTCGATGGCCACCGGGGCCGCGCCCAGAACAAATTCGACGCCTTCTTCCCTGGCCTCGCGCACCTCGCGGGGGCTGGCCGGCAGCTCGTGCTCGCGCTCGATGGCCAGAACGGTCACGGCTTCGGCGCCCAGCCTGAGCGCGGTGCGGGCCGCGTCCATGGCCGAGTTCCCGCCGCCGATGACCACGGTGCGCGGTCCGACCGATCCCTGGCCGGTCAGGTTCACCTGGCCCAGGAAGCGCACGCAGGAGATGACGCCGTCGAGGTCCTCGCCCGGCACGTTCAGCTTCAGGTCGGCGTGGGTGCCGGTGGTCAAGAGCACGGCCTTGAACCCCTGGTCGAACAGGGCGTCCAGGGAGGCGACCGTCTGGCTGGTGCGGATGGCGACGCCCTCGTCTTCCAGAGCCTTGATTTCCGCGTCCAACACGGCGCGCGGCAGGCGGAAGGCGTTGATGCCGGCGCGGAGCATGCCCCCGGCCTGGGGCAGGGCTTCAAAGATCGTGACCTGAAAACCGGACTGGTTCAGGAAGTGGGCCGCGGTGAGCCCGGCCGGTCCCGAACCGACCACGGCCACGCGCCGCTTACGTTTCCGGCTTTGGGGCTTGGGGAGCTTCGGCGGTCCCTGGGCCGCTTCGTAATCGAAAAGAAAACGCTTGATGTCGCGGATGGCCAGGGGCTGGTCCAATTCGGCGCGGCGGCAGGCGGCCTCACAGGGGTGGTGGCAGACGCGGCCGCAGACGCCGGGCAAGGGATTGACCTCCCGGATGACGGCCAGGGCCTCGTCATAGCGGCCGGCCGCGGTCAGGGCCAGGTAGGCCTGGGCATTGACCCCCAGGGGGCAGGCCTCGCGGCAGGGGCTGAGCATCCGTTTTTCGAGTTCCAGGGACCGGGAGGGGCAGAAGGCCGGCGACCGGGACAGGGGCGGATGATCCGTGTCCTGAAGCGGGCAGACCTCCATGCAGCGGCTGCAACCCGTGCACCGGTCATAGTCGATGTAGATGGGGTCCTGGAGGATTTCGCCGGCGAATCCATTATCCGTGCGGGTCAGGGAGGCCAGATGGGATTGGGTCAGGGGCGTGACCAGGGGGTGGCGGGTCACGCGCAGATACAGGGGCCGGAACTGGAAGTTCAGGTCCTCGGGCCACTCCTCGTAGCCTTCGATGCCCTCGGGCAGCTCCAGAAAATGATGGGCCCGCGTGACCCACAGCACCGGGATGCCGGACTGGGCCATGTCCTCGGCCGCCTTGAGGGCCCCAAAGCCCGAGCCGACGATGAGCACGCCCTTTTCAGGCGTTATATCGGACCTCGCCGGGCTCACGGCTGCTCCTGATCCTGTTTCGAGCGACTCTTGAGGATGGCCTCCCCGTATTCCCGGCCCCGGTCAAAGGCCTCGGCGTTTTTGTCCTTGGTGGCCGGCGGCACCGAGCTGAGCACGGCCTGGCGGAGCGAATCCGGGCTGACCAGCTCGCTGAGCGCGGATAGAAAGCCGAGCATGACGATGTTGGCCATCATCTTGTTGCCCAGCTTTTCGGCGAAGCGGGTGGCCGGGATACTGAAGGTGTTGAAGGAGGGATCGACCTCCCCGGGCTCGACCAGGTCGGTGTCCCAGAGAAGCAGCCCGCCCGAGGCCAGGGCATGGATGCTCTTGTCGTACCCCTCCTGGTTCATGGCGATCAGCACCTCGGGCGTCTCGACGTAGGGCGAGAGAATCTCCTCGTTGCTGATAATGACCTGGGACTGGCAGGACCCGCCCCGGGCCTCAGGCCCGTAGGACTGGGTCATGGTGGCGTGCTTTTCATCGTGCAGGGCCGCGGCCTTGCTCAGGATGTTGCCGGTCAGGACGATGCCCTGACCGCCGAAGCCGGTGATCATAATCTCTTTTTCGCCGCCCGCGCTCATGAGGCCGCCTCCGTCGTCTTGGCCGGCCGCTTTTCAAGGGCCGGCCAGTCGCCCAGCTCCCGGCGCTGGATCAGCCCGTAGTTGTCCATGAAGGTCGGCCTTTCGATGTCCACGAAATTGCCCACCACCAGGTGCTCCTTGAAGTTGAGCGTGGCCTCCTTGGGATCGATGTCGTTCTTGATGACCGACCGCTCGTGGTAGAAGCGGACCAGGTCCAGCGAGGTGCGCATGCGGTTGCGCCGGCCAAAGGAGGTCGGGCAGGGGGCCAGAATCTCGACAAAGGAGAATCCGGGTTTTTTCATGGCCCGGCCGATGGCGTCGGTCAGCCGCCTGAGGTGCAGCGAGGTCCAGCGAGCCACGTACACCGCGCCGCAGGCCGCGGCCAGGGCGCAGAAGTTGAACGGCTCCTCCGGGCTGCCCAGAGCGCTGGTGGTGGTCCGGGCGCCGAAGGGCGTCGAGGGGGCCTGCTGGCCGCCGGTCATGCCGTAGTTGAAGTTGTTGACGCAGATGACGGTCAGGTCCAGGTTGCGCCGGGCCGCGTGGATGAAATGGTTGCCGCCGATGGCCAGGAGGTCGCCGTCGCCCGAGGCCACGATGACCGTGCCTTGGGGTCGGGCCAGCTTGAGCCCGGTGGCGAAGGGGATGGCCCGGCCGTGGGTGGTGTGGAAGGAATCCAGCTTGATATAACCGGCCATGCGGCCGGTGCAGCCGATGCCCGAGACCACGGCCACGTCGTCCACGTTCAGCTCGGACTTCTGGATGGCGGCCAGAAGCGAGCTGAAGACCGTGCCGATGCCGCAGCCCGCGCACCAGATGTGCGGCAGGCGGTCGGTGCGCAGCAGCCCGTCCTGGGGGTGAGGCAGGATGCGCTCTTTCTTTTTGGCGCTCATGAGGTCTCCTTCGCCGCGGCCTTGACGGCGTTCAAAATGGATGCCGGCCGGATGGTCGATCCGCCGGCGTGCGGCACCAGCCGCACCGGGCAGCGACCGGCCACGACCCGTTCGAGTTCGAGGACCATCTGACCCATGTTGATCTCGGCCATGATCATGGTCTTGGCCGACCCGGCCAAATCCCGCACGATCCGCTCGGGAAAAGGCCAGACCGTGTTCAGCTTGACCAGTCCGGCCTTGATGCCCTCCCGGCGGGCGTCCATGATGGCCCGCTTGGCCGAACGGGCGCTGATGCCGTAGGCCGCCACCACCACCTCGGCGTCGTCCAGATAATATTCCTCGACGTTGATGATGTCCTCGGCGTTGTGCCGGATTTTATAAAGCAGCCGTCCGATCATCTGCGCCTGGGTATCGGCGTCCATGATGGGATAGCCGCGCTCGTCGTGGGTCAGGCCGGTGATGTGCATGTGGTAGCCTTCACCGAAGCTGGCCATGGGCGCCACGCCGTCCGGGTCCGGATGATACGGCAGGTATTGCTCGGGCGGGACCTTGGGCCGGCGGCGCTCGACGATGTGGATGTCCTCCTCGGACGGGATGACCACCCGCTCGTTCATGTGGCCCACCACCTCGTCGGCCATGACCATGACCGGCACGCGATACTGCTCGGCCAGATTGAAGGCCCGGATGGTGAAGTCGAACATTTCCTGCGGGGAGGAGGGCGACAGGGCAATGACCTCGTAGTCGCCGTGAGAGCCCCAGCGGGCCTGCATCATGTCCGCCTGACCCACCAGCGTGGGCAGACCCGTGCTCGGACCGGCCCGCTGCACGTTGCAGATGACGCACGGCGTCTCGGTGCAGTAGCCCAGCCCGATGTTCTCCATCATGAGCGAAAAACCCGGTCCCGAGGTGCTGGTCATGGACTTGAGTCCGCCCCAGCTTCCGCCCAGCACCGCCGCGATCGAGGCCAGTTCGTCCTCCATCTGGATGTACACTCCGCCCACCTCGGGCAGACGGCGCGACATCCGCTCGGCCACCTCCGTGGCCGGCGTGATGGGGTACCCGGCGAAAAAGCGGCAGCCCGCGGCCAACGCCCCCTCGCAACAGGCCTCGTCGCCGTTCATGAAGTAGGTTCCGGTTAAAACCGCCTTGCCAGCCACGTCGTCGATCCCCCTCTCAGGCCTCGGCCACGGAAAAGATGGCGAAGTCCGGGCAGAGCGCTTCGCAGAAATGGCAGTTCACGCAGGCCGATTTGTCCACCACCTCGGGAAAGTGATAGCCCTTCACGTTGTACGCCTCGGACATCCGGATCACGTCCCGAGGACAATACTGGACGCAGAGTTCGCAACCCTTGCAGCGCTCTTGAATGACCACGACCTTCCCCCGGCTAACCCGGATGCTCTCCAGGTCCAGGGGGTTCCGCCAATATTTCATATCTGCTCCTTCTATCGAGACACAGGCAGGCTGAAGGGGTTCGCTGGGGAGGACGGCCGGCGGCGGCCGGTCTGAGAATCGCCAAGTTGTCTCCGGCGGGTTCGATCTTCAGCCCTCGGCCTCCCAGGCGGAAAAAATCCTTTGGGCCGTTTCCGGATTCGGAGCTCCGCCAGGAAGGTCCGCCAGACGGGTTTTCCCTGCTCGCTTCGATAGATCAGCCCGGCGCCACGCCAAGCCAATAAGCAAAAATTAGTATCATGGGAAATGGAAAAAAGCAACAGCCGGTATCGCTTCCCGATTCCTTATTGCGGATAAAAAGACGCAACCCGTTAGGCGATGACCGGGGCGGCGGGAACCGGCGGTCGGACGCTACAAACCGGGTTTGACACGGCCCGGCTCCAGACCTATACTTTCGTCCATTATCGATACCCACATCCGAAGGGAGACCGCCATGTCTGAGTTTTCGGTGCAATGCAGTTACTGCGCGCGCAAGCGCTGTTATCAGGGGGACCTGTCCCAGGCGCCGGATTTCTGCCCCAGTTTGAACCGCACCGGCCCGTTGGGCGAGGCCCGGGAGCGCCTGTCCGAGCCGGAGAACCAGCGCATGGCCCAGGACGTGGCCCGCACCTGGAAAGACTACGGAAAGCTGACCCGCGTCGAGGAAATCGTGCTCTACGCCAAGCTGCGCGGCTTCAAGAAGTTGGGAGTGGCCTTCTGCGTGGGACTTCCCCAGGAGGCCGAGATGTTCACCAACGTGCTGCTTAACGAGGGTTTCGAGGCGGTCTCGGTGTGTTGCATGTGCGGTGCGCTCAGCTCGGAGGACGTGGCATTGCCCGAAGAGGACAAGGTCGTTCCGGGCCGCCGGCAGCCCATGTGCAATCCCATCGGCCAGGCCGCGGTGCTGGACGGCGAAGGCTGCGAACTGAACGTCATACTGGGGCTCTGCGTCGGGGACGACACCCTGTTCATCAAGCATTCCAAGGCGCCGGTCACGGTGTTGGCCGTCAAGGACCGGGTCCTGGCCCACAATCCGCTCGGCGCCCTTTACACCTCCAGCAGCATCTACGCCCGGCTGAAGACCCGCCGGCCCAAGCGAGAAGCCGACTAGGCCCGGCCGCGCTCAGCGCAGCGAGGCCAAGGCCTTTTCCGCCTCGGCCTTGCCCGGGAAGGATTGCTTGGAGGCCACGGCTTTTTCCAAAAGGGTTCGGGCCGCGTTCTTGTCGCCCAGGCCCAACTGGGCCATGCCCAGGTGGTAATTGAAGGCGGGATTGTCGCCGGCTTTTTCCTGGACGCCCAGCAGAATCTCCTTGGCCTCGGCGTAATCGCCCTCGCGGTATCGGATCCAGGCCCAGGTGTCCATCACCTCGGGTGACTCGGACCGGTCCTTGAGCAGCGGCGCCACCAGATTTCTGGCCCGAGCCAGGTTCTCGGCGCTGGGCGACTGGTCGGCCAGGATAAAGGCCAGATTGTTGGCCGCTGTCCAGGTGTCGGGCCGCAGGGCCAGCACCGACTCGTAAAGCTCCTTGGCCTTCTGCCAGTTTTCCTGCCGTTCATAGACCATGGCCAGATACATGGCCAGCCCCAGGTGTTTGGGGTTTTTCTCGTGAAGACCTTCGAGCCGCTTGGCGGCCGAATCCAGGGACCCCTCCGAGGATTCGAGCCGGGCCAAATCGAAGACGGCCTGCTGGTTGGTCGGATCGAGGGCCATGACCTTTTCGAAGGTGGCCCGGGCCTTGTCCGGCTGTCCGGCGATGACGTAGAGGCGACCGAGGGCCACCCGGTAGCGCATGTTTTTGGGCCGTTTGTCCACCTGAGCCTGGCAGCGGTCCACGGCCTGGGTGGCCTGTTTCCGGAAGAGCATCATACGGAGGACCTGGTCCAGGGCCGGGCTGTAATCCGGCTCTAAATTGAGGGCTTGTTCGAAAAGGGTTTCGGCCTCTTTGGTTTTTCTTTCCATCAGGCGCACCAGCCCGATTTTGTAGACGATCTGAGCCGATTTGGGTTCGAGCTTGAGGGCCTGGTTATAGTACCCTCCCGCCTTGGCCGAATCCCGTTGCGCCAGGGCGATATCCCCGAGCGCGATCAAGGCCGCCACATCCTTGGGATTCGCCGCGACGATTTTCTCGATGTACTCCTTGGACCGGTCCAGCCGTCCTTTGGAGCGGTAGATGCCGGCCAACCCGAAAAGGGCCTCCCGATTGTCCGGGGCCTGGTCGAGCACGCGTTTGAAGGTCTCCTCGGCCAGACCCGGTTCGCCGTTGAGCAGATGGGCGCGGGCCAGCCTGAGGCTCACGGGCACGTTGGTCGGTTCTTCGTTCAGAACCGAGCGGTAGGCGCTGATCGCGTCCACGAAATTCGCCTTGGCCGCGAGCAAGTCGCCTTTCATGCTCAGGGCGCGCACGTCCCGGGGGTTGGTCTTGAGCACCTCTTCCACCAAGGCCAGGGCCTCGGCGAATTTTCTCTGACGGATCAGGAGTTCGGCTTTCATGTTCTGAGCCGACAGCCGGCTGGGGCCGCCCTCCACCTGGCCCAGATACTTGTCCAGCAAGGCAAAAGCCTCGTCAAACTTGCCCTGGGCCGCGTATTGGCCGGCCATGACGCCATAAGCGCTGAACTTATCCGGCAAGTCCTTCATGGTCTGCTGCAACGTGGCCTGGAGCGCGTCGCCGTTCTTTTGTTTGGCGTAGAACTGGACCAGCGCCATCCGGTATTTTTCCTCGTCGGGATGGGCCTTGATCAGGGACTTCAGCAGGTTTTCGGCTTCCTGGGGGCGATTCGTGCGCATGTAGAAGCCCACCAGGGACAGCTGCAGCGCCTCTTCCTTGGGGAATTTCTCGACCAGAATGCGGTACTGCGCGGCCGCGCCGTCCAGGTCCTTGGTCTTTTCCAGCAGCTCGGCCAGCATCAGGCGGCCGGCCCGGTTCCCCTCGTCCTGGGCCAGAAGGTCTTCGAGAACCTTTTTCGCCCCGGCCATATCCTGCTCCCGCAAGCGGATCCCGGCCAGGAGCATATAGGGTTCCACTTTTTTCGGCTCCTCGGCGATCAACTTTCGCGCGATGCCCTCGGCCTCGGCCGTCTGTTTGCGGACGACCAAGCAGGCGGCCTTGAGCAGCCGGCCCTCGATGTCATTGGGAGCCTTTTGCAGGATGAGATCCGCCTTGGCCTCGGCCTCCTCGGTCTTGCGGGCCATGAGTAGAATCCGGCCCACGCGCGCCTGGGCGTCCAGCAGGTTCGGATCGAGTTCCACGGCCCGGCCGAGCATCTGATAGGCGCCTTTGTAATCGTGACGCTGATAGCGGATCCGGCCCAGCATCTCGTAGGCCCGGGCGAACTTCGGGTCCACCTGCACGGCGTTTTTGAATTCGAGCTGGGCCTTGGTCATCTCCCCTTTGTCGTAGTAAGACATGCCCCGTTCGAAGAATTTCATTTTCTTTTCTTCGGGGCCGCTGCAGCTCACGAGGAGCAGGACGGCCAAGACCACCAGGCATCCCGCTTTGATATGCGTTCGCATCGTTCCTCCTCAATCGGACCGGCCGTTTCGGGAGAAGCCGGGCTTTCCAGAAAATCCGTTGAGACGCGGTCATTTGGCCCGCGCCTCGCCGAGGAATTCCTTTTGGGGCGAAGTGTATCACAGCCGGATGAAAAAGCAAACGAGCCGTGTGCTTCCGGGTCTCGGAACCGGGCCGGGACGTTTGACTTTGCCGACCGGCTTTGATAGATAGACTGTAGAATTCGTCGAAACGCGGCGGATGAAAACCGCCAGCGGTCGCGAGGCCGCGGGGCGGATTTTCGCGGATCGTCAAACGGTCGCGGGGGGGAGTCATGAGCAGTCTAGAGCACCTTTTGGCACCGATCACCATCAAGGGCCTTAGCCTGCCCAACCGGGCCGTCATGCCGGCCATGGGCACGGGTCTGTCCGAGGAAGGGGGCTTTGTCGGCGAGGCCCTGCTGGCCTATTTCCGCCGCCAGGCCTCGAGCGGGGCCGGCTTGATCTTCACCGAGGTCACGGCCGTGCATCCGGAGGGCATGTCCAGTCCGAGCCAGCTCAGCGCCTGGGACGACAAGTTCATCCCCGGACTCAAGCGTCTGGCCGAGACGATTCACCGGGCCGGAGGCAAGGCGGCCGTGCAGCTTCATCACCCGGGCCGGGAGTCGGCCTGGCAGCACGCCCAGGGCAAGGCCGTGTCCGCCTCGGCCACGCCCTCGGCCGTCTTCCGCAAGGCCGGCCGGGCCATGACCGTGGACGAAATCCAGGAGATGACCGCCGCCTTCGGTTCGGCCGCGGTCATCGCCCGGGAGGCCGGCTTCGACGCGGTCGAAATCCACGGCGCCCACGGCTATCTGCTGGCCCAGTTCCTTTCGCCCCGGTCCAACGTCCGGGAGGACGCCTACGGCGGCAGCCTGGAGAACCGGGCACGCTTCATCCTCGAAGTGCTGGCCGAGGTCCGTCGCCGGGTGGGCGACGACTTCCCCATTTCGCTGCGTGTCTCGGCCGAGGAATCCATCAAGAACGGCTATCTGGTCGAGGACATCCAGAAGCTGGCCCCGGCCTTCATCCAGGCCGGCGCGGACATCCTCCACGCCTCGATCGGCACCCACGGCAGCCCGGGCGGCATCACCAGCGCCTCGGCCGAACTTGAAGTCGGCTTCAACGCCTGGCGGGCGCGCAAGATCAAGGAAGTGGTGGGCGCGCCAGTCATCGCCGTGGGCCGGTTCCAGGACCCGGCCCTGGCCGACGAAGTCATCGGCCGCGGGGACGCGGACCTGGTGGCCTTCGGCCGGCAGCAACTGGCCGACCCGGACTATCTGACCAAGGCGAGGGCCGGCCGAAGCAGCGACATCCGGCGCTGCCTGTCCTGCAACCAGGGCTGCATCGAACGCCTCATGCTGAACGAAGGCACCATCCGCTGCGCCATCAATCCCCAGACCGGCCAGGAACTCGCCTACCCCCAGGGGCCGGCCGACAAGCCGCGCCGGGTCCTGATCGTCGGGGCCGGCCCGGCCGGACTGACCGCGGCGCTGGAAGCGGCCCGGTTGGGACATGCCGCGGTCCTTTACGAACAACAGGACACGGCGGGCGGCGCGGTCCAACTCGCCGGGCTGGGGCCGTTCAAACAAGGCTACCTCGACTGGATCGACTGGCTCTATAACCAGGTGCGGGCCTCCGGCGCGGAAGTCCACATGGGTCAGGCGGTCACGGCCGACACGCTGGCGAAGGAAAAGCCGGACAAGGTCATCCTGGCCAGCGGGGCCGAAGCCGCCCCGGTCAACGCCCCCTGGGTCGCGCACCCCATGGTCGCTCAGGCCGACGACGTGCTGCGTGGCCGCGTTCCGGCAGGAAAGGACGTGGTCGTGGTCGGCGCGGGCTGGACCGGCATGGAGACGGCCGACTTCCTGTTGGCCAAGGGCGGCCGGGTGACCGTGGTCGAGACCCTGGACCGCTCCCCGGTCATCAGCTTCACGGCCCACGGCTATTGGCTGAACCGGCGCTTCCGCGATCATAGCGGCCAGCGGCTTTTCGAAGCCGAGCTTGAAGGCGTGGGCCAAGGCGAGGTCACGGTGAAGCACAAGGGGGAAAGCGTGGTTCTTTCGCCCGTGGACCAGGTGGTCCTGGCCGTGGGCCGGCGGCCCGTGCTGGACCTGGAAGAGGCGCTCCGGGCCGGCGGGATTCCCTATACCACGGTCGGCGACGCGGTGAAGGCGCGGCGCATCATCGAGGCCGTGGAAGAGGGCGCCCGAGCCGCCTGGGAGCTTTAGCTTCGAAGCTTCACCCATCCCTTGGAACAACAGACCGACCGCGCCCCGGACCGCCCGCCCCGTTTGAGGACCGCGTCCCGGATCGAGGTGAAAACACACCCAGGCCCTTCCCCAGGGTCCGAACCGCCCTTACGGCGGCCGGTGGGCTATAATCCTTACATGAGGCACAAGAAAACACGATCCGTTCCGCCGGCTTGGGGAAAGATGGTGTCGCCAAACTTTACAATCCGGGTGATCGCTCCTTTACGGCGATCGTCCGGATCAGCGGGATGGCCAGTCCCCTATTTTTGCAACTTGGCCGAATCATTGAATTTTAATCTTTAGCCCGAAATGGCATGGTTCCTGCTGCCCCCTAGACAGAGGACCCGGTGCCGTTCGGAACCCAAGACGGAGGAAAGCCCGATGTCCATCATTAAAAAAATCCTGTTCCCGGTTGATCTGTCCGAAGCCTCCCCCCGGGTCGTGCCCTATGTCCGGGAAATCGCCAAGGGGCTCCAGGCCGAAGTGCACGTGCTGTTCGTGGCCCGGGTGATGACCAAGTACGCCACCCTCGAGGTTTCGGCCGCCTACATCAGCCAGTTCGAGGAAGAGATCGTCAAGGGGGCCGAGCGCAAGCTTGAGGAATTTCTGCAGGCCCATTTCCGGGACCTGCCGGTCACGGCCCGGGTGATTTCCGGGGAGCCGGCCGACGAGATCGTGGATTACGCCGTGAATGAGGGCATGGACCTGATCATCATGGGCACGCACGGGCGCCGGGCGGTGGAACGCATCGTCTTCGGCAGCGTGGCCACCCACGTAGTCCAGCACTCGTCGGTTCCGGTGCTGACCATCAAACCTTATCAATAAACCGGCGGGACTCTCCGCCGGGACGGAGGCTGTTTCGTGGGGCTGTACAACCTGGATAAAATCTTCAAGCCCGCGTCCATCGCCGTGGTCGGGGCCAGCGAGCGGCTCGGCAGCATCGGCCACGCCTTGATGCGCAACCTGGTCGAGGGGGGGTTTGCGGGCCGGATTCTGCCCATCAATCCGAACCACCCCACCATTTTGGGGATCCCGGCCCGCGCCACCCTGGGCGGTTTGGAAGAGATCCCGGACCTGGCCGTCTTGGCCACGCCCATCGAGACCGTGCCCTCCCTGGTGCGCGAATGCGCCCGGCTCAAGATCGGCGGCGTGATCGACATCTCGGCCGGCGGCAAGGAGATCGGGGCCAAGGGCCGGGAGATCGAGGAAAAAATCCAGCAGGAGGCCACCGCGGGCCGGGTCCGGATCATCGGGCCCAACTGCCTGGGCGTCATCTGCCCCAGACGCAAGATGAACGCCTCCTTCGCCCCGGCCATGCCCCTGGACGGCAACCTGGCCTTCATTTCCCAAAGCGGCGCCATCTGCACCGCCATCCTGGACATGTCCCTCAAGGAGCGGATCGGCTTCAGCCATTTCGTCAGCATCGGCTCGATGCTGGACGTGGACTTCGGTGACCTGATCGATTACCTGGGCAACGACCCCCAGGTGAACGCCATCCTGCTCTACGTGGAAAACCTGACCCATTTCCGCAAATTCATGAGCGCCTCCCGGGCCGTGTCCCGCATCAAGCCCATCGTGGTGCTCAAGTCGGGCCGCAGCCCGGCCGGGGCCCGGGCCGCCTCGTCCCATACCGGGGCCATGGCCGGCGAGGACGCGGTCTATGACGCGGCCTTCAAACGGGCGGGCATCGTTCGGGTCAATTCGATCAACGAGCTGTTCAGTTGCGCCGAGCTTCTGGCCAAGCAGCCCCGGCCGGCCGGGTCGCGGCTGGGCATCATCACCAACGCGGGCGGTCCGGGCGTCATGGCCGCCGACGTGCTGGCCGGCATGGGCATGGAACCCGCGGTGCTCTCGGCCGAGACCCTTTCCCGGCTGGACGAGATTCTGCCGCCCCACTGGAGCCGCAACAATCCCGTGGACCTTCTGGGCGACGCCACGCCGGAACGCTACATGCAGGCGGTGAACATCTGCCTGAGCGCCCGGGAGTTGGACGGGCTGCTAATCGTCATGGCCCCCCAGGCCCTGGTCGGCCCCACGGCCGTGGCCCGGGCCTTGGTCGACACCCTCTCGGGCAAACCCCTGCCGGTCTTCGCCTGCTGGATGGGCGCCCGCGAGGTGGAGGAGGGGCTTCAGATCCTCAACCACGCCGGCATCCCGACCTACGACTCGCCGGAAGAGGCGGTCAAGGCCTTCATGTACCTCTACCACCACGCCCGCAATCTGCAGATGCTCCAGGAGACTCCGCCCAAGCTCGTCCAGGTCCTGGAACCGGACCGCTTGAAGGCCAGGGCCGTGGTGAAGGAAGGGCTGCAACGGGAGAGCGGCTTTTTGACCGAGTTCGAATCCAAAAAGCTGCTGGCCGCCTACGGCCTGCCGGTCAACGGCATGGTCTTGGCCGAGGGCGAGGACGAGGCGGTCCGCGCGGCCGAGGGACTGGGGTACCCACTGGTCATGAAAATCCACTCGCCGGACATCGTGCACAAGACCGAGGTGGACGGCGTGCAGCTCGATCTCCATGACGAGGCGGACGTGCGCGCCGCCTTCGGCCGGATCATGGCGGGCATACGCCGCCACCACCCCGAGGCCCGGGTATCGGGCGTGACTCTTCAGCACATGATCCAACACCCGGACCTGGAGCTTCTGCTCGGCGCCAAGAAGGACCCGAGTTTCGGCCCGACCATCGTCTTCGGCCTGGGCGGAATCCTGGCCGAAATCCTGGCCGACCGGGCCATCGGTCTCCCGCCCCTCAACCGCCTCCTGGCCCGGCGGCTCATGGAGGACACCCGCATCTACACCGTGCTGGCCGGATACCGAAACCGGCCGCCGGCCAACCTGGAACGCCTGGAAGAGATGATCATCCGTCTGGCCGAACTGGTCATGGACTTTCCAGAGATCGTCGAGCTGGACATGAACCCGGTCATCCTCAAGCACGGCCAGCCCCACGTCGTGGACGCCCGGGTCATCCTGGCCCCCACGGACCAGAAGGCGCCCCAGCACCTGGTCATCAGCCCCTACCCGGCCGAGTACGAATCCCACGAGATCACGGCCACCGGCCTGCCCGTGTTCGTGCGGCCGATCAAGCCCGAGGACGCGCCCCTGTTCATGGAGCTGTTCAACACCCTGTCACGGACCAGCCTCTATTACCGATTCTTCTCCCCGATCAAGGTCCTGCCCCAGGGCATGCTGGCCCGCTTCACCCAGATCGACTACGACCGCGAAACGGCCCTGGTGGCCCTGGAGGAGGTCGAAGGCCGGGAGCGCATGCTGGGCGTGGCGCGCATCATCTCCGACCCGGACGGGGAGAGCGCCGAGTTCGCCGTGTTGGTGGGGGACCCCTGGCAGGGTCAGGGCGTGGGGGCCAAGCTGCTGCAGATGCTGCTGCGCATCGCCAAGCAGCGCGGCCTGAAAAACGTGTTCGGCACGGTGCTGCGCGAAAACACGAACATGCTCCGTCTGGGCCGCAAGCTCGGGTTCTCCATTAAAAACGAACCCGGGTCCAACGACTGCCGTCTGGATATCGAGCTGGCCCGGATGGCCGAGGCGGTCTGATTCCCTTTACAGATCTTTCAGGAAAAGCTCGTTGGCCGACTCGATCTCTTCCTCCAGGGGAGGGAACCAGGCGGTGGGCGTTTTGAGGTGTTGCACCAGGATGTCCCGGCCGCGCGGGTTGGTGGCCTGGGGTTGCGGGGGCAGTTCCAGGCCGGTCGTGGGATCGTAAACCAGGAAGTCGGCCGTGTGGAGGATGAGGAGCTGGTCGGGGTGCTCCGGGTTTTTAGGCAAGGCGTGGTGAAAGCGCAGGGCCTCGATCAGGCTGGCCGGAAACATCCAGCGCTGGGTCAGGTGGGCGCCGAGTTGGGCGTGGGTGATGGGCAGAATCTGCCTTTCGGCCTGATAGAAGGTGATCCCCTGTTCCTGGGCCGCGTTCCAGATCTTCAAGAACTCCGGGGTGAAATACTGGCAAAGGACCAGCTTGCCGATGTCGTGCAGCAGGCCGGCCACGAAACAGTCGTCGGGCTGAACCAATTGGGTCTTCTCGGCCAGAAATCGGCTGACCACGGCCACGGCGATGGAGTGTTTCCAGAACTCGATGACGTCGAATCCCTCGGCCCCGCCTCGTTGAGAAAACGTCTTGACGATGGATACGGACAACAGGGCGTTGCGAACGGCGTTGAAGCCCAGGATGACCACGGCGTGGGGGATGTCCCGAATCATGGATTTGAATCCGTAGAAGCTGGAATTGACCAGCTTCAGGATTTGGGTGGTCATGGCCTGATCTTTTTCGATGATGGCGCTGATGTTGCGGATTGAGGCCTCTTCGTCCTGCATGAGGCGATTGACTTCCATGAGGATGCTAGGCAGGGTCGGGATGTCGTCGACGTTATCCAGGGTTTTGAAAAAAGTCTTTGCGTCCAACGGGTGCTCCTTATCCAGCTTCGGCCTCCAGCGCGTCGTTCGATGACCCCGGGGCGATTTCCACTCGGTTTCTACCTTGACTCTTGGCCAGGTAAAGGGCCTCGTCGGCCCGCTCCACCAGCAGGGTGGGTTCGGCGTCCGATTGCGGAACCATGGTAGCCACCCCCAGGCTGATCGTCAAGCGGCCGTTGGCGGAAGCCGGGTGACTGATATTCAGGGTCTCGATATTCAAGCGCATTCTCTCGGCCACGCGGCGTGAATCCTCCGGGCTGGTCTGCAGCAGGATGGCCGCGAATTCTTCCCCGCCGTAGCGGGCGATCAGTTCCCTGGGCCGCCGGACTGCTTCCTGAAGTTTGCCGGCCACGATCTTGAGGCAGAGGTCGCCCTGCTGGTGGCCGAAGTAGTCATTATAGGCCTTGAACAGGTCGATGTCGATCATGATGAGGGAGATGGGCAGGTGGTAGCGCCTGGCCCGTTGCCACTCTTTTTGCAGTTCGTCGTCGAAGAACCGCCGGTTGGCCACGCCGGTCAGGCCGTCGGTCAGGGTCAGCCTTCTCAGGACCTCTTCCATTTCCTTAAGCTGGGTGATGTCCCGGTCGCTGGCCCGGATTCCCTGGAAGACGCCCTGCGCGTCGTACACCGGACGGCAGGTGTGGTTCACCCAGCGCACCCGGCCCGACGCGGTCACGATGCGGAAATCGACCGGCGAGGTTTCCTTTTCCCGGATGGCCGCCTGTTGGTGTTGACGCCAAAGCGGCTGGTCATCGGTATGGATCAGGTCGTCGATCAGGTTCGGTCTTTCGAAAAAATCCTCGGGCGGATAGCCGGTGATCTCGGCGCAGGCCGGAGAAACGTAACGCATGCTGCCGTCGGCCCGCTGCCAGTAAATGAAGTCGGAGGAGAACTCGGCCACGATGCGGTACCGTTCCTCGCTCTCCGCGAGGGCCTGGGCCGTCTTCTTCCGTTCGGTGATGTCCAGCATGTACGTGTCGAAATGACGAATGCGGCCCTCGCCGTCGCGGTTCACCGCGGCGAAGGCGCTGACCCACCTGGATCCGCCGTCCGCTTTAAGAATGCGGTAGTCCTGCTCGAAGGACGTTGCCCCGACCCTCAATTGGGCCAGGATCTCCTGGGATACGCGGTCACGGTCCTCGGGATGGACCAGGTCGCTCATGGCCCTCTGGCCGCCGGTGAACTCTTCAGGCCGGTAACCGAACTGGGTGATGTTCGACGAGATGTATTCGACCGGCAACCGTTCCTCGGCCCGGAACCGGCTGACGATGACCGGTCCGCCAACGAACAGGTTGCGCTCCCGAAGCAGCGCCCCCTCGGACAACTTCTTCTCGGTAACGTCCCGAACGCTCCCCTGGACGCCCAGGTGGTGGTCGATCATGATCGGTCTGAGACCCACCTCGACATCCAGGATGCGGCCGTCCGGGCATGCCAATCTCAAGTCTTTGAGGTCCTCCGGCTCCGGCTTGTTCATAAGCACGTTCAGAACGTTCTCGAACTGGCGGCGCGAGTCCGGAAGAAGCAGGCTTTGAAACCCGGTCCCCAGGACGGATTCCCGCCGCTCAATGCCCAATAGGGTCAGAAAGGTGGTGTTCACCTGGACCATCTCCCCCTGGACCTGGGCGAACAGGGCCTGGGGGGAAAGCTCGACCAGCATGCGGAACTTCAGTTCGCTCTCCCGCACCGAGGCCTCGGCCTCGTGCCGTCGCCGAATTTCCTCTTGCAGCCCTTGATGCTGGTGGTGAAGATCGCAGAAAAGCTTGAGCTTGCTGTAAACCGTTCTGGAGTGCAGCGGCGCGACGAAAAAATCCACCCCGCCGGCCTCGTACCCTTGCTCGATGACCTCCTGATCGGGATCGCGGGACAGGACGAAAAGAATGGGCAGGGTGCTCGCGCCGGACCGGGTCTTGATCCGGCGGGCCGTCTCGAAGGCGTCCAGGTCCGCCAGACGGGTATCCAGCAGGGCCAGGCCGAAATCCTCTTCCTCAAAAAGAGACAGGACTTCTTGATCGGAAGAGGCGGGAACGATTCGAGCCGGCAGTTCCCGGATCGCTTCTTCGAGGGCGGTCAGGCTCTCGGGCAGCAAAGCGGCCAATAAGTTACAGGTCGAGGATTCCATCGTTCATTCCGATCGAAACTCACGAAACCATTCGTCAAGCAGCCCGTCTGCTTGTCAGGCTTGGACGAAGGTCTCTTAAAGCCGTGGAGAAGGAGAAGGCAGGGAGCGGAAATATCAAACGGCGACAAGGGCCCCACCTCAATGGAACGGCCGCTTCGTCCCAACGGGCTTTTCTTTTGAAAACCAAGCTGATGCGATCGGTTGACCCACCCGATGGCGCGGAGGCACTTGAACTCCGCTCGCATGGCCTCTCTACCTTATCTTATTTTACGAGTCAAGCTGAAAGAAGGACGGGGGCGACGATTCTCAGTGCAGACCCTCGGGTGCGACACCGAAATAACCCCGCAATTCCTGGATCAACCGCGAACAGGCGGAATAATCCCCCTGCTCCACCACGCGCCTCAACCGGACGATCTGTCTCTCCAGTCCGGCCGCCGCGCCGGGCACGTCGGGGTTGAGGGTCAGGATCGAGGCGATCATGTTGGCGTCCTGTCGCAGGGTGCGGGCGATTTGAGGACGGAGATGGGAGAAGGAGGTGGTGGCGTAAGCGTCCAGTTCATCCAGGTCGAAGCCCAGGTCCTGGATGGCCGCGGCCAGAATCAGGGTGTTGAGGTGGGCCAGGCCCTGCACCGCGGACATGAGCCGGTCGTGGTGTTCAGGCGTGGTCACGCGGATGACCGCGCCCAGGCTTTCGAGCAGGTCCTTGAGCCAGCCGAACCAGCGCTCGCCCCGCCCGGGGCAGAGCACGACGCGCCGGCCTTTGATCGAGTCCTCGCGGGGCCCGAACAGGGGATGCGCGCCCACGACTTCGCAATTGCTGTGGTCCAGCATGGCTTTGAGCGGGGACGTCTTCCGCGAGGTCAGGTCCATGAACAGCCCGTCCTGGCGCACGTGCGGACCGATCTCGGCGGCCACCTGCTCGGTCACGGCGATGGGCACGCTCAGGACGACCACGTCGCAGCGCTCGGCCATGTCGGTCGGGGCGAGGTCGGTTTTGTAATCGGCCACCATGACCTCGAACCCGGCCTCTTCGAAGAGGTTCTTGAACCAAGCCCCCAAGCGGCCCCGGCCGCCCACGATGCCGATGATCGGACCCTTCACGAGCGCACCGCCTCCTGGCGGAGCAGGAAGTCGGCCAGCACCAGCCGGATCATGGCCTTGATCACCGGGTTGACGCGGGGGATGGCCGAGACGTCGTGACGGCCGCCCACGTTGATAGTCGCGGGCTTAAAGTCAACATCCACGGTCTTCTGCTCCTTGGCGATGGAGGGGATGGGTTTGACCGCCGCCCTGAGCACGATCTCGTCGCCGTTCGAGATGCCGCCCAGGATGCCGCCGGCGTTGTTCGAGGCGAATCCGTCCGGCAGGATGGGGTCGTTGTTCTGGCTGCCGAGCAGCCGGGCCGCCTCCATCCCGGACCCGATCTCGACCGCCTTGACCGCGCCGATGGACATGACCGCCCCGGCCAAGGCCCCGTCGAGCTTGTCGAAGACCGGCTCGCCCAGACCGGCCGGAACGCCGCGCGCCCGGGCCTCGACAATGCCGCCCGCCGAATCCCCGGCCCCGCGAATCTCGGCCAACCGCTCGCGCATGGCCTCGACCACCGCCGGGTCCGGGCAGCCCAGTTCGTTGCTGTCCGCCTCGGCCGGATCGATCTTGTTCGCCCGCACCCCGGCCAGTTCCAAAGTGTAGGCCAGGACCTCGATGCCATAGCGACCAAGCACTTGCTGAGCCACGGCCCCGGCCGCCACCCGGGCCAGGGTCTCCCGGGCCGAACTCCGGCCGCCGCCCCGGTGGTCCCGCAGCCCGTACTTCTGAAAATAGGTGATGTCCGCGTGGCCAGGTCGGAACAGCCGCCGGATCGGCTCGTAGGCTTCGCTCTTGGCGTCCTGGTTATAAACGACCATGGCGATGGGCGTGCCCGTGGTCAAAGCCTCGAACACGCCGGACAGGATGCGGACCTGGTCTTTTTCCTTGCGGGGGCTGGAAAAAGCCCCCTGCCCCGGCCGGCGGCGGTCCAGTTCCTCCTGGACCACGGCCTCGCTGAGAGGCAGGCCCGGCGGGCAGCCGTCGATGACCAGTCCCAGGGCCGGGCCGTGGGATTCCCCGAAGGTGGTCACCCGAAAGACCTGTCCGAAGGTGTTGCCGGCCATGGCGGACGCTCCTTGCTTGGTTGTCTTAGAAACCGCTGCGTGCCCGTTTGTATCAGTTCCGGGCCGGGGGTACAACCCTTATCGCGGCTCGGGGCCAAGCAGCCCGGCCTCTGTTTGTAGAATCGTGTCAGCCACGGCCTCCGGGTCGAGCCGGGCCGTGTCCAGCTTGAGGTGGGCCGCGCGTTCGTAGATCGGACGCCGCTCGGCCAGGACTCTCTCCGCCTCGCGGATCGTGCCCTCGCCGGTCAGGGACGGCCGGGTCTCGTCTCCGGTGAGTCGCCTGCGGATCGTGTCCACGTCGGCCTCCAGCCAGACCACCCGGCCGCGCGCGCGCATCACGGTCACATTGTCCGGGTCGAGCACCGCGCCGCCGCCCATGGCCACGACCTGGCGGTCGGCTTCGAGCGTTCGGGCCACGACCTCTTTTTCCAGGCCCCGGAAATACGGCCAGCCGTCCCCTTCGACCATGCGGGTGATGGTCCGGCCGTCCTGGGCCTCGATGAGCGCGTCCGTGTCCAGGAAGGGCCAGCCCAGCCGCTGGGCCAGCAGCCGGCCCACCGTGGTTTTCCCGGAGGCCCGGTATCCGATCAAGACGAGGTTCATCTCAAGAGACCTTTAGCAAACTACCCGCCGGGCGGCCATCACGCCTCGGCGTGACCCCTACAGGATTTTTCATAATTCGTTACCTGCGCATTTTGTAGGGGCGGCCCCCTGTGGCCGCCCGCGAAGTCCTGGATCGAGCTTAAACCGCACCCCGTTCATCTCGGACTCGGTGTTTTGCCATGGGTTCATGCGCGGCCGTTCTTGAGTTTTCCAAACAGCGCCCAGAACTCGGGAAAGGATTTTCCCACGCAGTCCGGGTCCAGAATCTCGATCTCGGGTTTAACGAGCTGGGCCACGGCAAAGCTCATGGCCAGCCGGTGATCCGCGTGCGGGTTCACCTGGCCCGCGCCCAGGCCGCCGCCCAGAACGCGCAACCCGTCCTCTTCGACCTTGGCCTGGATCCCCAGCCGGGTTAGTTCGCCGGCCAGGTCGCCCAGCCGGTCGCTCTCCTTGTAGCGAAGATGGCCCACGTTGCGGATCACGGTCTCGCCCTGGGCCAAGGCCGCGCACACGGCCAGGGTGGGCACCTGGTCGGGCATGGCGTTCATGTCCACGTCGATGCCGTGGAGCGGCGCGCCCTGGACGCCGACCCAGTCCTGGCCCAGGGTGACTTCGCAGCCCATGGCCGACAGCAGGTCCACGAAAGCGAAATCCGGCTGCCGGGAAAAGGGCCGGATGTGCCGCGTGACCACCATGCGGCCGGTGACCGCGGCCCCGGCCCAGAAGTAGGCGGCCGACGAACAGTCGCCCTCGATATGAATCTCGCGGCCGTGGTAGCGCTGCCCGGCCGGTACCCGGAACCAGTTGCGGCCCTTCCGCTCGACTTCGACCCCAAAGGCGGCCATCATGTCCAGGGTGAGCTGCACGTAAGGCCAGGAAGCCACCTCGTCCACGACCTCGATGAGCACGTCGCTCTCGGCATAGGGCCCGGCCAGCAGCAGGGAGGAGAGATACTGGCTGCTCTTCTTGGCCGAAATCCGCGCCCGTCCGCCCTTGAGGCCGCCGCCTTCGATCTTGACCGGCGGACAGCCGCCTTGGCTTAAACTGGCGGCCCGGCCGCCCAGGGCGTTCAAGGCCTCCAGCAGGGCCGCGATGGGCCGCTCCCGCATGCGCTTGGTTCCGGTCAGGGTCCACGGTCCGGGGCTGAGCGCGGCCGTCGAGGTGAGGAGACGCATCGAGGTTCCGGAGTTGCCCAGGTCGATCTCGCCGCCGCCGCCGGCCAACCGGCCGGCCGTGCCGCGCACCACCAGGTCCTCCCCGTCGGCCTCGATCCCGGCGCCCAGTTTCTTGAGCGCGGCTAGGGTCAGGCTGGTGTCCTCGCACATCAGCGGCCGCACGATCCGGCTCTCCCCCTCGGACAGAGCGGCCAGGAGCAGGGCCCGGTGGGTCAGGCTTTTCGATCCCGGAATGTCGATCACGGCCAGGACGTGGTCCGAGGCGAATCCGTTTTCAAGGTGGTTGTCGGCGTTGTTCATGACGTTTCCTCCAGTGCCCGGACCACGGCCGCCCGCATGACTTCCAGCGGGGCCTCGCGGCCGGTCCAGGCTTCGAACTGCTCGGCCGCCTGGTACAGGAGCATGGTCAGCCCCCCGACCGCGCGGCAGCCGTGGGCCTCGGCCTCTTCGAGCAGCCGGGTCCTTAGCGGTGCGTAAACCATGTCCAACACGATCATGCCGGGGCGCAGCATGTCGGCCGGGAAAGGGGTTTCCTTCGTGAATCGCGGGGCCATGCCCAAGGGCGTGGCGTTGATCAGAATCTCGGCGGCCAGCGCGGCGCGGTCCGGCCAGGGACAAAAGGCCGCGCCAAAGGATTCGGCCAGCTCGCGGCCGGCGGCCTCGGTGCGGTTGGTCAAAGTGACCTTGGCCCCGGCCCGCGTCAAGCCGTAAAGCGCGGCCCGAGCCGCTCCCCCGGCCCCGGCCACCACCACGATCCGGCCGTGGGGCGCGGTCTGTTCCTCAAGGGCCCGCATCAATCCGCCCACGTCCGTGTTCAACCCCACCGGGGCCTTGGCCGGTTCGACCAGGGTGTTGATCGCCCCGAGCCGCTGGGCCGCCGGGTCCACCCGGCCGGCCGCGCGTTCAAGAATCTCCAGCGCGGCCCGTTTATGCGGGTGGGTCACGCTCAACCCGCGAAAGCCCAAAGCCCGGGCCGCCTCCAGCCCCAGGGCGGCGTCTTCCACGTCCAAGAGCAGATAGAAACCGTCGAGCCCGAGATGCCGGAAAGCCGCGTTGTGCATAGCCGGGCTGAGGCTGTGGCCGATGGGCGAGCCGAGCAGGCCGTAAAGCCGCGTACCCTCCCCCGCTCGGGGCGTCTCCAGGTTTTGCGGAAAAACCCGCCGCATCTCCGGACCGGTGAACTGCCCGGGCGCCGACCCCCGGCCGTCGGCCAGGGCCGAGTAGCCGATCTGGCTGCCCCAGAGTGGGGCGAGCATGCGGCTGATCCGGCTGAGCGCGCCCAGGGCAAAGACCGTGGCGGGTTGTTTCATGTCGGCGGCCCGGTCGAGCACGGCCTTGAGCCGCAGCAGATCTTCCACGGTGTCGGCCCGGGTGACGATCTTGGCCATGTCCGCGCCGTGGCCGCGCATGCGGTCCAGCAGGCCGAACAGGTCGGCCCCACTCGGCGTGGCCTCGAAATCGTGGTGTGACAGGATCAACTTCGTGGGTCCTTTTTGCCCCGCGAACTCGCGGATGATCTTTTCCCCCACGGCCAGTTCGAGATCGAGCCAGGCCGGGGAATAAGACAGGGCCTGACGCAGCAGGTCGAGCCGCGCCGCTTCACCGCCGGCGAAACGGCCGCCCTCGTCCGGGCGCCGGTTGGTCACCAGGCAGGGCCGGGCCGGAGCGGACAGGAGCCGCTTCAGGTCCGGATCCTTCACGTAATCCAGCCGGAGCTCGAACAGGTCGGCCCAGGGCGCGGCCCCGGCCATGGCTTCCAGAACCTGGTCCGCGGTTTCGGCCGCGATGCAGGCGCAAACGAGCATCAATCCACCCTCGGGTAGGAACCCAGGACCTTGAGCCGCTGGGTGTAGGCTTTGGCCTCCTCCAGGGTTTGGCGCACGGGTTCGTCGTCCGCGTGGCCCTCGATGTCCACGAAGAAAACGTACTTCCAGGCCTCGGTCTTCATGGGCCGGGACTCGATCTTGGTCAGGTTGATGCCGCGGTCGGCGAAGGGTTGCAGGAAGCGGAACAGCGCGCCGGGCGTGTCCGAGACGGTGAAGATAAGCGAGGTGCGGTCCCGGCCGGTCCGGCGGCCCGGGGTTCGGGACAGCACCAGGAACCGGGTCACGTTCACTTCGGCGTCTTCGATGGCCCGGGTCAGAAAATCGAGGCCGTAGATGTCGGCGGCGATGACGCTGGCGATGGCCGCGGTGCCTTGTTCCTCGGTGGCCCTGCGCGCGGCGGCCGAGCTGCTGCTGGTTTCGACCAGGGGCACGCCGGGCAGGTTCTTGGCCAGCCAGCCGGCGCACTGGGAAAGGACCTGGGGATGGGAGTGAACCCGCTGGATTTCGGCCAGGTCGGCCATCTTGCCCAGGAGGTGGTGGTGGATGCGGAGGCGGATTTCCAGGCAGACGCTCAGGTCGTATTCGAGGAACAGGTCCAGGGTCTGGCCCACGCCGCCCTGGCTCGAATTTTCCACGGGCACCACGCCATAATCCAGCCGGTCCCGGTCCACGCCGCGAAAGACCTCCTGGATGGTGTCCTGGGCCAACAGGTCGGCCGACCGGCCGAACTGGTTGAGGGAGGCCTCGTGGCTGAACGAGGCCTCGGGTCCGAGATACCCCACCCGCAGCGGGGCCTGGGCGGCCCGCGAGGCCGAGAAGATTTCGCGGTAGATGTTCCCCAGGGCCTCGGCCGGCAGCGGCCCGTCGCTCAAGGCCGCCAGCCGGTCCACGATCTCTTTTTCCCGCACCGGGTCGAAGGAGGACACCCCGTTGGCGCTCTTGTACTGGCCCACCAACTGGGAGATGGTTTGCCGCTCGTTGAACAGCCGGAGGAGCGATTCGTCGATTTCGTCGAGTTTCCTGCGATATTGGGTCAGGTCGTCTTTGGACATGGTTATTCGCCCCAATCAGTATTCCAGTATCGTTTCCTCGATCTTGTGGCCGAAATGCCGGCCGCCTTCCTCGGTCCGTACCAAAACCTGGGTACCGGGCCGCAGGTCCACCACCGAGACCGGCCCGCCCTCCGGTGAGGTCAGGCGCACGGTTTCGGCGTTTTGCAACACCGTGGCCAGGGTCCGGCCGTCCGCCTCGGCCGTGACCAGCAGCAGCGGCCGCCGCTCGACCTTGACCCGACCGACCGTGGCCAGCTCGGCCCGGCCGTCATGGGTCACGGCCAGGACCTCGTCCCCGGCCTTGAGTTCCGACAGATACCGGGTCCGTCCTCCCGCCACGGCCACGTAAGCGTGCACCGCCCCGGCGTTCACCCGGAAGGGCCGCTGGGCCACGTAGGGGTTGTCCACGTTCTCGGCGTGGACCAGGAACATCCCCTGGCTGGAATTGCCCACCAGCAGGCCCTGGCCCGGGGCCATCAGACTGCACGTGTCCACGCAGACGCGGTCGCCCATGCCCAGGGACCGCACCTCCCTCACCTCGGCCGTGTTCAGTTCGATCTGGCCCGCGGCCTGGCCGCGGATGGCCGCGATAACGCCGGCCACGTCCACGCCTTGCCCGGCCCGCACCACCACGCCGTCCACCCCGCGTTCAAGCACGCCCAGGAACAGCCGGGCCTCCTCGGCGTCCTTGACCTCGGCCAGGATGTTCCCCCGCCGGGCCAGGATGTTTTCCAGGGGGATGATGGACCAGTCCGCGGCGCGGACCAGCACCGGCTTGTTCGGGTCCAGGGCGATGACGCGGTCCTGGTCCTCGGGGCCGCGGATTTCGATTTCGAGCACGTCTTCACCCAGCTTCAGGTCCCCGTCCGGGGCCACGGTCTGGATCACCCCGAGCTGCTTGACCTCCTCGGTCCGGCCCGCCTCGATCACCACGGCCTCGGCCCCGGATTCAAGCGCGCTGATGACCGCTTCCTTGTCCCAGGGTTCGACGCGCACCCAGATGGTTTTCACAATTTTCTCCTTGTCTTCGCAGGACGCCATAACTTCGCGGCCCTTTGTTGCTCCTTGGCTCGTCGCTGCAGCGTACCTAAAGTACGCCTCACTCCTCGCCTTCGTCGCGCCTCGGTCTGCTTTGTTCTGACGCCCTGTAGGCTCATCGCTTTGCGCCACTATAAATAGATTTAAGCCGCCGCCGGCGCGGTGATCAAGGCCAGGGCTTCCTCGATGCCAACCTTCTGGTGGACCATGGCGCACATGGCCTTGAGCATGCTGGACGGGGACACGTGCTGGAAAACGTTCCGCCCGATGGACATGCCGCAGGCCCCGGCCGCCATGGCCCCGGCCACCATCTCCAGGACCTCCCGGTCCGAGTTCATCTTGGGACCGCCAGCGATGACCACGGGCACGCCGCAGCCTTCGACCACCGGGATGAAAGACTCGACGCTGCCCGTGTAGGGCACCTTGACCAGGTCCGCGCCCAGCTCGCCGCCGATGCGGGCCGCGTGCTTGATGAGTTCCGGGTCGTATTCGTTTTCGATCTTGGGGCCTCGGGGGTAGATCATGGCCAGGAGGGGCATGCCCCATTCGCCGGCGATGCGGGCCACGGTCGAAAGGTCGGTCAGCATCTCCTTCTCGGCGTCGTTGCCCAGATTGACGTGCACCGAGACCGCGTCGGCCCCGAGCTTGATGGCCTCTTCCACGGTGCAGACCAGGGTCTTGGCCAGGGGTTGGGGGGAGAGCGAGGTGCTGCCCGACAGGTGCACGATCAAGCCCAGGTCCCGGCCGCCCCGCCGGTGCCCGCTCTTGACCAGCCCCTTGTGCTGGACCACGGCGTTGGCTCCGCCCAGGGCCGCTTCGTTGACCGCCTTTTTCATGTCCGCCAGTCCGAAGACCGGTCCCATGCTCACCCCGTGATCCATGGGCACGATAACCGTCGTGCCGGTGTTCCGGTCCCGAATCCGTTCCATTCTGATCTCTTTGCCAACCATGTTTTTTCTCCGTTCCTTTTTGTTCTTTGTATTCTTTGGGTCGTTAAAAAAAAACCGTGGGCAGCGTCTGCCCACGGTCTGAGTTTCGGATGACGGTCGTCGTCAGACCCCTGGGCAGACCTCCACGCCGTAGAAGTAATAGTAGGTGGTAAAGCGCATGGACTTTCGCGTCTGCAAGGTCGTTCTCCGGTCTGTCGGACCTGATTTAACAAAACTTTATACCGGGTCCGGTTCCGATTGTCAACACGAAAAATTAAGCAGGCGGACCGGGCCGGGTCCCCCTTAAAAAAAATTAGGGCTTGACATCCGGCCGCGGCCGTGCTCTCTTTAGCCAAGGTAACGATTATGTCCATGCGCGCCATCACCCTTAGCCTGCTCCTGCTTCTGGCCCTTTCGGGCCTTGGGTGGGGTGGTTTGTAAACGCGCGCTAACGCAGACTGGAACCAAGGCCCCGCCCGAGAGAGCGGGGCTTTTTTTGTCCATGCAGAGCGCCGGAACTTCACAGACCGGCGGACGACAAAGGACTTGAGGCTGAGGCGAAACAACCGAAGTTTTGTAAAGATGCAAACCGCTTGACCCGCCCCACGACCGTGGGGTAGAACAGACACCACTTTGGAGGGAGAAATGGCCGATCACGTTTACATTTTCGACACCACGCTAAGGGACGGCGAGCAGTCGCCCGGGGCCAGCATGAACGTCAGCCAGAAGTTAAGGGTGGCCAAGGCCCTGGAGAGGCTCAAGGTGGACATCATCGAGGCCGGCTTCCCCATGACCTCGCAGGGCGACTTCGAAGCCGTGTCCCAGATGGCTCGGGAAATCAAGGACTGCCAGATCGCCGCGCTCACCCGGCCCATCGACAAGGACATCGAAAGAAGCTGGGAGGCCATTGCCCACGCCGAAAACCCCAGGCTGCACCTTTTCCTTTCTTCCTCGGACATTCACCTGCAGCACCAGCTCCGCATGAGCCGGGAGGACGTGTTGGACATGGCCGTGCGCGGGGTGCAGCAGGCCTGCACGCACACCTCCAACGTGGAATTTTCCCCCATGGACGCCTCCCGCACCGACCGGGAGTTCCTGGCCCAAATCGTGGAAGCGACCATTGACGCGGGCGCGGCCGTGGTCAACATCCCGGACACGGTGGGCTACGCCGTGCCCGAGGAGTTCGGCGGTCTGATCCGGTTCCTGTTCGAACGCGTGCCCAACATCCACAAGGCCGTGGTCAGCGTGCACTGCCACAACGACCTGGGCCTGGCCACGGCCAACAGCTTGGCCGCGCTGATCAACGGCGCCCGGCAGGTGGAGGTGGCGGTCAATGGCATCGGCGAACGCGCCGGCAACACCTCCCTGGAGGAGATGGTCATGCTGCTCAAGACCCGGGCCGACGCCCTGCACATGGAAACCCGGGTCCAGACCGAGGAAATCTATCCCACCAGCCGGCTGGTCAGCACCATCACCGGCCTGACCGTGCAGCCCAACAAGGCCATTGTCGGGGCCAACGCTTTTTCCCACGAGTCGGGCATCCACCAGGACGGCATGCTCAAGGAGGCCACCACCTACGAGATCATGCGTCCCCAGGACATCGGCCGTTCCAAGAGCCACCTCGTCTTGGGCAAGACTTCGGGCCGGCACGCCTTCCGGGACCGGCTGGAAAGCCTGGGCTACCATATCGCGGACGACGACGTGCGGCGGCTCTTCGACCGCTTCAAGCAGCTCACGGACAAGAAAAAGGAAATCTTCGACGAGGACATCGAGGCCCTGGTGGCCGACGAGGTCATCCGCGCCCCGGAAAAATACAAGCTGGCCTACCTCAACGTCTCGGCCGGCACCACGGTCCGCCCCACGGCCACGGTGGCCATCGAGATGGGCGGCGAGCAGAAGGTGGAAGCGGGCTTCGGCGCCGGACCCATTGACGCGACCTACAACACCATCGCCAAGATGACCGGCACCAAGAGCCGGCTCATCCATTTCGCCATCGCCAGTCTGACCGGCGGGACCGACGCCCAGGGCGAGGTCACGGTCCGTCTGGAAGAAGACGGCCAGGTGGCCCTGGGCCAGGGTTCGGACCCGGACATCATCATCGCCGCGGCCAAGGCCTTTCTGGTGGGGTTGAACCGGCTGGAATACATGAAAGAACATCCCCACCAATCGTTGTACTAAGAAATGATGAATGCTGAAAGGGAGACGGGCGGGATCGGCCAGGGAATAACCGACAGGCGACCATGGCGCCCGGCGCCCGTTGTGACGATAATCTGATTGTTTGAGCGGGTTTTAAACCCGCACGCAATCAACATCCGATTCGAGGTATCCTATGCCGATGAACATCACCGAAAAGATCATCGCCGCCCACGCCGGGTTGGAAGAGGTCCGGCCCGGCCAGATGGTCGAGGTCGAGGTGGATTTGGCCTTGGCCAACGACATCACCGCGCCCATCTCCATCGACGTCATGCAGGCGGCCGGCGTGAAGCGGGTGCACGACCCGGACAGGATCGTGCTCGTGCCCGACCACTTCGTGCCCAACAAGGACATCCAGACCGCGCTGCTGGTCAAGCAGATGCGGATTTTCGCCCGGGAGCAGGGCATCGAGAAATTTTACGAGCTGGACGAGATGGGCGTCGAACACGCGCTCCTGCCGGAAAAGGGCCTGGTCCTGCCCGGCGACCTGGTCGTGGGCGCGGACAGCCACACCTGCACCTACGGCGGCCTGGGCGCTTTCGCCACGGGCATGGGCAGCACCGATATCGCCGCGGTCTTCATTTCCGGCCGCATCTGGCTGAAGGTGCCCGAGGCCATGAAGTTCGTCTATAAAGGCGCCCTGCCCCGCTGGGTCGGCGGCAAGGACCTGATCCTCATGACCATCGGCGACATCGGCGTGGATGGCGCCCGCTACCGGACCATGGAGTTCACCGGGCCGGTCATCGACAAGCTTTCCCTGGAGAACCGGCTGACCCTGGCCAACATGGCCATCGAGGCCGGGGCCAAGAACGGCATCGTGGCTCCGGACGAGATCACCCGGGCCTATGTGGAAAGCCGGGCCACGCGGCCTTACATCGAATATGCCAGCGACCCGGACGCGGTCTATGTCGAGACGCGGGAATACGACGTGACCGGCATGGAACCCCAGGTGGCCCGGCCCCATCTGCCCGAAAACACGGTGGGCGTCTCGGCCCTCAAGGACGTGACCATCGACCAGGCCGTGATCGGCTCCTGCACCAACGGACGCATCGAGGACCTGCGGTTGGCGGCCGAGGTGCTGAGAGGCCGCAAGGCCAAGTCCGGGGTGCGGCTGATCGTCATCCCGGCCACGCGCTGGATCTATCGCACGGCCATGGAAGAGGGCCTCTTCGACGTCTTCCTCGACGCCGGGGGCGTGGTCAGCACCCCGACCTGCGGGCCGTGCATGGGCGGCTACATGGGCATCCTGGCCGACGGCGAACGGGCCGTTTCCACCACCAACCGGAACTTTGTGGGCCGCATGGGCCACGTCAAGAGCGAGGTCTATCTGGCCAACCCGGCCGTGGCCGCCGCCTCGGCCGTGGCCGGGCGTATCGTCGGCCCGGACGACTTGTAGGAGACTACCATGACATATAAAGGAAGAGCCTTCGTTTACGGGGACGATATCGACACCGACGTCATCATCCCGGCCCGCTACCTGAACACCGTCGATCCTCAGGAGCTGGCCGCGCATTGCATGGAGGACATCGACCCCGAGTTCGTCAACAAGGTGAAGCCCGGGGACATCATTGTGGGCGGCAAGAACTTCGGCTGCGGCTCCTCCCGGGAGCACGCGCCCATCGCCATCCGGGCGTCCGGGGTCAGCCTGGTGGTGGCCGAGAACTTTGCCCGCATCTTTTACCGCAACAGCTTCAACACCGGCTTCGTCCTGGTCGAACTTGAAGACGCCAGCACGCGCTTCGCCATGGGCGACGAGATCGAGGTGGACCTGACCGCGGGCCGGGTGCGGAACCTGACCCAAAACAAGGAGTACACTTTCGAGCCCATCCCGGAATTCATGCTCGAACTGGTGAACGACGGCGGGCTGATCCCGCATATCTTGAAAAAACAGGCCTCGGCCTGACTGAGGTGATGCATGAGTGAAACCTATGACATCGGCATGGTGCCGGGCGACGGCACCGGACCGGAGGTGCTTCGGGAGGGCCGGAGGGTGGTCCAGGCCGCGGCCGACAAATACGGCTTCGGCCTGAACCTGATCGATTTCAACCTGGGCGGCGACCGCTACCTGGCCTCGGGCGACCTTCTGCCCGACAACGTGCTGGGCGAGCTGCGCGATCTGGACGCCATCTACCTGGGGGCCATCGGCCATCCCGGCGTCAAACCCGGCATCCTGGAAAAGGGCATCCTGCTCAAGATGCGCTTCGAGCTGGACCTGTACATCAATCTCCGGCCCGTGACCCTCTATCCGGGCGTGGCCACGCCGCTGGCCGACAAGCGTCCCGAGGACATCCGCTTCACGGTCGTTAGGGAGAACACCGAGGGCATCTACGCCGGGGCCGGCGGCATCCTGAAAAAAGGCACGCCCCAGGAAGTGGCCACCCAGGAGTCCATCAACACCCGCTTCGGGGTCGAGCGCTGCCTGCGCTACGCCTTCGAATACACCCAGAACCGCAGCCATCGGCGCAAGCTGACCCTGTGCGGCAAGACCAACGTATTGACCTTCGCTTTTGATTTGTGGGAGCGCGTCTTCTATGAAATAGCCGCCGAGTATCCCCAGATCGAGACCGACTACGCCCACGTGGACGCCACCTGCATGTGGATGGTCAAGAATCCCGAGTGGTTCGACGTGATCGTGACCGACAACATGTTCGGCGACATCATCACCGATTTGGGGGCCATGATCCAGGGCGGCATGGGCATCGCCGCCGGCGGCAACATCCATCCCGGCCGGGTGTCCATGTTCGAACCCATTGGCGGGTCCGCGCCCAAGTACACGGGCCAGAACAAGATCAACCCCCTGGCGGCCATCGCCGCGGGCCAGATGATGCTGGCCGAATTGGGACAGCCCGAGGCGGCTTCGGGCATCGAGGAGGCCATCAAGCAGGTGTTGGTCAACGACGTCAAGGACCTCGGCGCGGGCCAGATGGGCCACTCCACTTCCGAGGTGGGCGACCTGGTGGTCCAGTACCTGCTGAAGGCCTGACCCAGGGTGCCATGGCCGCCCTTCGACTTCGCTCAGGGCCGTGAGCTTGTCGAACGGCTCGTCGGCCATGCATGCCCCCGCATGCACGCGCGGCCTGGACGTTCCGCCTATGATTTTCGGCCCGATCTATCGGCCCGAATGACGATTTCATTTGTAATTCATGAAGTTTTTGGTATAACCCCCTGTACCCCATCCCCATCAGGGATCAGGAGGCGAAGATGAGCAAAAAATTCAAAGTGGCTGTGGGAGGCGCCACGGGCGCCGTGGGCCGGGAGATGGTCAACATTCTGGCCTCCAGGAATTTTCCCATTGAAAGCCTCAAACCCCTGGCTTCCTCCCGTTCCATCGGCAAGGCCGTGACCTTCCGCGATAAGGAAATCCCGGTCGAGGTGCTGGATAAGGACTCGTTCAGGGGCGTGGACATCGCCTTCTTCTCGGCCGGGGGTTCGGTCAGCAAGGAATTCGCCCCGATCGCGGCCAAGTCCGGGTGCGTGGTCGTGGACAATTCCTCGGCCTGGCGGCAGGAGCCGCATATCCCGCTGGTCGTGCCCGAGGTGAATCCTCAGGCGCTCAAGGGCCATCCGGGCATCATCGCCAACCCGAACTGCTCCACCATCCAGATGGTCGTGGCCCTCAAACCCATCTACGACGCGGTGGGCATCAAGCGCATCGTGGTTTCGACCTACCAGTCCGTGTCCGGCACGGGCCAGAAGGGCGTGGAGGAACTGGCCTCCCAGACCCGGGGGCTGCTGACCAACGGCGAGGTCAAGAACAAGGTTTATCCGCACCGGATCGCCTTCAACTGCCTGCCCCACATCGACATCTTCCTGGACAACGGCTACTCCAGGGAAGAGATGAAGATGGTCAACGAGACCCGCAAGATCATCGGGGACGATTCCATATTGATTTCGGCCACCACGGTGCGGGTGCCGGTCTTTTACGCCCATTCCGAGGCGGTCTGGATCGAGACGGACAAGAAGATCACGCCCGAGGAGGTCCGCCGGCTGCTTAAAAAGGCGCCGGGCGTGGCCGTGGTGGACGACCCGAGCCGGAACGAGTATCCTTTGGCCATTAACGCCGCCGGCCGGGACGAGACCTTTGTCGGCCGCATCCGGGAAGACCTGTCCTGCGAGAAGGGCATTGTCCTGTGGGTGGTCTCGGACAACTTGCGCAAGGGCGCGGCCCTGAACGCCATTCAGATCGGCGAGCGTCTGGTGGAGATGGGTCTGGTCCGGGTGAATTAGGCTGGGAGTCTGGAGCCTGGAGTCTTGAGACCTCAGACAACAGACTCCGGACTGACGCGGGGTTTCATGCGCATCGTGGGCGGACAGTTCCGGGGCCGCCGGCTTCAAACGCCGCCGGGCCTGGCCACGCGACCCATGGCCGACCGGGTGCGCGAGGCCCTGTTCAGCATCCTGGGGCCGGAGATTCAAGGCCGCCGGGTGTTGGACCTTTTTTCCGGAACCGGATCGCTCGGCCTGGAAGCCCTCAGTCGTGGCGCGGCCGAGGCGGTCTTCGTGGACAAACGGCCCGAGGCCGTGGCCGCGATCCGGCGGAACATCGAGGCCCTGGGTTTGGGGCCCGACCGGGCCCGGGTGGTTCGGGCCGACTTGACCAAAGGCCCCGGCCCGCTGGCGGGGCTTGGAGGTTTCGATCTGATCTTCGTGGACCCGCCTTACGACCAGGGCCTGATTCCCGGCACCCTGGACCTGCTGACCCGACAGGGCTTGGCCTCCGAGCAGGCTCTCCTGGCGGCCCAGCACCGCGACACCGAGGTCCCGGCCGAGACGCTGGCCGGCTGGCGTCTCGCCGAACAGAGGAAGTACGGCCAGACCGTGATATCCTTTTATACCTTGGAAAAAACACCCTAAGGAGCAACCCATGGCCACCGCCGTCTATCCCGGATCCTTCGATCCCATTACCAACGGTCACCTCAGCCTGATCCGCAGAGGGCTGGCGATTTTCGACAAGATCATCGTGGCCGTGGCCATCAACCCGGCCAAGAGATCGCTCTTCACGGTGGAGGAGCGGGTGGACATCATCCGGGAGGTGCTGAAGGACGAGCCGTGCATCGAAGTGGACAGTTTCCGGGGCCTGACCGTCGAATACACCCGACAGCGCAAGGCCGACGCGATTCTCCGAGGGATTCGGGCCATGTCCGACTTCGAGAATGAATTTCAGCTGGCCCTCATGAACCGCCGCCTCAACCGGGAAATCCAATCGGTCTTCCTCATGACCGACTACAAATGGTTCTACATCAGCTCGTCTCTCATCAAGGAAGTCGCCTCCCTGGGCGGGGACATCAAAGGCATGGTGCCCAAGATCGTGTGCGAGCGGCTGGCCGAAAAATTCAGTCAGCTCAACAAGGCATGAAACTGACCGGCTTCATCTTCGATCTGGACGGCACCCTGGGTGACACCCTGCCCGTCTGCTTCCAGGCCTTCCGTCATTCCCTAAAAATTCACCTGGGCAAAACCTATTCCGACCCGGAGATTCGGTCCATGTTCGGTCCGAGCGAGGAAGGGGTCTTTCAGCGGCTCATGCCCGAAAGCTGGCGGGCGGGCATGGACACTTTCCTGGACGCCTACGAACAGGCCCACCAGGAGATGGAGACCGTATTCCCGGACATGCAAAGGGTCTTGGATCTGCTCAGGGACCTGGGCCAGCGCCTGGCCATCGTCACCGGCAAGGGGCCTTCCAGCGCGGCCATTTCGCTTCGGTATCTGGGCCTGGCCGAATACTTCGATCTGTTGGAGGCCGGGTCGCCTGAGGGGGGCGTCAAGGCCGAGGCCATCGGCCGGGTGCTGGCCAGGTGGGACTTGCCCGCCCGGCAGGTGGTCTATGTGGGAGACGCGATCTCGGACATGCGGGCGGCCAAGGCGGCCGGGGTCCATCCCATCGGCGCGGCCTGGGGAAAACGGTCCACCCCCGTGGCCGAACTCCAGGCACACGACCCCTTGGCCGTGTTCGAACGCGTGCCGGATTTTCTGGATTGGATTCGGCGGGACGTGGCTTGAGGGAACCCTTTTTTCAAAAAGGGTTCCCTCAAACTCCCTCCCAAAAATTTCCACGGAGCGGGCCGGATTCCGTTAAGCGAAATCCGGCCCGCAGGTTTTCAACTCATAGTCTCTAAAACCGTCATTCCGGCATGGTTGAAGCCGGAATCCAGTCGTGTACTTCGCGGCTCTTTTTAAACCCCTGGATGCCGGCCCGCGCCGGAATGACGTGTAAAGTTCACCCGGAGCCACAAACCCGCTCGCGCAATCGCCGGCGGCCCGCCTAGCCCTCTTCCTTTTCCCCGAAAATCTCGGCGCTGAAGATGAAAATCCGCGTGTCTTTTTCCTGCCAGCAGTCGGAGTTCAAGCCGGCCTTGCGGCAGGTCTGTTCCAGGAAGGTTTTTCTATCCCAGCCGTTTTCCGTGGCCACCTGGGGCAAGAGCACGCCCCGGTACCCTCCCTGGACGATGTAAATGCCGTGCTTGCCCACCTCGATCTCCTCGACGTTCTGGATGGGCCGCATGGGGGTCAGGACCGAGATTTCGAGGTCGATGTCCGGGGTTTCCTCGCCTCTAAGCGGCGGGAAGCGGGGGTCTTCAAAGGCCGCGGCCTGGGCCATCTGCTGCACGGTGTCCGTGACGGCCGTGTTCGCGGCGAACGTGCCGATGCAGCCGCGCAAGTGGCCCTGCTTCTTGATGGTGACAAAGGCGCCGCGCTGGGAGCCCAGGGCCTCGGTCGCGTCAAAGTCCGGAGGCCGGCCCACGGGTTTTAGCGGGGCCTCGATGGCGTAGCGGGCCAGGCCCAGGAGGGCCTTTCGTTCTTCCTTGGAAAATTCTTTATCGGCCATGGGGTTTCCTCGCGGTCTCAGGGCCGTTTGCCCGGCTGCCCGGCCCTGGAGGCAAAGTAATCGCCAATGATCCGGGCGTGGTCAAAGGCCAGCGGCTCCGGCAGGGTCTGCTCGGTGAAGACGCCGGCGCGCTTGGCGTCGTCCCGGCCCACGGGCAGGCCGAGGGCCTGGGCCAGGAAGACGTTGGTGATGGTGTGCCGCCTGGGGTCCCGGTCCGGGTCGGAGTAGGCCCGGAACTGACAAAGGCCGGTCACGTCGAGCCCGGTCTCCTCCCGAGCCTCCCGCTTGGCCGCCGCTTCCAGGGATTCGCCATAGTCCACGAATCCGCCGGGCAAGGCCCAGCCGGCCGGCGGGTTGGCGCGTTCGATAAGGACAATGCCTCCGCCCTCGATCTCGATGATGATGTCCACCGTGGGGATCGGGTTGCGATAGGTTTCGATCTCCTGGCCGCAATGGGGGCAGCGCAGGAACTGGCGCGTCACGGCTTCTTTCCCTGGACCTTGCTCAAAAAGGTCTTGATCCTGAGGTCATCCGCTTGGCTTAGGTTCGTAAACTCCACGCCCATGCCCGGCTCCCCGTCGGCCGCGTGCCAGACGACCCGGGCCGCCGCCTGGATCGGCGCGGCGTCACCGGGCAGATGGAACTTGACGTGCAACTGGCTGCCCACCGGAAGCAGGGCCTGGGTGCGGATGAAGACCCCGCCCCCGCCGATGTTGGCCGAGTAGGCCGTGAAAAAATCGTTGGCCTCTTTGTACTGAATCTCGAACGTCTGATCCACGCGATCGGTGCGACGGCCGGCCAGGGTGGCGGCCACGGTGGTCACTTTGCGCAGCCGCCGGGCCAGGTAATCGAAGACGACCCTGAAGTCCGTGGGCAGCATGTTGTAAGCCTGGGTCAGGAACTGCCGGTCATAGATGCCCAGGGTCACCTTGCCCATGGCCCGGGCCGAGGCCGAGCGCGGTTTTTTGTCGATGAAGCTGACCTCGCCGAAGAGGTCGCCCGTCTCCAGGACGTCCACCACGATCTTCTTGCCGCCGATCATCTTGAAAATTTCGACCTTGCCTTCGAGGACGCTGTATATCCAGTCTCCGGCGCTGCCTTCGTCGAAAATGACATCCCCGTCTTGATACGTTTCCTCGGCGGCGATGTTCAGGTTCAGTTGCGATTTGCCTTTATCCATTCGCCTGGTCGCTCCTCTCTCGCCGTTTCATGCGTCATACCTTAGCGCGCCGCCTGTTCCGGCGCAAGCACGGACATCCGGCCCCTTGGAGCGCCTTGATTCGGCAACCTACCATGTCCGGGGCCTGGGCTGGGACCGCTCCCGAGAAACCCCTTTGGGCGCGGGCTAAAGCGTCCCCCCTCCGTGCAAGATAAAGATGGAGAAATTATGATCGGTTTCCTTCGAACTGTAAAGCGAAAAGATGATCCCCCACGGAAAGCTCTTGCCATAACCGATTGAAACCAATATCATTTACAAACCATGACCCGCCGTAAACCCCATGGGGACGACCTCCCGGACCGTTTCAGCCGAGCCTTTCATGCCTTGGCCCGGTCCGGTCCCGGCCCAGGCCTGGTCATCGCCTTTTCCGGCGGCGCGGATTCCACGGCCCTGCTGGCCCTGGCCGCCAAGGCGCTAACCCCTCAGGGCGCCCGCCTGATCGCGGCCCACCTGGACCACGGCCTCAGAGGCGCGGAGAGCCGGCGAGACCGGGAAGCGGCCGAGGCCCTGGCCCGGCGGCTGGACGTGACCTTCGTTTTTGACGAAATCGAAGGCGGGGCGCTGCTGAACCGGCCCGGCGGCCAGTCCTTGGAAGCCGCGGCCCGTCAAGCCCGCTACGGTTTTTTGAAGCGCGTCCGCCGGGAGCATGGAGCCGATTACATCCTCACCGGCCACACCGCGGACGACAACGCCGAGGCCGTGCTGTTGGCCCTGCTGCGCGGTTCCGGCCCGGCCGGCCTGTCCGGCATCCCGCCCGTGCGCGAGGGATTCATCCTCCGGCCGCTGCTGGACTTCTGGCGGGAGGAACTGGTGGCCTGGCTGAACGAGCGCGGCCTGAGCTTCACCCTGGACAGCTCCAACCAGGACCCGGCCTTCACCCGCAACCGTATTCGCCACGAACTCATCCCCCACCTGGCCGAACGTTACAACCCCAGGGTCAAAGAGGCCCTGGTCCGCGCGGCCCGGTTGATGCGCGACGAGGAAGAGGCCTGGGCCGAGGTGCTGCAAAACAGCGGCCTGGCCTCGGCCTGGCGCGTGGAGCGCGGGCAAGCCCGGCTGCCCCTGGACCTTCTGACCGGCCAGCATCGGGCCGTCAGCCGGCGGTTGGCGCGGGAAGGCGTCCGCCGGCTCAAGGGCCGGGTCTGGGGCCTGACCCTGGCCCAGGTGGACGAGGTGCTCGACCTGGCCGGCGGCGAGAAAGGAAAAGGGCTGGACCTGGCCCAGGGCCTCCGGGCCTGGGTCCGGGACGGCGAGCTTATCCTGGGAACGGAAAGCGCGCCGGCCCCGACGCCCTGGGAAAAAAACCTGCCCGTGCCCGGCCGCGTGGCTCTCCCGGATATCGGCCTGGAAATCGCGGCAAAGCTTGCGCCCCGGGACCCGAGCCTGGACCCCCGCGTGGACCCGCCGAACATGACCCATTTGGACTGGGACCGGCTGCGTCCGCCTCTGATTGTGCGGTCTCCCCGGCCCGGCGACCGCTTCCAGCCCTTGGGTTTCACCGGCACCAAAAAGGTCGGCGACTTCTTCACCGACGCCAAGGCGCCGCTTCACCAGAGGACCAAAGTGCCTTTGGTGGTGGATCGAGAGGGCATCGTCTGGGTCGGCGGCTATCGCCCGGACGAACGGGCGCGTATCCGACCCGACACCCGCCAGGTCCTGACCCTCGTCCTCCAGCGGGGGGATGAGGAAAAAACATGAGGGAACCCTTTTAAAAAAAGGGTTCCCTCAAACTCCCTCTCAAAAATTTCCAAAGGGCGGGCCAATGAGCGCTGCGCTCTCATCGGCCCTCGCGGTTTTTGGCACCCATGGCCTTCAAGCCGTCATCCCGTCATGGTGAAAGCCGGAATCCAGGAGAGATCGTGGCTGGAGGTTGGGGAGCGGAGAATTAAACACGGGTGCTATGGCCGCTCGCGGCCATGCTTCTTCTCGTTCCAGGGCTCTGCCCTGGAACGAGAAGAAAACCGTCATTCCCGCATGGCTCAAGCGGGAATCCAGGTCACAAGCGCTTTTCCCCACCGAATGCCCAAGAAAACCGCCGGGGCGGGATGAAGCCCTGGCTTTCAAAAACCCGTGGCCTCCCAGCCTCGAAAGGATCGAACTCTTTTTCTCACCGTTTTGGGTTTACAAAAGTTGGTTTTTCATTTTAGTATGGTCTGGTTCAGGCGATGCGTCGGCGCCGGCCGGACCGAACCGGCCCACCCGCTGACCAGGAAATTCGGTATCCACGTGACGTTAACCACCATAGGGGATCTAGGAGGAAGATCATGAGTTACGAATTCATCAAAGTGGACAAGGAAGACCATCTGACCATTTTCACCCTCAATCGTCCCGAGGTCATGAACGCCATCAGCCCCCTGGTCAGCCGGGATATGGGCAAGGCCCTCGATGAATTCGACGCCGACCCGGATCAGTGGGTGGGCATCATCACCGGCGCCGGTGAAAAAGCCTTTTCCGCGGGCAACGACCTCAAATTCACAGCCACCGAGGGACAGGCCAAGATGCGGGAGATCATGAAGGACGTCAAGGGCGGCTTTGGCGGCATCACCGCCCGTTACGACCTGTTCAAGCCCATGATCGCGGCGGTGAACGGTCTGGCTCTGGGCGGCGGTTTTGAAATCGCCCTGGCCTGTGACTGCATCCTGGCCGCGGAGCATGCCACGTTCGGTCTGCCCGAACACCGCGTGGGCCTGATGCCCGGCGCGGGCGGCGTGCACCGGCTGCCCAGGCAGATGCCCTACCACGTGGCCATGACCATGATCCTAACCTCGAAGCGCATCACGGCCCAGCAGGCCTACCAGTACGGCATCGTCTCCGAGATCGTGCCGGCCGACAAGCTCATGGAAACGGCCAAAAGCTACGCCAAGGAAATCATGCTGGGCGCGCCGCTTTCGGCTCGGGCCAGCAAGGCCTCCACGCTCAAGGGCCTGCACATGCCCCTGGACGAGGCCATGGCCTTCCCCTATCCCGAGCTGCAGGCCATGTACCAGTCCGAAGACGTGAAGGAAGGCCCGCTGGCCTTTGTCCAGAAGCGGCCCCCGCAATGGAAGGGCCGCTAAACTATAAACGTGGTTTGCGGGGAAGCCTTTTTTGAAAAAATGGTTCCCCCGCGCCCCCTACCAAAAACTTAAGCAGGCGGGTTGGATGGCGCTAGGCCCCATCCAACCCGCCATGTTTTTGATTGCAGCCGGCCAGAGGATATCCCAAGGCCCGACGGCGTTCTGGATTCCCGCTTGAACCATGCGGGAATGACGGTTTCAGCCCTCGGTGAAAGCGAATACGTCAACCCCGCGAAGGCGGGGGTCCAGGTCTTGTAATCCTGCGGTTTTGCATCGAGCGAGGCTCGACGCGGGACCGCGCTGCGTGAGTTTTTCGGAGGGGGTTTGGGGGAACCCTTTTTACTAAAAAAGGTTCCCTCCAACCGCCGGCCCGCAAGGGCGGCATAGATCGGAAGCATCGATGACGGGTTTTATAAAAAAACGCTGGCGAGACGAGGGAGGATACCATCAAATTCTGACCCTGGCCGCGCCCCTGATCCTCAGCTCCGGGGCCATGTCCGTTCAGTTCTTCGTGGACCGCGTCTTCCTGACCTGGTACTCGGCCGACGCCTTGGCCGCGTCCATGCCCGCCGGGCTGCTCAGCTTCACCATCCTCAGCCTGTTCATGTTCACCTCCATGTACGTGGGCACCTTCGTGGCCCAGTACTACGGCGCGGGCCGCCACGACCGGATCGGGCCCATCCTGTGGCAGGGCTTGTACCTGGCCCTGATCGCCGGTTTGATCCATCTGCTTTTCATTCCCCTGGCCGGCCCGCTCTTCCAACTGGCCGGGCATGGTCCGGAAATCGCGCGGCTGGAAACAATCTACTTCCAGATTCTCTGCCTGGGAGCCGGTCCGGCCGTGGCCGCGGCGGCCCTGTCCGGGTTTTTCGCGGGCCGGGGTCAGACCCTGCCCATCATGTGGGTGCATATCCTGGCCACCACGGTCAACATTATCCTGGATTGGGCGCTTATCTTCGGGCACCTGGGTCTGCCGGCTTTGGGCATGTTCGGCGCGGCCCTGGCCACGATCCTGTCCGGCTGCGTCAATTTCCTGGTTCTGCTCTTTCTGGTCGTTCAAGGGAGCCACGAACGGCAGTTTGCCACGCGGAGCGGCTGGCGTCCGAACCTGCGGCTCTTCCGGCGGCTGCTGCGTTTCGGTCTGCCCAACGGCATCCAGCTTTGCATCGAACACATCGGCTTCACGCTTTTCGTTTTGCTGGTGGGGCGGCTGGGGGCCGTGCCTCTGGCCGCGACCAACGTGGCCTTCAACATCAACATGCTGGCCTTCATGCCCATGATCGGCCTCGGCACCGCGGTCTCGATCCTGGTGGGCCAGAACCTGGGCCGAAACCGCCCGGGTTTGGCCCAGCGCAGCGTCTGGTCCGGATTTCATCTGACCTTCCTTTACATGGCCGGCGTGGCCGCGTCTTACGTGCTGCTGCCCAGCGTGTTTCTCTATCCTTACGCCCTCCAAGCCGACCCGGTCGCCTTTGCCCCGGTCCGCGGGCAGGCCATCGTGCTGCTCCGGTTCGTGGCCGCCTATAGCCTCTTTGACTCGATGAACGTCATCTTCTCCTCGGGCATCAAGGGCGCCGGGGACACGCGCTTCGTCATGTACATGGTTTCGATCCTGTCCATCCTGGGCCTGGCCCTGCCCACCTGGGTGGTTCTGGGCATGCTGCACAAGGGCATCTACGCGGCCTGGACCGTGGCCACGATTTACGTCTGCGTGCTGGGGCTGGCCTTCCTGACCCGGTTCTTGGGCGGGAGGTGGAAAGCGATGCGGGTGATCGAACCCAAATTATAGGCGGGTGAAAAAAACAGGGCCGGCCAAACCGCTTGACCGGCCCTGTTTGGCTAAAACCTATCGATCATCCATCATTCTTTGCCTTTTGGCTCCCCATTAAAATCACCGTCTATTTGGGGATGGTGACATAACGGTCGTTGTAGTCGCCTTCCACGGCCTTCTGGTGGCAGGCCGCGCAGTTGGACAGGGAGCCGTTCAGGGTGGGGTGTTTGAGGTCGTCCGGGGTGATCTCGTGGTGCTTGTCCCGGATGTACTGGATGTCGGTGATCCTCAAAGGCGTTGTTTTACCTACACTTTTCATGATGCGGGCCGAGCGCCGGTTCGTGGATTTTTCAGCGGCGTTGGCTTCGAGATAAGCGGCCAATTCCTTCTTGATCGCCGGGTCCAGCTCGAACGAGGCGTCGAAATGCTTTTCGGTCCCGTCCAGGAGCTTTTTCCAGGACCCCGAAGGTAACAGCCCGGGTTGATAGGCAAAATGGCACGCGCCACAGGTTTCGACATAGGCTTTATCGGTCACGGGCGGGAAACAATTCCGGTCGCGGCGCCTGGCGCGCTCCCGGTCCGCGGCCAGAGCCTGGGTAAGGACCAGGGTCAAAGCCAAGACAAAGGCCAGGAACAACAAGAACTTACGACGAAGCATGGAACGAAGGACCTCCTATTTTGACAACCGCGAAACATGCACCCCCTCCGCGCGGCGTTCTTGACCCTTATATATCAGTCCGCAGTTAAAATGACAAGAAAAGACGCCCGTCCGTCGCCTCACGAACGAAGCGGCCTCTAGCCGCTTCGTTATCCGTATTCAGTTGTTTTAACTTCCTTTTTATTCATTCCTATTTCGCTCTTCCCTCCTTTCCATCGATCCCCTCGTCATCCCGCCGCCTACACCACGTGGTAGCCCAAACCGCCGAACGGGCTGGCCGTCATCCATGGCACCTTGAAGATTTCGTGGCTGTTATAGCCCCGTTTCTTCCTCTCGTGTTCGCTCACCCAGTCCACCCAGGGGTCGTACCACATCTCGATGTTCGGGGCGGAACTCACCTCGTTTCTAGCCGCCTTAAATTCCCGTATATTCTTCAAAAGAGTCTTTTTATTGATGGCTTCCATATCTGTCGCCTCCTCTCATGGAAGGTCTTTTGCTACTCATAAAGTAAGGCTTTTTCACAAATGCGCAAGAGGGAAGAGACCTCTCAAAATGTGAGACCATTGCCAGACTGGGCGAGTTGGATGAAATTGGCGGGACACGAATCCGGCCGGTGGATGCGCGGCGCTCGCAGGGGCCGCCCCTACAGGATTTTGCTTATCCCCATCCCAAGGCATCTGGTACGGGCAGGCCCCCGTGCCTGCCCGTTCTTCTATCTTGGCCATGTCTCCATGTCCGAGATTGCCGCGTCGTCCGCCTTCGTCCCGCCCTGGCGGGACTCCGGCGTGACTCCTCGCAACGACGGAAATCGGCTTTTTGCAGAGAGGCTTACAGCTCGCCCACGGCCCGGGCGATACGGCTCAGGCCTTCCTCAAGCGTGGCCCGGGGGCAGGCGAAATTCAGGCGCTGGAACCCCGCGCCCCCTTCGCCGAAAAGCCGGCCGTCGTCCAGCCAAACCCCGGCGCGGTCCAACATGAACGCGTCCAAAGCCTTGGGATCGAGCCCCAGGCCTCGGCAGTCCAGCCAGAGCAGGTAGGTGCCCTCCGAGCGGAAGGCCTTGATTAGAGGCGCGTTTTCCTGGAAGTAGCGGATGGTGAAATCCATGTTGTCTTCAAGGTACACCAGCAGCTCGTCCAGCCAGGCGTCCCCCTCGGTGTAAGCGGCTTCGAGCGCGGCCAGGCCAAAGGCGCTGTCGCCGCCCAGGGACAGGTTCATGAGCGTGCGTTGGAAGCGGCGGCGCAGCTTGGCGCTCGGGATGATGATGACCGAGGTTTTGAGGCCGGCCAGGTTGAAGGTCTTGCTGGGGGCCATGCACGAGACGGTGATCTCGGCGATTTCATTGGAGAAAGAGGCCGTGGGCACGTGCCGCTTGCCCCGATAGATCAGGTCGCAGTGAACCTCGTCCGAGACAAGCACGATGTCGTGTTCGACGCAGAACCGGCCCAGGCGGTCGAGTTCCTCGCGGGTCCACAGCCGCCCGATGGGGTTGTGCGGGCTGGAGATGATCATCAGGCGCGTGCCGGCGTCCGCTTTTTTCGATAGGTCATCGAAATCGATGGTGTATTTTTCTCCGTCCAGAATCAAGGGATTGGTCACGAGCTGCCGGCCGTTGTTCAGGATGACCCGGAAAAAGGGGTAATAGACCGGCGGCATGACAATGACCTTGTCCCCGGGCTGGGTATAGGCATGGATGCACAGTCCCAGGGCCGTGACCACGCCCGGGCTATTGCACAGCCAATCCGGAGACAGGTCCCAGCCGTGCCGGCGCTTGACCCAGCCCAAGACCGCCTCGTTGTAACTGTCTGATTTCAGGACATAACCGAACACACCCTGTTCGGCCCGCTTTTTAAGCGCCTCGATGACCGGCGGAGCGGTGGTAAAATCCATGTCCGCCACCCACATGGGCAGGATGTCCTTGCCCGGGTAACGCATCTTGATGGCGTCCCATTTGGCGCTGTTGGTATCCCAGCGGTTGATGACCGTGTCGAAATCAAACGGCATGCGGCGTGTTCCTTTCGGTATGTATTGGATAACGCATGGAATCGGCCCAGTTTACCAGACCGCGCGGCGGGGCGTCAACGGACCGCGTGGTGGGCGGGGCCGGACCGAGGCGGGCGGCCCTCAGGCGGCCCGGGGTTCGGTGTCGGCCAAGGCGTCCATGACCAGGTCGTGGATCATCGGCCGGAAGCCTTGAATGGCGTCGCTCGTCGCCGAGGGATGGACGCGGTTGGTCAGCAGGATGACGGTCGCGTCCCGGTCCGGGTCGTACCAAAAGGACGTGCCGGTGAAACCCAGGTGGCCCAGGCTCGACCGCGACATGCGGTTTCCGGCGGCCGATGCCGAGGCCGCGGGCCGGTCAAAGCCCAGCGCGGCCACCGCGCTTGGGTCCGGGTTGGGCGTTCGCCAAAAGGTTTTCAAGGTCCGGGAGGCGACCAGCCGGTATCCCTCGGCGTTTTTGTAGGACGCCCGGAGGGAGACCAGCAGGGAATAGACGTCCGAGGCCCGTCCGAAAAGCCCGGCGTGGCCGGCCACGCCGCCCAGGGCGGCCGCGTTGGAGTCGTGGACCCGGCCGTGCACCAGGCCCCCTTGCGCCCCGAGGTCTTCGGTGGGGGCGATGTTCTCGACATCGGCCAGGCCCGGCTGGCCCAGGGGCCGGTAGCCAAGGTGGGTCAGGCCGAGCGGCCGCGACACCAGGCCCGTGAACATGCGGTCCTGGCGGTCCTGGCCGTAGCGTTCCAGGATGAACCCCAGCAGCATGAAATCGAGATCGCTGTAAACATGTTTTTGACCCGGCGGGCTTTCGAGCGGCTCGGCCAGGATGCGCTTCATCATCTCTTCCCGGACCTTTTCGGCCCTCAGCCCCGTGGTTTCCTCATGCAACGGCCGCCAGGCCGGCAGGCCGCTGGTGTGGCTGAGCAGATGCCGCAGGGTGATATCCTTTTTGTCCGCGGGCACGAACAGGGGCAGGAGCTGATCCAGGGTGGTTTCGAGGTTCAGCCAGGTGCGTTCCAGGACCATCATGGTCAGGACCGCGGTGGCCAGGGGCTTGGTCAGGGAAGCCAGGTCATAGACCGTGTCCGTATCGACGGGCCGGGCGTCGGGCCCGTAGGTCAGCCGGCCGGCCGGGATCACGGCGGCCGGTTGGTCGCCCTGGCCGACGAACAAGACGCCGCCCGGAAAGATTTTTTCGCGTGCCGCGCGGTCCATGGCTTGCTGAAGGGGCTGAATGTTCATAGGGGTGCACTCGATTCATCGAGATAGGGTTCGATGCAGTCTAAGGCTCGGGCCTCGGTGTCCAACACGGCTCGGGGCCCGATGGGCAGGGCCAGGTTGCGGGTTCCATGTCCGATGGGAAAGTCGGCCACCACCGGGCCGGTAAAATCAATCAGGTTCATGTCCAGGGCGCGGCGGATTTCGCCTGGCGGCCCTGAATCCTCGAAGCGCCCCAAGATCAGGCCGGCCAGCCGGTCCAGGACTCCGGCCAGGCGCAGGGTGGTCAGGGCGCGGTCCAGCCGGTACGGGGCCTCGTGGGCGTCCTCCAGGAAGAGAATGGCGCCGTCCAGGTTGGGTCGATACGGCGTGGCCATCAGATGCAGAATTAGGGTCAGGTTGCCGCCCAGGAGCGGCCCCTCGGCCCGGCCCGGAACCAGGACCTCGGCTTCGTCCTCTTGCCCGAAGGCCAGAGGAAACACCTCGCGGCCGAAAATCAGGTCGGCCAGATGGACGCGGGAGGTTCGATCCAGCGTCGTGAAAGAGGTCATCAACGGGCCGTGAACCGGCATCCAACCGGCCCCTTGAAGGATGGCCAACAGCAGGACCGTGATGTCGGAAAAGCCGATCAGAAGCTTGGGCGGTCCGGCCAGGTCGGCCAGGTCCAGGCGGCCCAGCAGACGCAGGGAACCCGACCCGCCCCGGGCGCAGAACACGGCCCTGACCTCCGGGTCGGTGAGTTGGTCCATGAGCACCCGCGCCCGGGTCTCGTCCGGACCGGCCAGAAAGCCTTCCTGGAGAAAAACCTCGGACGGCACGCGGACCTTCAGCCCCAGCCCCTCCAAATAGGCGACGCCGGCCCGCACGCCGGCTTCGGTCACCGGGCCGGCCGGCGCGGCCAAGCTCACCGTGTCGCCGACGGCCAGGGGCCGGGCGGGCAAAAGGCGGCGGGCCGTTTCGGCTTCAGGGCTTTGGGGGTTTGTTTCGTTCAAAGAGGATTCTCAACCCGTCCAGGGTCAGGTTGGGCACGACTTCCTCGATGGTCTCGGACAACCCGGCGACCAGTTCGGCCAGTCCGCCCGAGGCGATGACCAGGGGGTCGGTGCCCACTTCGGCCTTCATGCGCTTGACGATGCCGTCGATGAGCCCCACGTGTCCGAAGACCAGGCCGGACATCATGGCCGAAACCGTGTCCTTGCCCACGACGCGTTTGGGGGTGGTGATTTCGACGCGCTGGAGCTTGCTGGCCTTTTGCCACAGGGCCTCGGAGGAGATGATCATGCCCGGGGCGATGGCCCCGCCCATGTATTCGCCCTTGGGCGAGCAGTAGTCGAAGTTGGTCGAGGTGCCCAGGTCCACCACGATCATGGCCCGCTGGTAGCGGTCATAGGCGGCCACCACGTTGACGATCCGGTCCGCGCCGACCTCCTTGGGGTTGTCGATCATGATGGGAATGCCGGTCTTGATGCCCGGTCCCACGATCAGGGCCTCGGTGTGGATGTACTTCCGGGCCAAACCCACCACGGCGTCGAGCATGGGCGGCACCACGCAGGAGATGATCATCTCGTTGGCCTGCTTGAAATCGAGCCCCTGGGATTCGAAAAGGTTGCGGAAGAAGATGCCCAGCTCATCCGTGGTGATGTCCCGCTCGGTGCGGATGCGCCAACTGGCCTTGAGCGTCTGGCCCTCGTAAGCCCCAATGACCGTGTTCGTGTTTCCGATGTCCACCGCGAGCAGCATGTCAGGAAAGCTCCTTGGCGATAAGGTCGGCCGTTTCTTCGGCCATGGTCTGTATTTTCTGCCGGTCCAGCCCCTCGATCATAACCCGGACCAGGGGTTCCGTCCCGGAATATCTTACCAGCAACCGGCCCTTGTTGCCCAGTTGGTTTTCCACCTGTTGGAAGTGGCGGGCCAGGGCGGGGATGGCGTCCAGGTCCGCGCGCCTACCGACCCGGACGTTGACCAGGACCTGGGGAAAGGTTTCCATGAGGCCGGCCAGGTCGCCCAGGGACTTGCCCTCCCGCCGCATGACGGCCAAGACCATGAGCGCGCTCATGAGACCGTCGCCCGTGGTGCCGTGATCCAGGAAGACGAGGTGGCCGGACTGCTCGCCGCCGAAATTGTATCCCCCGGCCCGCATGGCTTCCACCACGTAGCGGTCCCCGACCTGGGTGCGGATCAGGCCGATGCCCAAGCCGCTCAGGGCCTTTTCCAGACCCAGGTTGCTCATGACCGTGGCCACCACGGTGTGCCGGGCCAAGCGGCCCCGCTGGTTCAGGTCCCGGGCGCAGAGGGCCATGATATGGTCCCCGTCCACGACCCGGCCGCGTTCGTCCACGAAGATGGCCCGATCCGCGTCCCCGTCCAGGGCCAGGCCCAGGTCGGCGCTTTCTTCCCGCACTTTCTCGGCGGTCTTTTCCGGGTGCAGGGAACCCACGCCCCGGTTGATGTTCCGGCCGTCCGGCGAAGCGCCCAGCAGGGTGACCCGAGCGCCCAGGCTTCCGAACAGGGCGGGCGCGCACTGATAGGCCGCGCCATGGGCCGCGTCCACCACCAGGCGCAGGCCTTTGAGATTCAGGTCCTGGGGAAAGACGCTTTTGAGAAAGGCTGCGTAGGTTTGAGCGGCGTCTTCGATTCGTTGAACGCGGCCGATGTCCGCGCCCGTGGGGCGGTCGCTGGCCAGCGCCTCGGATAGAACAAACTCCTCGATGCGGGCCTCGGTCTCGTCGGGCAGCTTGAAGCCGCCCGCGGAGAAAATCTTGAGGCCGTTGTCGGCAAAGGGGTTGTGGGAGGCCGAGACCACGATGCCGGCGTCGGCCTGAAAGCGCACGGTCAGGTGGGCGATGCCCGGGGTGGGTAGGGGGCCGACCAGGAGGGCGTCGCCGCCCATGGAGCAGACGCCCGCGGTCAGGGCCGCGACCAGCATGTCTCCGGACAAGCGGGTGTCCCGGCCGATGACGACTTTGGGGCGTCGGTCCGTGGCGGGCTTGACCATGCGCACCGCGGCCCGTCCGACGGCCAGGGCCATTTCCGGGGTCATGGGGTGTTCGTTGGCCCGGCCGCGGATGCCGTCGGTGCCGAAGAGGTTGCGCTGGGAGGACTCCACGAAGGTAATTATCTCCGCTACGAAACGCGTTCTTTTGTTTTAAATGATGAGTGATGAATAGGAAGTGGATTTTTCCCTTATCACATTCATCATTTCGCATTCATCACTCATCATTGAAGCTCCCCGCAGCAAGCCGCGGGGAATCTTCCAATGTAGGGAAAAGAACCCTTTCTTGATTTCGCTCGCTCACCCCTCCGCAAGCAGCGGGGAATGGGCTCGCTGGGCATTTTCAATAGAGACTCTCTCCCGTTTGACGGCCGCGCCCACGAGCACGGCCTGGTGGGTCAGGGCCACGTTGTGGGTCCTGAGAATGTGCGCGCCCTTGTACGCGGCCAGACCCAGGATCGCGGCCGTGGCCACGTCCCGTTCCTTGGCCGGCGCGCCGTTCAGGATGGCTCCGAGAAAGGCCTTGCGCGAGGGGCCGAGCAACAGGGGCCGGCCCAGGGCCAGAAGTTCCTCCAGGCGGTTGATGAGAATCAGGTTGTGATCGTAGGTCTTGCCAAAGCCGATGCCCGGATCGATGACGATCCGTTCCGGCCGGACGCCCGCGGCTTCGGCCTTGGCCGCGGCGTCCTGAAGGAACGTGGAGATTTCGCCCAGCAGGTCCTCATAGACCGGGTTGTCCTGCATGGTGCGGGGTTGCCCCTTCATGTGCATGAGGATGAGCGGAACCTCGGCCCGGGCCGCCACGCGGAGCAGGTCGGGGTCGAACCGGCCGGCGCTGATGTCGTTGATCATGGACGCCCCGGCCGCGAGCGCCGCCTCGGCCACGGAGGCCTTGCAGGTGTCGATCGAGATGGGCACTTCCACCCGGCCGGACAGGGCGGCGATGACCGGCAGAACCCGGGCCCGTTCCTCGGACTCGCTGATCGGGTTCGAGCCGGGGCGGGTGGACTCCCCGCCGACATCCAGGAGGTCAGCCCCATCCTTGACCAGTTCCAACCCTTGCAGAATGGCCGTCTCCGCGTCGAGGAAATCCCCGCCGTCAGAAAACGAATCGGGCGTGACGTTGACCACGCCCATGATGTAAGGGCGCCTTTCCAGGTCCAGGCGCCAGTGATCCCATTGGAGTGCGAGCATGATGTGTCAGCGGTTCCGAGGTAAGAGGTTGAGGGCGCGGAAGGACGATGGGGTCAGCCGCGCTCCGGATCGCTTTCTCGATCCTGTGGCGTTTCGGCGGTCTCCCGTATCTTTTTTTCCTGTTCCAAGGTCGAACCCACCAGGGCGTCGATCTCGGGTCCGTCCAAGGTTTCCTTTTCCAAAAGCGTCTCGGCCAGCAGCACCAGGGCTTCCATGTTGCGGCCGAGCAGACTCGTGGTGCGATGGTACGCGTTCTGGACGATCTCCCGCACCTCGGCGTCGATGAGCTGGGCCGTGGCCTCACTGTAATCCCGATGCTGGGCGATCTCGCGGCCCAGGAAAATCTGCTCGTCCTTTTTGCCGAAAGTCAGCGGCCCCAGCTTCTCGCTCATGCCCCATTCGCAGACCATTTTGCGGGCCAGGTCCGTGGCCCGTTCGATATCGTTGCCCGCGCCGGTGGTCATATGGTGCAGCACCAGCTCCTCGGCTGCTCGGCCACCGAGCAGAAAGGACATGTTGCCCAGGAGGAAGGGCTTGTCATAGGTGTGTTTTTCGTCGATGGGCAGGGTTTGGGTGAGGCCCAGGGCCCGGCCCCGGGGGATGATGGTCACCTTGTGCAGCGGATCGACCTCGGGAATCAGCTTGGCCACCAGGGCGTGACCGGCCTCGTGGTAGGCGGTGTTCTTCTTTTCTTCCTCGGAGATGATCAGGCTGCGGCGCTCCTTGCCCATGAGCACCTTGTCCTTGGCCATCTCGAAGTCCTTCATGCTCACCTTTTCCTGGTTCAACCGGGCCCCCAGCAGCGCGGCCTCGTTGACCAGGTTCTCCAGGTCCGCCCCGGAAAACCCGGGCGTGCCCCGGGCCACCGTGTCCAGCTTCACGTCCTCGTCCAACGGGATCCGGCGCGTGTGCACTTCGAGAATCTTCTCCCGACCCCGAATATCCGGCACCGGCACCACCACCTGCCGGTCGAAACGCCCGGGCCGGAGCAAGGCCGGGTCCAGCACGTCGGGCCGGTTGGTGGCCGAAATCAGGATGACCCCCTCGTTGGATTCGAAACCGTCCATCTCGACCAGGAGCTGGTTCAGAGTCTGTTCCCGTTCGTCATGGCCGCCGCCCAGGCCCGCGCCCCGGTGCCGGCCCACGGCGTCGATTTCATCGATGAAGATGATGCAGGGCGCGTTCTTCTTACCCTGGGTAAACAGGTCCCGGACCCGGGACGCGCCCACGCCCACGAACATCTCCACGAAATCCGAGCCGCTGATGGAGAAGAAGGGCACCCCGGCCTCGCCGGCGATGGCCCGGGCCAAGAGCGTCTTGCCCGTGCCGGGCGCGCCCATGAGCAACACGCCCTTGGGGATGCGGCCGCCCAGGCGGGTGAATTTTTTGGGGTCCCGAAGGAAGTCGATAATCTCTTCGAGTTCCTCCTTGGCCTCCTCGATGCCGGCCACGTCGGCGAAGGTGACCTTGTTGTACTGGCCGGTCTGCAGCCGGGCCCGGCTCTTGCCGAAGGACAAGGGTCCTTTGCCGCCGCCGCCCTGCATCTGACGCATGAAGAAAATCCAGACGCCGATGAGGAGGAGCATGGGGAACCAGGAGATGAGGACGGTCATGTACCAGGGGGATTCGTCCGGGGGCTTGGCCGAGATCTTGACGTTTTTCTTCCGAAGCTGCTCAATGAGGCTGGGATCGTTGGGCGCATACGTACGGAACTTGCCGCCGTCCACCCGATCGCCGGAGATCTCGTTGCCCTTGATGACCACCGCGGCCACCTCGCCGCTCTCGATCGAGGCCAGCAGTTCGCTGTAGGCGATGGCGTTGGCCGAGGGCTGGCGGTGGTTGAACAGGTTAAAGAGCAGGATCATCATCAAACTGATGACGAGCCAGAGAGCCAGGTTTTTATAAAAGGGACTCAAACGGTCCTCCTTGATCCCTACCGAACATCACGCCGCTGTCAGCGTAGCGGATGTTCCCAATCTTAAACCGTAAGTTTAGGGCATATGCGGAAAATATTCAACCAAAATGCGCCAAACCCAGGCCGGAACTGGCGCTTCAGGAAGGCGATATTCATGGCAAATCAGGCGCGACCAGGTCGGGCGATTTTGCCAGCGGATTGACCTCCACGGTCACGTGGGACAGACCGCGCAGCCGGGCGAGCAATTCTTTGTAGCGTTCCGGCGGTTTGGGGTCGGCGGCCGAGACCGAGACGATGGCCGAAAAATGGCCCGGCCCGATGCGCCAGACGTGCAAATCTTCGAGCCGGTGGTTGGGCATGCCTTCGAAAATGCGGCCGATCTCCTCGGCCAGCTCGCCGCAGGGGCCCATGTCGAGCAGGATGCGGCCGGTGTCGCGCATCAGGTGGTAGGACCACCGGGAGATGATGATCGCGCCGACGATGCCCATGAGCGGGTCCATGAAGACCCAGCCGAAAAACCGGCCGGCGATCAGGGCCATCATGGCCAGGACCGAGGTCAGGGCGTCGGCCAGCACGTGGAGATAGGCGGCCCTAAGATTGTGGTCCTGATGGCCCCCATGCTCCTCCCCTTCCTCCTCGTGGTCTTTCAAGATAAAGGCGCTGACCACGTTGACCACGAATCCGAACAAAGCCACGGCTATGGCCTCGTCAAAGGAGATGGGCACCGGCGCGTAAAGCCGCTTGACCGAGGCGTAGGCCATGAGCAGGGCGATGCCGGCCAGGAGCAGGGCGCTGCTGAAACCGGCCAGTTCGCCGATCTTGCCCGTGCCGAAGCTGAAGACCGGGTTGTGGGCGTGCCGCCGGGCGAAGAAATAGGCCACGGCCGTGATGGACAGGGCCGAGGCGTGGCTGGCCATGTGCCAGCCGTCGGCCAGGAGGGCCATGGAGCCGAAGATCAGGCCCGAGACCACCTCGACGACCATCATGACCGCGGTCAGTCCGATGACCAGCAAGGTGCGGCGTTCGTGGACGCGCTGCCGGTCGCTTAAAAAGACATGGTCATGGTTGCTAGAAAAGTGGGACGTCGGGTTCACGGGTGGTCAGCCTTGTTGGATCGCCTGGAATGGACATGGGCCGCTGATGGGGGAACGCGACGCGCGCCACGGTTCGGCTCGCCGCCAAAGCCGGCCTCGAACCCTCGGGGCCGCCCGGGGACGGGTCCCCTGAATCCGCCACGGGTCAGGGGGCGGGATGCGGGGCTGCCGGCCTTTGGTCCTGGGGTTCGGTCTTGTCCAGCACCCGGCGGATGGTCTTGGCCAGCTCGCTGCCCAGGAGCGGTTTCATGAGCAGGGCCTTGAGCCCCAAAGCCTTGGCCTTCTCGGCCGTGACCTGCTCGCTGAAGCCGGTGTAGAGGATGATGGGCATGTCCGGACGGAGCCTGAGAACTTCCTCGGCCAGTTCCAAGCCGGTTAGATGGGGCATGGTCTGGTCGGTGATGACCAGGTCGAAGGCCTGGGGGTTTTGCTTGAAGAGCCGCAGGGTGTCAGGTCCCGAGGTCATGGCCGTGACCTGATAGCCGAGATCGACCAGGACCTGACGGAAGAGTTCCACCAGTTCCTCTTCGTCGTCCACGAACAGGATACGTTCGTCGCCCAGGGGCAGGTTGTGCTGGGGAGCGGGCCGTTTCTTCTGTCCGGTCTTGCGGATCATGGGCAGATACACGTGGAAGATGGTGCCGATGAGGGGCACGCTCGAAACCAGCACGGCCCCGCCGTGGTTGCGGACGATGCCGTGGACCACGGCCAGGCCCAACCCGGTGCCTTCGTCCTGCTCCTTGGTGGTGAAGTAGGGTTCGAAGACGCGTTCGAGGATTTCGGTGGGCATGCCCGTGCCCGTGTCGGCCACGGTCAGTTTGACGTAAGGTCCGGGGTGGAGGTCCGGGTGACGGGAAGCCAGCTCCGGTCCGACCGTTTCCTCGGCCAGGTCCACCTCCAGCACCCCGCCGGTTTCGCGCATGGCATGGCCGGCGTTGGTCACCAGGTTGATGAGCACCTGCTGAATCTGGGTCGGGTCCCCCAGCACCGTGGTCTCCTCGGCCGAGATTTTCTGGCGGATGTCAATGGTCGTGGGCAGGGAGGCGCGCATCAGCTTCAGGCCTTCCTTGATCACGGGCCCGAGGATGAGCGGCTTGCGCTCGTGTTCGTTTTGCCGGCTGAAGGTCAGAATCTGCTTGACCAGTTCCCGGGCCCGGGTGCCGGCCTTGAGCACATGATCGAGGCTCTGCTTGGCCCGGCCGCCCTCGGGCACTTCCCGGATCGCCAGTTCGCTGTAGCCGATGATGGCCGACAGGATGTTGTTGAAATCGTGGGCCACGCCGCCGGCCAGGGTTCCGATGGCCTCCATCTTCTGGGTGTGCAAAAGCTGCTGCTTGAGGCGTTCCTGTTCTGTCACGTCCCGAATGACGCCCTGCACGGCCGACTGACCCTGAAAGGCGATGCGGGAGGCGAAGAATTCGACCATGAGGCTGGTGCCGTTCTTGCGCATGGCGTGAAAACCGCCCCGGGTCGGGGTTGCGTCCGCGGCCCCCAGCAGATCGAGCACCTGTTCCCGGAAACGGTCCACCTCTTCGGGCGAAATCATGTCCCAGATGGTCATGGCCAGCCCTTCGTCCCGCGCGTAGCCGAACAGGTCGCCAAAGGGCTGGTTCAGAAAGAGAAAACGGCCGCTGGGAACTTCGAAGATGAAAAAGCCGTCCGAGGTGCCTTCCACCAAGGATTGGTAGCGGTTCTCGCTTTGGGTCAGGGCCTCCTTGCTGTTGAGCAAGGCCTCCTCGACCCGCTGGCGGTAGGTGGTGTCCTGGTCCAGGCGGGCCGTGGTCCGGGCCAACTCCGAAGTTCTTTCCTGAACGGCCCTTTCCAACTCGTCCCGGGCCTGACGCAGGGCCTCCTCGGCCTGCTTGCGGCTTTCGATTTCCCGCTCGGTTTCGGCCACCTTCTGGCGCAGGCTCTGGCTCGTTTCCTCGAGTTCGGCCTTGAGCACCAGGCCGTGCAGGATATTGGCCACCACGTCGCCCAGAATGGTCAGGTCCCGGCGCTGGTGATGCTCGAAGGGTTCGGACGTGGGATAGGACAGGTTCAACACCCCCAGGGTCTGGCCCGAGGCGGACAGGGGCAGGCAGGCCAGGGAGACCGGCGTGGTCATGTCCGGATCTTTTTTAAGCAGTTCGGCCTCGGGTCCTTCGCGATACCAGAAGCAGGGGGTATTCTGCAGAAACACATAGCCGGCCACGCCCTCGCCGGGACGGAAAGCCAGGTGCCGGTTGTAGGTCGCGTGCGCGGTCCATACCTGGTCGGTCTGGCCCAGGGCGGCCAGAAGGGTCAGCAGCTCCTGGGCCGCATCGTAGATCAGGATCGACGACGCTTCCACGCCGGGCAGTTCCCGGAGCAAAATCTTCAGTATCTTCTCGGCCGCGTCGGACAGATGGACGGTCTCGATCGGAACGGCTGAGAGCCGCGCCAGGGCGGACATGACCTTGAGGGAAGACTCCAGCCGAAGTCCCATCGTGGTCAGGGCCTGGATCAAATGGTTCTGATCGACCAATGAGTCCAGGGCTTTGATGCTTGTCACTTAGGGGCCTCCTCAGTTTAAAATCCTGAACCAGGCGCTGAGCATGGTCGGCAGGTGTTCGACGGCCTGCTTGGCCACCATGTGCACTTGTTCCAGGGACAAACCGGTTTCGTTCAAGGCCAGGCTGAGGTCGGCCAGAGAGGCCTGTTGCGCCAGCCCGATCCCGGCCGACTTGGTCAGCCGGTTGGCCAAAAAGACGAACGAGGTCTCCTTGAGATAGGGCGTTTCCGCGAGCGGCAGATGGTGGTGCAGGATGGCCCGGCAATGCACCTCGGGCAGGTTCCAGCGATCGGCCAGCCAGTAGCCGACGCGGGTGTGTTCCAGTCCGGCCTCTTCCTCGGCCCGGAAATAGGGCACGCCCTTGCGTTCCGCGGCCAGCACCTTGGCGTAATCCGAGGTCATGTAGGTGGCCAGGATCAATTTGCCGATATCGTGAAGCAGCCCGGCCACCATGACTTCGCCCGGGGCGTCGTGGCGGGCCTGCTCGGCCAGTTCGCGGGCCACCCAGGAAACGCCCAGGCAATGGTGCCACAAGGCCTCGCCGTCGAACCCGGACGGCGCCCGGCTGAGATCGAAGACCTCGGCCAGACCCGCGCCCACGGCCAGCAGTTGCAGCTCCCGAAAGCCGATGACCACCAAAGCCCGTTCGATGGTCGTGATCTTGGTCGAAAGGCCGTAATAGGCTGAATTGGCCAGTCTGAGCATCTTGGCCGTCAGGCCCGGGTCCGACTGGATGATGGCCGCCAGCCGGGTGACGGTGATGGAGTCGTCCCCCAAGGCCGCCAAGAGTTGATAGGCCACCTGGGGCATGGTCGCCAGCCGCTCGATGCGCGCCACCCGGCTGTACAGTTCCGCTTCATGCGGCGTGTATTTAGACGTGGTCATGTCCTTCGAGGCGGTCCTCTCCTCCTCTAGACCACCAACTTCTGTTGATGCCTTTGTCGATTGTCATGAGGGCGGATGTCCCTTCCCACTTCTTTGCACAAACCTTATTAACATACAATTATCAAATAGTCAAGAAATAACAAACAGTTTGCCCGCCTGTGGATGGTTTGCCCAAACCGGGACCTCGGCGGCGAAACCATATACGATCTCCGGCCGCTGTCCTAAAAATGCAAACGGACCAAAACAAGACCTGGATCGCCCCGCGAAGGCCCTCAGGGGAGGAACTCTAAGCGTCCCAATCGGCGCCGATCAGAGGCAGGGCCTTGTCCACCCGAAAGACGACCAGGAAGCGGGGGTCGTCTCCGCCGGTCTGGCCCGCGTATTTCCGGCGCCGGATGGCGGCCAGCCGCTCGGTGCCCTCCTCCTCACTGACCTTGATCAGGAAGAGCCGGATGCCCTTGTAGCCGGGGCCGTCTTCCATGAAGAGATAGGAAGCATGGGGATTGGACGAAAGATTTCGGTGAGTTAGGCGGTCGGGCATGATAAAGGCCAGGGTGCCGTCGTCCAGGGTGTGGGGCCGGGCGAAGACGGCCTGGTCCACGCGGCCGCTGCTGTCGGCCGTGGCCAGGACGCCTCTGCCCCGCGCGGTTTCAAAATAGGCCGGCAGATCCATGGGATCGATCCTTTCTCTCGGCAAACGCTGTTCCGAGTGACATTTTTAAAGCATATCCCGGCCGAGTGAATCCTTCAACGCTGGTAGTGGGTCAGTTTGAGGATGAGGCAGATCGCTAGAATTCATTGCGACAAAAGCTCGGATAAATCCCTCACGTCATTCCCGCCTGCGCGGGAATGACGTTTCGGACCGTTGGGAAGGACGCATGTCACCCTGGCAAAAACGAAGGGCTGAAAACGCTTAGGAAACCGGCGGCGCATCCGTCGTCGTTTTACAGTGGCCAAGAATTAAGGGGAATGTGAATATTCCCAACCTGACCCACTACCTCAACGGGCCGGGGCGTTGCGCTCGGGTCGGGAATGTGTTTCAATGGCCGCCTGCAAAAGGTCAACAATCAAGGAGAGATGGTCATGGCAAAAGTGAGCGGTGGACGGTTGGTGGTGGACGCGCTGAAGCGCGAAGGCGTGGAGTACATCTTCAGCCTGAGCGGGGGGCATATCAATACCATTTATCAGGCCTGCCTGGACGCGGGCATCCAGGTCATTGACACCCGGCACGAACAGGCCGCGGCCCACATGGCCGAGGCCTGGGGCAAGCTGACCGGCAAGCCCGGCGTCTGCGTGGTCACGGCCGGGCCCGGATTCACGGACGCCGTCACCGGCGTGGCCAACGCGGCCGCGGCCCATTCGCCCATGATCGTTCTGGCCGGCCGCTCCAGCGTGCCCGAGACCGAGCGGCTGTCGCTCCAGGAACTCGAACAGATCGATATCGTCCGCCCCCTGATCAAGTGGGGCCGGGTGGTGTACGAGACCCGCCGGTTGGACGAGTTCACGGCCATGGCCTTCCGCCAGGTCCTGACCGGCCGCCCCAACCCGGTCTTCCTGGAATTTCCGGCCGACGTGCTGGCCCGGCAGGTGGAGGAATCCGAAGTGGCCCGGCCCGAAGGCTACCGGCCCCGCTATCGGCCCGGCCCGGCCAGGGAGGCGCTGGACGAGGCCGAGGTCCTGATCCGCCAGGCCCGGAAACCGGCCATCATCGCCGGCAGCGGGGCATACTACTCCGGGGCCGGGGCGGCCCTGGCCGACTTCTGCCGGCACACCGACATCCCGGTGGTGACCAACCTGATGGGCCGGGCCATCCTACCGCCGGACAACCCCCACCACCTGGGCACGACCATGGGCGGGGCCGGGTTTCTGGGCGAGGCCGACCTGGTCATGGTGCTCGGGTCCAGGCTGGGGCTCTACCTGGGCTTCGGCCGTCCGCCGCTCATCCCGGCCGAGGCTAGACTCATCCAGGTGGACATCGAGGGCGAGGAGATCGGCCGGAATCGCAAGGTGGATGTGGGCATCGTGGGCGACGTCCGGGAGGTCCTGATGGGGCTGACCGACCGCTTTGAGGGAAGTCCCGTGTCCCATCCCGAGTGGCTGGAACGGGCGCGGACCGTGCGCCGGAACATGAAGCGGCTTTACCTGGAAAGCATCCCCAATCTCGACCGCGAGCAACCCGTCCACCCGGCCCGGCTCATGCGGGAGATCAACGACTTTCTGGGCGGCGAAGCCGTGGTCGCGGCCGACGGCGGGGACACCCAGGTCTGGACCTCGGCCCTGGTGGACGTCAACCACCCCGGCCATTTCCTGGGCTCGGGCAACTTCGGCTGCCTGGGCGTGGGCATCCCCTACGGCCTGGCCGCCAAGCTGCGCTACCCCGAAAAAAAAGTGCTGGTGACCATGGGCGACGGCTCGGCCGGGCTGAACATCATGGAGTTTCACACGGCCGTGCGTTTTGGTCTGCCCATCGTCATGGTCGTGTCCAACGACTGCTCCTGGGGCATGATCCGCCATTCCCAGAAGGCGGCCTTTGGCGAGGACCGGCTGGTGGGCTGCGAGCTGGGCGAGGTGGCCTACGAAAAGGTGGTCGAGGCCCTGGGCGGGTACGGCGAACGGGTGGACCGGGCCTCGGACATCCGCCCGGCCCTGGAGCGGGCCTTTGCCTCGGGCCGCCCCGCCTGCCTGAACGTTTACACGGACATGGACGCCATCACCCCGGCCAGCCGGATGCTGGCTCAGATGAGCAAAGAGTAGGCTGGGTAGAGCCGTGAGCTTGTCGAACGGCGAAACCCAACAAAAAAGTGCGTGGTGCGTAGGGGCACGTTGCACGTGCCCCGGTGCGCGAGTGCGTTTAAAACAAAGGCACGAGATCATTTTATGTAGGGGCGGCCCCCTGTGGCCGCCCGCGCGAAGGACTTGGCCCGCGTGGCTACGCATGGCCGACGAGCGGCCATGGCACCCGGCGAGTGCGTTGGGAAGCAACGGAAGCAAATTGCATCGTCATTGCGAGGAGTCACGCCATAGCCCGGCGAAGACGGGCGAAAGCGTGACGACGCGGCAATCTCATGCAGGGGTCACGCCGAGGCGTGATGGCCGCCCGGCGGGAGACCGTTGGGGGCGAAACAATTTCTCCAATCCGATGTGCGCGGATGTCATACGACGATGGCTCCCGGAGGAAAGATAGGAGGATAGCCTTATGATTAAAAGGCGAGTCATATGGATATTTATTGTGCTCGTTGTATCCTCTTTTGCTACAAATTTATTCGCCATCGACGAGAATGAAATTACAACTGGTTTCAAAACCCCATAGAGGCCATTTCAGGGCTTTTAACGGTGATTAAATTGAGAAAGGCGAAAAAAGATAACCGATTGAATATACAACCATATTTTTATTTTCCTTTCTGGCTCGACAAAGAGAATAGGCCCAAAGGGAGGTTTTGAAACCAGTTATAAGAACATTGTAAAAAATCTAGGACATCTGCCGGAAGACCTAATTTGGTATCATTTTAAAGAGGACTGTAATAAATTGGCACAAAATCCGGCTTTATCCGTAAAATACTTGATAGAATCACTGCATGTCATTAAACAAACAAAGCTGCGGTCGGATCTAAAAGATTACACCCAAGAGTCGGAGCGTGTCATTTGGTCTATTCGGGCGTTACGATTTTTGACAGACGGAAAGGACTTTAAAGCGGAAACGAACTATGTGTTCAAGAAAGATGAAGAACACCGTGAGTATTGGTTGACTCGGGAAGATAAAGATCAACTACCATTTTTTGCTGTATGGATGTCCAGAGATAAGGCCTATATCGCGCCCAAGGACGTACAGGAAAAAATTATTGAGAAATGGAAAAAATGGTACGCGACAGAAGGAACTACTTATAAGTATGGTCCTTTTTCTGATCCTGTGAATTATTACTTCTGATTTTTCACCTCGTTCCAAGGCCTTGCCCTGGAACGAGAGGATAAACAAAAGGGCGGGGAATTCCCGCCCTTGGTCGTTTTTTGGGATGGTGGGTTATTTCTTGAGGATGGTGATGGACAGGGCGCCTTCGCCGCCGCCCACGGTGCCGCCCGCGTTCTGAGCCAGCCCGACCTTGGCCCCCTCGACCTGGCGGTCCCCGGCGCGATCGGTCAGGTGCCAGAACAGCTCGACCACCTGCCGGATGCCCGTGGCGCCGATGGGGTGCCCCTGGGACTCCAGGCCGCCCGAGACGTTGACCGGCAGTTTGCCGCCCAGGGTGGAATTCCCGGCCTCGGCCCACGCGCCGCCCTCGCCCTTGGGGCAGAAGAGCAGCGATTCGGTGGCCCCCATTTCGCCAAAGGCCGTGGCGTCGTGGACCTCGGCCAGGTCGAGGTCCTCGGGTCCGATGCCGGCCTTTTCATAGGCCTTGCGGGCCAGCTTGGTCAATGTGCCCTCGCCTTTTTCCCGGCCGCCTTCCCCGCTGCCCAGCATGCAGGCGGCGATGTCCACGCTGAATTTCGCCCCGATCTTCTTGGCGAATGCCTCGGTGCAGACAATGGCCGCCGCGGCCCCGTCGCCGATGGGGGAGCACATGGGCCGGGTCAGGGGATAGGCCACTTCCGGGGCGTTCATCACCTCTTCGATGGTGAATTTGGTCTGGTATTGGGCCAAGGGGTTCATGGAGGAGTGGAAGTGGTTCTTGGAGGCGATGGCCGCCAGTTGGCGCTGGGTGCTGCCGTAGCGCTCCATGTGCGCCCGGGCGCCCATGGCGTACACGTCCATGAACACGGTCCGCTGGCCCGACTTCTGCTTGGGACCTTCGCCGGTGGCCTCGCGGCTTTCGGCGATCTTTTCCTCGGCCTTCTTGAAGGCGGCCATGGTCTGGGCCAGGATTTCCACGTCCATGCAGCCGGTGAAGGCCGGGAAGACGCGGCTGCGGTCCTCGAAGAACATCTTCTCCATGCCCACCACCAGGGCCACGTCGATTTCGCCCAGGGCGGTCATGGCCCAGGCGCCGTTCAGGGCCGTGGCTGACGAGGCGCAGGCGTTTTCCACGTTGATGACCGGGATGCCCACGATGCCCAGGGGGTTGAGCACCACCTGGCCTCGGATGCTCTCCTGGCCCTGAAGCACGCCCTGGGAGGCGTTCCCGACCCAGGCGCCTTGAAGTTGTTCCTTGGTGACGCCCGCGTCTTCAAGGGCCCCGTTCACGGCCTCGGCCACCAGGGACTTGAGGTTGCGGTCCAGATGCCGTCCGAATTTGGTGATGGCCCCGCCGATAATCTTGACCTGGTTCATGAACAAAACCTCCCTGATATTTTTCACTTTTTGTCTATTTTGCGTTCACCGCGCCTCTAACGCGATAATCCTAAAAGCATAAGGATAAACCCCGAGGCTGTCAAGCAGGCGGCCAACCGGGTAGTGGGTTAGTTTGGGAAAATCCATACCCCCCTTCCTAGGAATTCCTGGGTCTTCGCGCTCACCGGGGTGACGTGTTTTCCCTTTTCCGTAGTTCGAAACGTC
>ENA-OSEO01000752-OSEO01000752.1-sediment-metagenome-genome-assembly--contig:-NODE-752-length-75031-cov-15.355071_pt1 | contig 75031 bp, 64 predicted proteins | sample MGYA00237883_ERZ534232 | MGnify/ENA metagenome assembly ERZ534232
CCTGGAAGCGGTTCAGTTCAACAGATTGTAAACGGAATGAAAACAGCTTCACTCCGTTTACAATCTTAACTGTTAGGTTTGAAAAGACATGACTCCACACGAACGCGCTAAAGCCATGTTCCCAAACATGCCAGACGAGGTATTCAATCTCTGGCTTGCTCCACTCATTGCGTCCGATGGATGGCCCTTCACTTCCATTAACTCCCTAACTCATCACACCATCTGGTTTCGATATCTCATCGGCCATCCGCTCAAAATGTTTCACGACCTCCGGTGGAACCACAAGAGTATTTCCTGCACCCCTACAAGCTTCCACGAAGAGTCTCTCCAAACGCTCTTCATCCTCATTGAGACTTATCTGCATGGCGTCCCTACACCTGCCGCAAAGCTCAAAGAAGGTAAAGGAAGGGAAGTTTTTTATTCCATTCGTGAGTTTATAAAAAGAACAGGCAACATCCCTGCACCTGTAATTCTTGTCCTCAATGGAGGCAAGTATCATCTCATGGATGGGAATCATAGGATCGCCGCCTTATTTTCCCTTGGACTTAATGGGCTTTCTATTGACGCATGGATCGGAGAAAACCTAACAACAGGCTCAAGCCGACCCTGAAAAGACGGGCGGCTTAGCCTGGGCGTTATGCATACCTTTAAAATTTAATAACTTCTTGATGGAGTGTAACTGATAATGGAAATACAAACTGAAATTACAAGGAAAGAGATATCCTTCATTGATGACATCGATTTCAGGAATATTTTGTACGATCGATTGGGTGAAATAGACAGAGTGTTTATAGTTAATGCAAATTATAGCACTGTATTTTTATCAATTAGTACCATTGAAGGTATCTTCAAGCATCTTTCCTCAATTTATAAATCAGAGATCAAACAATTATCCACCTATCCTAAGATTCAAAACGGTAAACCAAAACAATTCGATAAAATTACGATAGATGAATTATACATTCTTTTAAAACAAATAGACATACTACCAGAAATTAAGGATTTCGAAAAAGTATATAGGCTTTTTAAAGATTATCGTAATTTCATTCACCCTCAAGCACAGCACAGAAAATCATGGACAGTAGATTTAGGTCAAGCACAAATGGCACTTGGTTTGTTAAATGCCACACTTGAGCATTTATCTCACAATATATTTATAAGCAAAGAAATCTACCAAAAGGTTGCCGGAAACCCAGACTACGATAAAAATAAGGTGCTGCATCTAAATCTTGATCGCACTAGAGTTCATTCATTCGTTGTAACAAAACGCCATATATCCAATAAACTTTCATTATCCTTTGGTATAGAATTTCAAGGTAAATCAGTCTTTAATTTCGTCTTTAATTATAAAAATGAAAATAGCTTCAAGATGTTGCGTCTTGATAACCGCCTGGAACAAAACACACCAAACTGTCTTTTGCACTGTACTCAAAGGTATTTTTGGCGAGTGGAATACATTTCGGAAGAAGCTATTCCTCCCCAAAAACCAATTATCCCCATACAAATAGAGATTGATTTTTCGAATAGACTTTTTAAATTCATTGTGGATGGGAAACAATATAGTTTTAAGAAAAACTCAGGCGGAAATATTGATCTGTTTAGTGAATTAACTCCTGATCTGCAGATTGGTTTCTTTAATGAGGTTGGTCCAGTAAAATTGCATAATATAAAACTGAATTAATAGCATAACCACCGTGTGGAGAGGACGCGGAAAAACCGTGCGCCTCTCACACGGAACGTTGGCTTTTAGTATTTAAGAGGAAATTATTTTCAATGGCATTAGAGAAAAAGTTGCTGGTAATCTGTAACTCAAGGGCGCGAGAATTGACCTGTAAATTTTAAAGTGAAAAAACCGATATAATCCGATGGTATTATGCTCATCGGAATAAATTGAAATTGAAATAAAAATGGTATAAGAAGCATTCAAAAAGCATCAAGTCTTAAAAAGTCAGCAATAGAAAATAAGCAGTTAAAAATAAACTGAACAGGTTGGCGGCAGCCAACAAGGCAGTCAAGGCGACTGGCTACCATCTCGTCAGGCCGAATTATTAGCCTTTGTGATCTCAGTTCTCTCATGAACATCGTTGCCATAAATCCGCCAGCTCCTTACTGCCGCCGTTATACAAAAGAAATTGAATGGAGGAATAAATGAGTGCAGGACCTGATGACATTCATCGATTAATTGAGCAGCTTCAACCTGTACGAGATCGATTCCATGACGATAAGGCCGCAGTTATTGCCATTTATGGATCGATTAATCCAAAACACGATGCTCGGATCACTGCTTACTCAAAGGCTATAAATGTATTAAATTCAGTCCAACTTGCGTTCACGTTTATTTCAAAACATCTTCTTCACGGTCAATGGTGGCAAGCTGTTGCCCGAAGTCCTATTCCAGATTCGGACAAGCAAATTTATGCTAATGAATTCGCAAACTTCACAAAAATTGCATTTGTACAAGGAATTTTTCTTGCGATTGAAAGCTCATTACGTCTTTTTCTTCGCGCACTAGATCCAGGAGCATGTAACAATGGTATGGCGGAGTTCAAATCCATATATGATTGCCTCTTCAGTTCCAAGCTCAGAGCTGTTCCATCCGATGGGATTGTTTTGCTTGATCTGCTTCGGCTAGTTCGGAACACAATTCATAACAACGGCGTCTATTTTCATCCAAGCGGGAATGATGCTTCAATCATATGGAGTGGGGAGACTTTCGAGTTCAGGCAAGGTATCCCGGTTGATTTTGTTACTTGGGAATTCCTTATCAGGATTTCTGAGGCTTTGCGTAAACTCTTACTTGAGGTAGTCGAGGATGCCAATTTGAAAGGGGTATCAGAGGAAATAAGTGATCCATTTTCATTTTGAATTTTGCATAACATCGCTGCTGCAAGGGACGCGCAAAAACCTGCGCGCCCCTGAGCAGCAAGTTCGGGGTCGTGTGAAAGGGGACGCTGTTAGGTTTTTAGGTTGCTCTTTGAAGTGGCCGCATGGTAGTGTGTGGTCATGCCGAGGAAATCGAGAATAGATGCTGCTGGGGCGCTCCACCATGTCATGGTCAGGGGCATCGAAAGGGGTTTGGTATTCCGAAGCGATAAGGATAGGAAAGCCTTTCTCGATCGGTTGGGTGAAATCCTCATCGACACCAAGACAGGCTGCTATGCATGGGCCTTGATTCCGAATCACTTTCACCTTCTTCTTCGAACAGGGGAGGTGCCGATCACTACGGTCATGCGGCGGCTACTGACCGGATATGCACTTTGGTACAATCGAAAGCACCGCCGCAATGGTCACCTCTTCCAAAACCGCTTTAAGTCGATATTGGTCCAGGAGGACACGTACCTGCTTGAACTTGTACGTTACATTCATCTCAACCCTATACGAGCAGGACTTGTGAACACCTTGGATGAATTGGGCCGGTTTCCTTATAGCGGCCACTGCGTGTTGATTGGAAAAGGGGAAAGGGTCTGGCAGGACGCGGACGGGGTGCTTCGGATGTTCGGAGAGAAGATGGGTGCTGCAAGACGAGCGTATCGATTTTTCGTGGAGAAAGGAATGGGCGAAGGTAGGCGTCAGGATCTTACGGGTGGGGGTCTGCTTCGAAGCGCCGGTGGCTGGGAGGGGGTCAAAGCACTGAGAGAGGAGAAGGTCTATCAAAAGAACGACGAGAGAATTCTGGGGGATGGTGATTTTGTGGGTGAAGTGCTCGCGTCTGCCCAAGAAGAGATGGAAAGGCGCTACGCTCTCAAATCGAAAGGCTTTGATCTTGAAAGAGTGGCGGCGCGGGTGTCAGAGGTGCTGAACATGAAGGCCGAGGAAGTGTGGTCGGCAGGCAAGTACAAGCGGACTGTGGAGGCTCGTAGTCTCCTCTGCTACTGGGCTGTGAGGGAGCTTGGAATATCCTTGTCGTCCCTATCAAGAAGGCTGCGGATTTCGGTTCCATCCGTCAGTGAATCCGTCACCCGAGGACGCAGGATTGCGGACGAAAAGAAGCTTCATCTATTAGGGAACCTAAAAACCTAACAGCGTCCCCTTGCTGCACCCAGGTAATCCCATTCCGTTCATCCAGTTCCAGCGGCTGGAAGAAAAAGGAACGGCGTGCACGCCAATTGCGTGAATTTCTCGGGATTCAGGAATCCAACCGCATCCCCCCAGGGATCCTGCCCGCGGAGCTGTCACGCGCAGCCACAAGCCACGAGACGAACGGCGTACACTGGCGAATTCAGCCGATGGCTACCGCCAATTCCTCCGCCCCCACCGGAGTCCGCTGGCATTCGCCGGACTTCAGGACGCCGGGCATTTTCCTTTTGTGGCGCAAAAAGTCGAAGGGCAGCCGTCGCGAGGTTTTCTGGCGTCTCTGGGAAGCATGTTTATCCGGCAGGCCCTCTCGCTCCATGGTTTTTCGCCGGAGGATACGCCCGGCCTGGAACAGGCCGTGACCCTGGCTCCGCTTGAACCGGCACTCGAGCGCCACTTCATGGCGTACACCAATTCTCCCTCCTCGGCTCATCAGTTGCTGAATTCGAGGGTCGCAGCACAGCTTGGGGATTGGGCTGCGCGCTATCCGTTGAAGCAGTCACAGAGAGGATCGGGTTGCGGTCAGTTAATGACCCTTTTCGGGCCGAATGGCGTCTAACTGGCAACGCTGAACCTTTTGCACCCCAATCAGGCCTACGAACTGGTCTCACTCGGAGTGGAGCTGGTCAAAAGCCAGAGCGCCGGTTTGTGTGAGAAGAACGTTCGTGAATTATTGACTTATTCGTGGACAAAGAGGATATGAAGTCGAGAAGCAAGGTTTCAACTGTAGCAAGAAGGCGGTCAGGTCTGCGCCATCTGGCAGTGCGTAACTCGGCGTAACTGCTGCAACCATCTTGAAGGGGCTCGGGATCTGCCCGGCCGTCAGAAAAACTTTTGTGCGTGAGCAGGGGAAAATGGAGTGCGACTACATCGAATGGCTGGAAAGTCAGTAAAGATCCGGCTCCAGAGGGGCCGGCTTTGATTGCACCCCACAGGGTTGAAGTTCGCCGCAGCGGAACGAGTGCCGGAATAATGAAATGATGGAACAGTGGAATATTGGGAACAACAACCAAAGGCTGGGAGATGTTGTGCCGCGATGCAATAAATCACGAGCGTTCTGTTTTCCTACAATCTTATCTGATAGGCAAAGGGTGTTGAATGAGAGCATCAATCCATGAAATAAAAAATGGTTTGGCTGAAATCAGGAAGATGAGACGGATATTTCTATTCATCCTTTTTTCCTTTCTTCCAATTATGGCGTTGACAATGGCATGTATAGAGCGGTTCAAAACTTGGTTCCCAATCCTTCTTCCAGCTTTCTTGTTCTTCTTTGGGATGTTTATCCAGAATAGATTACATAAACAGAAATGTCCCAGATGTAAATCTTTCTTCTTCGTTCAGACGGTTTCCAAAGACAAATATACACCATCCAGCAGCATTAGTTTCCCCCCTCAAAAGAAGTGTCAAAACTGTGGGCTTGTTTTGTACAAATAAGAACCATATGCCGAGCAACCGGCTCAGCAGGCGGCTGACCGGCGCCGCTGATCTTTGCGTTCTAATTCTCCCTAACCTTCAAACCATACGGGGGAACAAAGGAGAGAGCATCATGAAAAATAAGCAATCAATTGCATCCACAAACCGTCTACTCATAAAGATCCGTCCTTCCAGTACACTGAAGGCGGCGGAGTCCCGGGTGAATCTGCGGCCGCTCTACAGCACGCCCCAGGCAAAGGCGGCACTTCTCGGCATCGGCGTCGAGCCCCAGTGGTTTCTTGCGGATCTACGCGGTGGGCCGGCCAACCCCTGGGACCTTGCACATAGCCGCGTCGCCGAACAGCTCGGAGTTTCCGAGTCGGATGTCGTTTTCATAGAACCGGACATCATCCACAACATCTTCCTGGATGCACATGAGAGGGACGCCGGCCAGGCTTTTGCCGTGGGCGAAGAATGCGTATGCCACCTCCAGGACGGCGATCATGGCAAGGCATGCGGCCCCGATGTTTTCGCATGGCATCTCGGCGAAGAGTATACGCAACTCGACAAGGCGAGGGACGCCGTCGAGTTCACCGATCCGCGGACCAGAATTGCACACCTCGACACAGGCTATTATCCCAAACATTGCACATCTCCCGAGCATGTTCTACGCCATCTCGAAAGAAATTTCGTCAACGGCGAGCAGGACCCTGGCAGTTCCGAAGATCCCGACAATTGGCGCCTTTTGCTCGACAATTCGGGTCACGGAACCGGGACTATCAGCATTCTTGCCGGTGGTAAAGTCCCGGATTTCGGCAACGCGTATCTCGGCGGCGCACCTGGAGCGGACATTTTGCCGTTGCGCATTTCAGACTCAGTCGTCCTCCTGAACACCAGTTCTTTTGCCTGGGCACTCGACTACGCTGTTTCGCACCATTGCGATGTGGTGACGATGAGCATGGGGGGGTTGCCTACTCGAGTATGGCGCGAGGCCGTGGACAAGGCTTATCTCAGCGGCGTTTGCATTGTCGCTGCCGCCGGCAACAATGCAAACGGTGTGCCGACACGCCATATCGTCTACCCGGCGCATTACGGGCGCGTCCTAGCCGTCTGTGGTGTCATGGCAAACCACCAGCCTTATGCAGGCCTGAAAGGTCTTACCACACTGGAGGGCAACTACGGCCCGGACAGCAGAATGGCAGCGGCTCTGGCTTCCTACACGCCTAATATTCCATGGGCGTGTTTCGGATGCGACAAGACCGTTCGCCTGAATGGAGAAGGCACGTCGGCAGCGACTCCGCAGGTAGCGGCAGCGGTTGCGCTTTGGTTCGAAAAGTATAAAAACGAGGTGCCTCGCGATTGGCAAAGGATCGAGGCCGTTCGCAATGCCCTTTTCACGACCGCCAAAGACAGGAACGTCGATCCTCAGCGACTCGGCAACGGCATCCTGCAGGCGTCCTCTGCCCTCGATGTCAAACCCGTTTTGGGCCTCAAACAGACTAAGTCAGACAATGATTCTTTCGCTTTCCTCCGTGTCATCACGGGCCTTGGGATAATGCGGCCGACGCCTCGCGAACAGATGTACAACCTTGAGATCGCTCAACGCTGGATGCTCAACCCTGCACTGCAGGAGATCGTACCCGACCCCGATGCAACCCAGCGACTGGATGAGATGGCGCTGAAGAAGTTCATGGAAGCGATCATTGAGGATGAAGGCATATCGCTCACGCTGCGCAAACACGTCGTAGCACGCTACCCGGTGGCCGCTCGCAGCCCGGTCCCGCAAATCGGAATTGCAAAGCCGGATGCGAAGGATGAGGGCGCGTTCTGCAGGCCTGAGCCGGAGGTGATGAACCCGCCTCACCGTCGCGTTCGGGTCTATGCCGTCGACCCCAGCCTTTCGACTCGACTCGAAACTGCCGGCATCAACGAGGTGGCACTCAAGATTCGCTGGAAAAAGCTGGGGAAGGGACCTGTCGGAGAGTACCTTAAAGTCAGGGACACGGATGATGCGGGAAAGACCTATTTACCCGTTGACCTCAATGACCCCCGCATGCTTGCACAGGACGGCTGGGCGCCTTCGGAGGGAAATCCGCAGTTTCATCAGCAGATGGTCTATGCCGTCTCCATGAAAACCATCGAGCACTTCGAACACGCATTGGGCCGCCCGGTGCTTTGGCGTTCGAAGTTGAATCCCGGAGATCCCAACGATGACAGCGGTTTCGTCGGTCAATTGACCGTGCGTCCGCACGCCTTCCGACAGGCCAATGCTTACTACAGTCCAGAGAAGGTTGCGCTTCTGTTCGGCTATTTCGACGCCTCCGCAGACGACCCCGGTGCTTACATGCCCGGCAGCCGCGTCTTCTCTTGCCTGTCACACGATATCATCGCCCATGAGACCACACACGCGATCCTCGACGGCATGCATCGTCGCTTCAATGAGCCTACCAATCCGGATGTGCTCGCCCTTCATGAGGCTTTTGCAGACATTATCGCCCTTATGCAGCACTTTACGATCCCTGAAATCCTCGAATGTGAAATCAAGCGAACACGCGGAGACATGGAAGCCGAGTCTATCCTCGGCAGTCTCGCCATTCAGTTCGGTCGCGCAACGGGGGGACGCGGCGCCTTGCGGGACGCCATCGGAAGCAATAAGGCCGGCGTTTGGAAAAGGTTTGCGCCAGATCCGGCGGACTATCAGAAGCGATTGAGGCCGCATGCGCGGGGAGCCGTGCTCGTGGCTGCAGTTTTCGATGCCTTCATCGCCATCTATAAGGAACGAACCGCCGATCTGCTCCGCATCTATACGGGCGGCACCGGCGTGTTGACGCATGGCGCAATCCATCCGGACCTGGCCCGCAGGCTCTCCGATGAGGCGGTTAAATCGGCAAAGCATGTTCTCCATATATGCATCCGCGCTCTTGACTACCTCCCGCCCGTTGACGTGACTTTTTTTGAATACCTCCGCGCCCTCATCACCGCTGATTTCGATTTGGTCGCTGACGACCGCCACAACTACCGCGTCGCATTCGTTGAAGCTTTTCGCCGCCGCGGCATTTATCCTGTGAACATCGATGCTCCGTCATCGGATACCCTCCGTACCCTGGCGGTGGATACACTGCGTTGGGAGGGGTTTGAGTGGTCCAAAGGGGGGGCGCAGAACAATATGAAGCAGTATGAGTTCATCATCAAGGGCCTGAAACGTTTCTCGAACGCATGCTTATACGTGAGGAACCGCCGAGAGCTGTTCAAAAAGACTTATCATCAGCGGATTGTCCTGCGTGATCAACTCAAGAAGGTTTTTGCAGCTGCGCCCTCGTTTGCCGGCGAGTTGGGCCTCGACCCCGCGCAGAAATTCGATGTCCACGAGCTTCGCCACGCAATGCGTATCGGTCCCGATGGAAAACAAGTCCCGCAGATCATTGTCGCCCTGACGCAGTCAAGAACGATAATGCAGGACCGCGAAAACTCCACACCGGAATACATATTCACCGGCGGCGCAACCCTGGTGGTGGACTTGTCGGTTCCGGCGGTCAGGTACCGCATTTTCAAAAATATCAATAGCAACAGCCGTCAGACACGGACAGCAAACTTCATCCGCGAAGCCACCGCTGATCCCCTGCGTGCGCTCTTTTTTACTGCGGGGCAGAGCGAACCTTTCGCAGCCCTTCATGCACTGGCAGATGACGGCTGCTGAAAAGAAGTAATACAACATAATTCAATCTGGTTTAGAGCCAGATTAACTGAGGGCTCCCATAGGTGACGAACATCCTGGAGCGTAATAGTGCCTTTTCTTACCAGTGCCACGCCTGCGGCCGGTGTTGTCATAGTAAACGCATTCAAACCAACCCGTACGAGCTTCTGCGGCTGTCCCGTAACCGTGGTATGTCTACCAACGAGTTCGCACACCGCTACCTGGAGCTGGAAGGACCATACCTTCGGGTGAGGTATGATGGATCTTGTGTTTTTCTCAACAACAAGGGTTGCATCGTTCATGCAGACCGTCCATTGGCCTGTCGGACCTATCCCCTCGGACGCTGGGTCAGCGGCGAAGGTGTGGAAACATTTCGTGAGTTGAAACCGCACCCGCAGACCGAAGGCGAGTACGGGCGGGAAGGCACCGTCGGTCAATTCCTGGCGGAGCAGGACGTGTACCCCTACCTCTATGCGGCGGATCAATATCAAGCCTTGTTCTATCGTCTTTTCGAAGCGTTGCAGCAAGCGCTGCCCATGGATGGCAGGCTGGCCGAAGAGGCCCCGGCCGCAATGTATGCCACCGATGCCCAGGATATTCCGGCTTTTATGGAATGGCTTGATGTAGACCTAACGGTGGAGCGATATTGCGAAGAGCATGGGATTGCCGTACCCCGCGAAATAGATGAGACCATAAACCTTCACATTCGTGCTATTGACGAATGGCTGGAGAAATTCGGAGGAGGACAGTAAATGAAGAAAAATACTCACGAACATTGCAAGGTCAGTATCCCCGAACGGCGCTACCAGCCCTTACGCTTGGCCGTAGCCGCCGTAACACTCGGAATGTCCATCGGCATCAGTCCCATCGACGTGCTGGCCAGTTCGAAGTACTCCGTTTCGGAGGAGGAAAGTCCTGCGTCAGTCGTACGGCCCGGCGCGGAATTCCCAAAAGTCCAGCGGCCCGGCGCGGGATTCCCCAAGGTCGAACGGCCCGGAGCGGAATTCCCCAAGGTCGAGCGGCCCGGTGCGGAATTCCCCAAAATCCGGCGTTAATCCGGTGGTTGTCCCGGGGGTCGCGACAAGGGGGCGTACGGTGCGCAGCTGCGCCATCCGGGCGCCATGCTCCGCGCGGTTATGGCCAAACGTCGGCAGAATGGAATCCGGGATCTTTGAGGCAGGGAGTTGCCATGGGAGTGTGGGCCGCAAAAACTTCCGGATTCTCTCCAATTCCTGCGGAGGAAGCGAAAAAATAATCCAAGATTGCACCTATCTGCAAGTGGATAGCACCAAAACCTTCCCTGACATGGAACCGGCTCTTTACCAAAAGGCTATAGAGGAGTACAAAGCGGGGACTGATTTTGTGTCTGAGGCAAGACACCGTGAATAACTCTGATATGGCGAAAGTTCTTATCATAGGATCTGGAATTGGAGGATTGAGTGCCGGCATTATTTTGGCCAAACTCGGGTTTGATGTCACTGTAGTCGAAAAAAACAATCACCCCGGCGGGATGATGCGCAGCTATGTGCGCCAGGGCGTGCATTGTAATGTCGGCCTGCATTACATGGGGGCGCTCGATGAGGGGCAGGTTCTGCGCCGGTGTTTTGATTATCTGGGGATCACGGCCGATTTGCCCCTCATGCGCATGGGAGCGGATGGACCCGTCGATCGTTACCTGTTTGACGACGACAGTTTAGGGGTCGATTCGTTTGATGTGCCGGTCGGATTCGAGGCCTACGAAGCCAATTTGCGAACCGCCTTTCCTGACCAGCACCGGCAAATCGATGGTTTGATGGCAATGCTGCGCCGCAGTGGTTGCCAGTTTGATCAACTGGATTTTCTTTATTCTGAGAAGCCTGCGGAATACTGGTTTGAAGAGGCTGAGCCGCTCGGCGGTGTTTTCGATCGTCTGGGCTGCAGTCCGGGATTACGAGCGGTCTTTGGCGTGCCCTCGGTCTTGATCGGTGTCCCGCCGGCAGTATGTCCGCAATTTTATCATACCATGGCCTTGGCCAGTTATCTGTTTTCCGCCTGGCGTCTGGCCAGCAACGGCACCCATATGGCCGATGTGTGCGCCCGGCGTCTGGCATCTCTTGGCGGGCAGATACGCACTGGCGACGCGGTGGCCCGGATTCGGACAGCGGACGGCAGTGTGCGGGGCGTCACCCTGGCATCGGGAGATATCATCGACGCCGATCTGGTCATCGGCGCCATCCATCCCAAGCAGATCGTGGCTCTGCTTGCGCCCGAGTGCCTCAAACCCTCTTATCGACGGCGCATCGCGGCGCTGACCGATACCGGCGGCATGGCGGCGGTTCATGCCCTGGTGCCTGCAGATCGCCACCCGGCCATCGCCCATAATCTGTTTGCCATCCAGACTGATGCTGCCGGCGATACGCGCGATCTGATCTATGTGCAACTGCGGCCCAGTGAGCGTCCGGATCAGAATCTGCTCTCCTTGATCACTTCCGGCCATGAAACCCTTTGGGATCGTTGGCAGCAGACCATCAGCGGCCGGAGGGGAGACGAATATCTCCGGACGAAAATGGACTTTGCCCACCGGTTGATCAGACAGGCGGAAAAGATTACCGGTCCTCTCAGCGGGGTGCGTCTGCTCGATGTCTCCACCCCACTGACTATCAGGGATTGGGTTAACAGCCCCAATGGGTCTGCTTACGGGGTCATGCGGTCTACCCGGCAACTGTCGGCGGCCCTCTTGAACCGCACGTCGTTGCGGGGTCTGTTCCTGGCCGGCCAGAGCGTCATGGCCCCGGGTGTTCTGGGCACCATTATCGGCTCGCTGGCATCTGTGCAGTTTATCGTCGGCCCTGAACGGTTCAGGAAGGAGGTAAGGATTTAGGATGTTTTCCTGATCATCATTTGAAACAAGGGGGAGTGGAAATCCCCTTTCCACAAAGAGAAGTCCGTGTCATTTCGGAAGCGGCAGAAGCTGCTTCTAAACCATCGGTAAGAGCGGCTTAGTTCTCACCAAATTTCCACCCTGGCGGAAGACCCGGATAGGTTCTAAGATCCGGGGTAAGGGGGAACGCTTGAATATCGAATTTGTCGATTACACTGACGCTTTCCCGAATTCAGCCGGTAAACAAATTACAAGGGATCTGTGATGGAGTTATGGGGAACAATAGAACCCTATCTGATCCACCTTTTTCCGATTGCAATCGGGATAGCCGCGGTGTTTACCTGGCGACGGGGAAAAAGGGCGAGGGGAAGGTGGCAGATATTTGCTGAAAAGCACGGATTCGAATTTACACCACCAACTCAACCGAGTTTCTTCTCCAAAATGGCGGCTGTCGCCTTTCAAAACCCCGGAGTTGTCAGTGGAGAACTCGATGGTTTGCCGTTCCGACTTTGCGTGGAAGTTCGTGGGGCCAGTAAGAGCCGTCGCATCTTTACCGTCATGTCTGTTGAGATCCCCGGGATCCCTGCCGGGCTCAGGATATATCATCAGAATGCATTCCTCCAGCTGACCAAACTTTTTGGGGCCCAGGATGTCACAACAGGCTATCAAGACTTCGATGGCGCCTTTGTGGTGAAAGGGAACAATCCGGCGGAGGTCTTGACATGGCTGGATGAGTCAAGAAGAAGCGCACTGCTAAGGGTGCTTGGTGAACATCAGAACATGGATATTCGCGAAGATCGCCTGGAATTCAAGCGTGAAAAGATAATAGTGAGCGAGGAGGTTCTGGAGAAGGCTTTGGAGGGGCTCAGAGCGCTGGTACCTTATATGAATTCTCATCGATAAAGAAGAGGCCGCTGCTGCGATGAGCTGCGGTTCGGCAAGACAGCCGCGCCCCTTTGCTTTTCGTTCCGCACGTGGGAAGAAAGAGGAGAGTCATGAGGCGACAATGGAAAGGAGTGCTGCTTCTTGTGTGGTGTGCGGTGTGCCTTCCGCTCTTTGGTTGCGCGGTTCCCCGGTTTCTGCCACAGAAAGACTTGCCGCCCACTGAAAGAATCGGGCCGACGAGTGGACATGTTGTGCTTGTGGCCTCACGCAGCAGCAAATTCAAGAGGACGCTGGTGGAGAAACTCGTTGAAGCGGTAGTCTCCTCAGGAATGGCCCAGAAGACGGTGGGTGTAGGTGATTTGAAAGAGATCGACCCATCCGGGTACGATGTTATAGTTGTGATCAGCGCTTGCCTTGCATGGGGGTTGGACCGAGACGTCCAGACGTTCTTGAATCGACAGGAGAAACATGCAAACATCATCCTCGTAACGACCTCCGGGGATGGAGGCTGGCTGCCGGACAGAAACGGTCGTGAGTTCGATGCTGTCTCGTCGGCTTCGAAGATGACCGCCGTGGATGCTGTTGTCAGAGATGTTCTGACAAGGATTGCAGCACGGTTGCAAATGAAAATGGGGATATGAAGCTGGTTATTTTTGTGCCCGACGTTCCAAATCCGACAGCAGGCCGCTTGCTGATGATGGAAAAAGAGAATGTCAAGCCATTGGGAATGCCGGTCAACGATGTCTTGAAGGCTTTGGTCTCGATGGGCAAGACTGAAATAGATCTGAGAGGAGAAACTCCAGACCGTACCCTGCCTTACCCTGTTGCAGGGAAGACGGGATGACACACTCAAAAGGAGATTGCGGAGCGAGATCATGGAGCAAGGAAAAATCCGAACTATTTGCCAATTCTGCCACACGAACTGCGGCATCATCATTCATCGGGATGGGAACGGCTCCCTCTCTGTGGAAGGAGACCCTGATCATCCCATGAACAGGGGGCGTATATGTGTAAAGGGTGCGGCCATCCCGGAGTTTACTCGATCGGAAGACCGGCTGAAATACCCCATGAGGAAAACGTCTACGGGTTTCAAGAGAATCTCCTGGGACGAAGCCCTTGGGCTTGCGGCTGAGAGACTGGGTGAGATCCGAAGCAAATATGGTCCCCTTTCTCTTGCACGGTGCATAGGCGCTCCTGTTTCATACCAGTGCAGAGACGGATTCGCTCAATTCATGGGGGAATTTGGTTCTCCCAACATGACCGGGGCAGGGAACATTTGCATGGTTCCCAGGATGACGGCGTTCAATGCGGTCATGGGTGAAACCAGGGCGGAGCCGGATTACGGTGCCACCAACCTTGTCCTTTATTGGGGAGCGGACCCGATTACCTCCGAGCGTTTTGGTTCGTATTCAGCCTACGGCGGAATGAGGCAGATTATTTCCCGTTTAAAAAAGCGGGGGGTGAAAATCGTCGCCATCGACCCGTTTCGGACGGGCACTGTGCAGCAAGCGGATGAGTGGGTGCAGATCAAGCCGGGCAGTGATGTAGCGCTTGGCCTTGCCATGATTCATGTGATCATTGCCGAAGATCTTTTTGACGAAGCCTTTGTCCGGGCGTATACGAGCGGCTTCGAAGAGTTGAGGGAGCATGTCAAAGGGTGCAGCCCAAAATGGGCGGAGGGTCACACGGGGATTTCCGAGAAACGAATAAAGGATCTGGCCAGAGCCTACGCGACCACAAAGCCTGCGGCCATCTACGAAGGCAATGGCCTCGATATGTATGCCAACGGTGTGGACGCCGTACGAACAGTAGCGATTTTAATTGCCCTCACCGGCAATGTGGACGTCCCCGGCGGAAACGTTTTCATGCCTTTTGCGCCCCAGTCCCGTCTCCCTACAAAAGCTCTGCCCATGGAGAGGAAGCTCTGGCGTGCAAAATTCCCGGTGTTCCGTGAAGTGCCGTTTCCCGCACTTAAAGAGGCCGTTCTGGGAGGCGAAGACAGCCGTCCGCGAGCCCTCATCGCCCATCACAGCAATCCCGTCCTTGTCCAGGCAAATGAAAGGCGAACAAGACAGGCACTGGAAAAAATGGATTTTGTAATTGTGAGCGAGATCTTTCCCACAGCAACCTCGGAGATGGCCGATCTGGTCTTGCCGATCGCCTCCGACTTTGAAACTTACGGGTACAGAGCCTACTCCAGTGTTGATGGCGGCTTCATGGCTCTCGCTCGACCGGTCTTGCCGCCGGTTGGCGAATCAAGGCCTGTTTTCGAGGTCGAGTATGAACTCGCAGAAAGGATGGGGCTTCACCTCGACTATCCTTTCCACGACACCGTGAGCTGGATACGATTCATGATCAAGCCCGGTGGCATCACCTTCGAACGGTTTTCGGAGGAACAAGTGGTTTATGCCACGCCGCCTGTTGAATATCGGAAATACATCAGCAAGGGCTTTAAGACTCCTTCCGGAAAAGTTGAGTTCTATTCCAAAAGCTTTGAGGATGGTGGTTACAGCCCTATTCCTTCGTATACCGAGCCTGCAGGCCAACCCTTGACCCGAAAATCTTTGACGGAAAAAGGCTTTCCTTTGCTTGGGACCAGCCGGCGCCCCTCCTCGTTTGTTCACACGAAATTCAGGAATCTCAAGACTCTATCCAAGGGCTATCCTGAGCCTCTCGTCTGGGTTCACCCGGCGGACGCTTCCGGCAGGGACATAACAGACGGCGAACGGGTGGAAGTGACATCACCTCAAGGCACGATAGCACTGAGAGTGAAGCTCACCGGGAATACCGAGCCCGGGCTCGTCTGGGTAGACTTCGGATGGGGCAATCCCACGGACCAACAAGCAAATATCAACGTCCTCACAGACGACGAACACTTCGATCCTGTATCAGGGGGCACGCCCAACAGACTCTTCCCTTGCGAGATCAGGAAAGCCCTGTAAAAAAGGCTGTTTATCATAAAAAGTGGTACGACATTCGCGGGTACGGCCCGACGATGGGGGGACTTTGACTCCTGGACCCTGTGATGTTGGGGGAGTATGATTGAAGTATATAGCAAGGAGCACTCCGAAGTGGAGTTCAGTCACGGGATTTGTCCCGCATGCGCGAAGGAGTCGTACCCGGACATCTATGAAGAGCTATACCCTGATCGATAGAGGGTGCAACCAAGGCTCTCAGTACTGTCAAGGATGCTATTTGATTCCCGCGACCCCTTGGGCAATGTTGTAGCAGAAATCCCCCATCTTCTCAAAGACCGCGAGCATGTCGACCAGGATGAGCCCGGGATCCACAGAACAGATCCCGCACTGCAGACGGCCAAGGTGGTTGGTCTTCATCTCTTCCCGCATACTGTCGATCAGGACCTCCATTTCGAGCGCTCTTTGCATGACCCCTTTGTCCTCGCTCCGGATCGCCTCCACCACCAGATTCAGAAACTCTTTTACCTTCTGAGAAATGGCATCATAATCCCGGAGACCTTCCTCGGAAAAATGGAGCTTTTCCTCGATAAGGTCTTCGATGAGGTGCGCAATATGCTCAACCCCGTCTCCAATCCTCTCCAGGTTGTTCACCATGCGCATCAGGGAGACCACCTCCCTGGACTCCTCGTCCATGATGGAGCCCTGCATAACCCTGACGAGAAACTGAGTGATCTCTTTCTGGAGGTTATCCAGGGCATCCTCTCTTTTCCTCCAGAGGGCCAGCTTTTTTGTCTGCCTCTGTTCGAGGGAGCCGATCACATCCTGGTACATCAACTGAACGGTCTGCCCCATTCGCAGAATTTCGGCCCTGGCCTGGGCGAGCGCAACAGACGGGGTATCGATGTATTTGAAGTCAATGTACTTGATGTGATAGAGCTCATCGAGCCCTGCTTCCTCTTTATTTATGGGGGTCAGCCATATTGCCGCCTTCACGAGCAGAGGGAGCATGAGCAGGAAAAAGAGGGTGTTGATCACGTTGAAGAGCGTATGGGAGTTTGCGAGGTACCGCGCGATATTCGGTCTCTGGCCCTCGCTGAGGAGGTCCGGGGAGCCGATCTCCATCAGCCCGGAGGTGAGCCAGATCACCAGATCGGTGAAGTAGGGAAAAAGGATCACCATCAGGGCGACCCCGATCACGTTGAAAAGCGTGTGGGCCCTTGCCGTCCTGTGGGCGTTGAGGTTCGCCCCCACACTGGCAAGCTCCGCAGTGATGGTCGTGCCGATATTGTCCCCCAGGATAAGGGCCACGCCGGTCCTGAAATCCAGGAGACCCTGGCTTGCCAGTGCCATGGTAATCCCCACGACCGCACTGGAACTCTGCAGGGCCATGGTGAGAACGGTTCCCGCCAGGACACAAAGTATAATGTTGCCGGGGTGATCCGCAGTGAACCGGGTGAAAAAGGAGATGAACTCCGGATTCCCGCTTAACGGCGCGAATCCCGCCTTCATCAGGGTGAGGCCGTAGAAGACGAAACCGAATCCCATAAGCGCGTCGCCTATGTAGCTCCATCTGCGGCGGCCGGTAAAATAGCGCATCAGAAAGCCTGCGGCGATCGCCGGAAGGGCATAAGACTCGATGTTGAAGGCAATGAGCTGGGCTGTAACGGTTGTACCCACGTTTGCGCCCAGGACCACGCCGATGGCCTGCGTAAGGGTCATGAGACCCGCGTTCACGAAGCCTACCAGCATCACAGTGGTTGCGCTCGAACTCTGGATAACGCTGGTCACGACTGTCCCGATCCCGCAGCCTACGAACCGGTTGTTGGAAACGAGACCGAGGAACTGGCGCATCCTTTTCCCTGCAATCTTCTGAAGTCCCTCTGACATGATCTTCATGCCGAAGAGGAATACAGCCAATCCACCGAAGATTTGAAAAATCGAACTCATTTGACTCCTGTTCTGCCGGGAGAAGCTGTCTTTTAAATCCCTCGACGCGTGCGGCAAGGGAAATACCGGCCTGTTGCGGGGGATTTTACCGAAACACAAGTATGACTTCCAGAGAAAGTTGCGCCAAGCTGCGCGGATTGACGAGCATCGAATAATTTGCACCAGGAGCCGACCTGCCAAGCGCCAGGGTATTTACTGAATGAATCGGCGGGAACCCGATAACACGATAACACCTTTGTCTTGCCCATGAGGGCGAAGTTCTCTATACTCCACCCCCGGAAAGCGGGGTTCTTTCACCCATCACTTGACATTGGATACCAAAGGGCTTTTCGAAGATGAGACAGATTGACTTTGTTGATATCGAAGGCATTAAGGTCGGACACGCGCAGAATTTAGAGGCAGCCACCGGGTGCACCGTCCTTATCAGTGAAGAAGGGGCAACGGTCGGAGTGGACGTGAGAGGAGGCGCTCCCGGAACAAGAGAAACCGATCTATTGAATCCGGTTAATCTTGTGGAGAAGGCCCACGCGATCCTTCTGGCAGGGGGGAGCGCATTCGGGTTGGATGCGGCCGCAGGGGTCATGAAGTATCTTGAGGAGAACGGCATCGGCTTTGATGTTCTTGTTACCCGCGTTCCCATTGTCTGCGGCGCGGTGCTGTTCGATCTGACAATCGGTGATCACAGGGTCAGGCCGGATAAGGAAATGGGGTATAAGGCCTGTATGAATGCCGGCGCCGGGGGCAGTCAAGGATGTCTGGGGGCCGGCACAGGGGCTACCGTAGGAAAGATTCTGGGGATGAGCCGGGCCATGAAAAGCGGCCTGGGTTGTTACGCCCTGCAGGTCGAATCCCTGCAGGTTGGTGCGCTGGTTGCGGTAAACTGCCTGGGAGATGTGGTGGACCCTCTTACCGGAAAGAGGCTGGCCGGCCCGCTCAATGAGGACATGCAGACCCTGGACGACACCGAGGAGATTATGATCAGGTCCTGTTTTGACAGAAAGAGTCTTTTCAACCGCAATACCACGATCGGCGTCGTAGCCACCAATGCGGCGTTTACCAAAGCACAAGCCACAAAGCTGGCATCCATGGCGCAAAACGGATATGCCAGGACCATGAGGCCTGCTCATTCCATGTACGATGGTGACACGATTTTTGCCATGTCCACAGGAAACATTGCAGCAGATCTCAGCGTGGTGGGCCTTCTTGCGGCAAGAGTCATGGAGAGGGCCGTGATCGCAGCGGTTGAGAATGCCACATCTCTATGCGGGCTGAGGAGTCGGGCTGATCTGAAATCTTAAGCGCAAGATTCTTACATCGTCTTTATGACCAGGACCACCGAACCGCCGAATCCGACCTCCCGCTCAAGTTCGACCACCTTTTCCCCGATCTTCAGTCTCGGCCTGCCGATCTCTCCCACCCGGAAGACAAGACGTGTGAAAGGCCTTGAGATTCCCGTGACCCTGAAGGGGCCGCCTGTTTGAAAAAGTTCATCTAGGTCTTCGGTCTTTGAAAGCGGCGGTTCAAACCCCCGCGGATCTGCATAGGTCACCTCTGTAAGAACCAGTCTTCCATCCCTCGCAACAAGAACCTCGGTGACCATGAGGCGGAACATGGAGTTTTGCCAGGTGTAAACGACCTGTTCGCCTTCGTTCAACGGCTCGAGCGCAATCTCCCTCCCGGTCGACCCATCTGTCAGATGCAGCCATGCATGCGGCCTGACCGCCGGGCTGTGGCAGGCCGCAATGAGGACCGGGAGGAAGATCCAAAGAACGTTCAGAATGGCGTTTCTGAAGCGCATTCTATTTCAACGCGCCCTTTTCCTTGAAAAATGTCACCGCACCAGGATGCAGGTACTTGATCGCATCAGGGGTGATCTGGGAAATCGAGCGCTCGGGGGTCAGCTTTGTGGCGCCCTTCCAGACAGAGGCTATCTCCTGTGTGCTGTCGAAGATAGCCTTGACGATCTGATAAACCCTGTCCTGAGGAAAGCTCTCCAGGGCATTCAGCACCGCAGTGATGGCGAGGGTGTTTACATCTTTTTCCAGGGAGTAAGAGCCCTTCGCGAAAGCTGTCTTGTGGAAGACCCCGGGGTTGGCCTTCATGATCTTGTCGGCCGTTTCCCCGGCCAGGGGAAGGAGCACCATCTTCAGTCCGGGGGCTGTGGAGAGATCGATGATGGAGGAGGTTGGAACAGCACCGCTCCAGAAGAAGGCATCGATCTTTCCATCCTTCAAAGCGGATACGGATTCTCCGGCGCCGAGTTTCTCGCGCTTGAAATCCTTGTTCCAGTCGATCCCCATGGCCTTCAGCACATAGTCGGCCTGTTCCTCGGTCCCGCTGTTAGGCGCGCCTGTGCAGACTCGCTTTCCCTTGAGGTCCATGATGGATTGAATTCCGGTTCCCTCCTTGGTCACCACATGCAGGGGTTGCTCGTAAAACCCGAGCACAATACGTACCGGCTGCTTCTTTCCAAGTGCCTCGATTTTTCCGTCATTGACCCATACGGCGTGATAGTCGTAAGCAAAGGCCATTCCCGCCTTGCCCGCGCAAAGAAGTTTGAGGTTGTCGATGGCGGCGGTTGTCACTTCGGCCGTGGCCTCCGTGTTCGGCACCTTTTGTCCGATAACACCGCCGATTGCGCCTCCCAGGGGATACCAGACACCCCCCGTCCCGCCTGTAACAATGCTGAAGGAGAGCTTATCCTTTGTCTGGCCGCTTGCCGATGCAAAGGGGAGAGCGAGGCAGATCAGAACAACAACAGCGAAAACTCCAAATCGATTGCGCATGGTGTAACCTCCTTGAGAGTGTTTTGAGTAGTGTCGCTCCGACGAGTAATAATCCGACCCCACACGGGCCGGCTTTGATGCACCCCGAAGGGGTGAAGTTTGTGGCGCTCTTGTCACCGGAATATTCCAGGGACGTATTTTCCCGGCTGAGCCGACCATGTTTCAACCGCCAACGGAAGAGTCCTGGGCGCGGCGCCGGCGCGCCCTGAACAGAATCCGTACGACCACGAGAACTCCGATTACAGCAGGCAGAATCCCCAGGATGGATAGCTCAACGGGAAGAAAAGCCATGATCACCGCTGCCGCTATCAGCAACGTTCTTTCGATCAGAGTGAGGCGACCGCCCAGGAATCCTACCACACCCACGGAGAGAAAAAACAGCGAACCGGCGCCATTTAAAAAAGCCAGGATGAATCCCTCCAGGGTCGCTCCTATAATCAGCAGATTCGCGCCAAGCAGGCTGGATGAAAAAAGAAACGGGACCAGAAACGCGGGCAGCGAGTACTTCCACGAATGCATCATGGCGCCGAAGGGATTGCCGCCTGTAACCGCGGCAGCAGCCGAGGGAGACAGCCCCACGGGCGGGGAAACCTCTGAGAGAACGGCAAAGTAGAACGCCAGCATGTGGGCCACGTGATCCGGCACGCCCACTTTCACCAGGGCGGGCGCCACCATGACGACCGTCATGATGTAGGTAGCCGTGATGGGAAGGCTCAGGCCTACAACCATGGAGGCCACCAGGGCAAGGAACAGGGCAGGGATGGTGTATCCGCCGCTCAGGGACATGATAAGGCTCGAAATCTTCAGCCCCAGTCCTGTAAGAGAAAATGTCCCGACGATCATACCGGCAGCCGCGAGAAGCGCTGCCACCGGGAGCATATTGGCAGCCCCTTCCATGGCGGCAAAGATGATCTTTCGCGGGGTGAGCCATTCCTTTCTATCCCTGCTCAGAAAGCTGGTGATCACCGTGGTGACGATTGCCCAGATAGCGGAAGAGGCGGGCGAGCGGCCGATGCCAAGGAGCGCCACGAGCACAATCAGCGAAATCAGATGATGGCCTCGGGTACGCATGACCATCCACGCCGTTTTTCCCGTGGCATCCGGGGGGGCGAAACGGTATTTTCTCGCCTCCATTTCCACCACAAAAAAAGTGCCGAGATAGTAGAGCAGGGTGGGGGCGATGACCATGATCACCACATCCCAGAAAGCAACATCCAGAAACTGCATGATCAGGAATGCAGCCGCGCCCATCAGTGGAGGTGAGATGACCGCGCCGATCCCGCCCGCGGCAATCAAACCTGCAGCCATATTGGGGGTGTAACCCGCCTTCCTGAGGATGGGCCACATGACCGGGGACACGGACATGGTGGTCGCGACCCCGCTGCCCTGGGGCCCTCCCAGGAGCGCCGTGGTGATGACCGCCCCCCGGCCTGCGCTGGAGGAGGAGCGCCCCATGATCGCGAGGGAAAGCTCCATCCAGAAGGCGCCTGCCCCGGCCGCGTCCATGAACGTTCCGTACACGACAAAGAGGGTGACAAAGGAGACGCTCACGGAGAGCGGCACCCCGAAGATCCCCTCCAGGGTCATGTACATGTGCCCCACGATCCGGTCGAGGTCATATCCCTTATGTGCGAAAGGGCCGGGCATATAATTGCCGAAATAGGAATAGAGAAGGAATCCGATGAGTACGTACGTGAAGGTGTTCCCCACCACGCGCCGGGAGATCTCCACCAGGAGGATAATGGCGGCCACCCCCATGAAGAAATCCGCGGGATCGGGAAGGGTGGAGCGGCGGATGAACTTGTCCATGTCCCAGAGGGCAAAGACGATGGTCGCGACGCCCAGGGCAGCCAGGAACACGTCCAGCCCTCTTCCCCACGTTCCCGCCTTCTTGAAGGAGGGGTGGACCAGAAAGACCAGCGCAAAGACGAAGCCCATGTGGACCATTCGAAAGAGATAGGTTTCCACGGGCATGACAGCGCCGTAAAGAGACCAGGCCACGAAGGCCAGGAGGAGGAGGGCAATGACGGATTTCAGATATCTCATGGTCTCTCCGTTGGTGGCATAAGGCGAAAATATATAAGGGCCGCCTGTTTGAGTCAACATAAAGAAAGAGTAAGCAGTAAACAGTAAGCAGTCAGCGGACACGAGCGGACCGAGGACTCGAGCCTGGTCATGGAGCAATCTGGGCGATCCTACCCCAGTCTCCGGTCCTCGTCCCTCATTCCTGTTTAGTTGTGACTTCGACTGTTATCGATTATGCTCCTTGAAACCTTCTTGGATGGGAGTCAACCTATGATAAACGTCGATGCGGTCTTTCGCTCCAGACGCAGCAACGTGCTTGCCCGCAGGGGGATGGTGGCCACAAGCCAGCCCCTGGCTGCACAGGCCGGTCTTGAAACACTGATGCAGGGCGGCAATGCCGCGGACGCGGCCGTTGCCACGGCCGCCATGCTGAACGTCGTGGAGCCCATATCCACTGGAATAGGAGGGGATTGCTTCGCCCTTTATTACGACGGCAGGTCACGAAAGGTCACCGCTCTTAACGGATCCGGACGATCGCCCGCGGGCGCATCGATCGATGCGGTAAGACGGCTGGGCTACACAAGGATGCCGGTTTTCACGGGGATTTCGGTCTCCGTACCCGGGACGGTTGCGGGATGGAGCGACCTCCTGGAGAGACACGGCCGCATGTCCCTGGGCGATGTGCTGAAGCCCGCCATATGGACTGCCGAAAACGGCTATCCTGTGAGTGAACTGATCGCCAACGCGTGGAAGGCCCAGGAAAAAAAACTGCGCCGCGACCCCGACTGGCATAGCGGAGACCGGGACAACGGCCCGCCGCAGCCGAGCGGATACGAACTGCTTTTGGAAGGCCGCGCGCCCCGGGCGGGCGAGATCATGTGCATTCCAACCCTCGCGGCAACGCTTCGCTCCATTTCCGAGGAGGGGAACCGTTACATCTATGAAGGGGATTTCGCACGAAAGCTCAGCGACCATGTACAACGTTATGGGGGCTGGATAACCCCTTTGGATATGGCAGCCCACACTTCCACGTGGGACGAGCCGATCTTTGCAGATTACAGGGGGATACGTCTTTACGAGTGCCCTCCGAACGGGCAGGGGCTCGCGGCCGTGATTGCCCTCAATCTGGCTGCGGGGTTCGAACTCGGTTCCATGCCGGCGGCTGACAGGGTCCACATCATGATCGAGTGCATGAGGCTGGGTTTTGCGGATGCCCGGCAATGGGTATGCGACCCGCGGGTCTTTGATATTCCCCTGGAGCAACTCGTTTCCACCGCATACGCGGACAAGCGGCGTTCTCTGATCGATCCTTTGCGGGCCATGAGCATCGCGTCCCACGGCACCCCTGTGCAGGGCTCGGACACCGTGTATCTATGCACTGCCGATGAAGAGGGGAATGCATGCAGTTTCATCAACAGCCTCTACCTGGGGACAGGCAGCGGTCTCGTGGTTCCGGGGACCGGGGTGAGCCTGCAGAACCGGGCCAGCATGTTCACGCTGGATCCGGAACACCCGAATGGCCTGGCGCCAAATAAACGCCCGTATCAAACCATAATCCCCGCAATGACCGTTTTTGGAAAGGGCAAGTTTGAGGGGCTGCTTCATGGTTCTTTCGGGGTCATGGGGGCCTACATGCAGCCCCAGGCCCATTTTCAGGTTCTTGTAAACATGGTGGACCTTGGCATGGCGCCGCAGCAGGCCCTGGATGTCCCCCGCTGGTGTCTGACCAATCCAAATGGAGGTTTGGGTGCTTCCGATGACGGCGGAGTGGTTCAAACAGAAGAAGGGTGGGACCGAGCCCTGCTATCCGATCTGGAGCGGAGGGGTCATCGTCTTGCGGCCGTGGAGGGTTTCCGGCGGAGTCTGTTCGGCGGCGGGCAGATCATCCTGCGCGATCCGGCAACCGGAGTGCTCATAGGGGGAAGCGACCCGCGCAAAGACGGCTGCGCCGTGGGATGGTAACTGAAAGATTGTCTCTCGCCCGCTTCGCTAGAGAACGCAGAGGCCAAAGAGAGAAAAGAATTGGCCTGATCGTGGACGATCAGGCCAATTTCTCTGTGATCTCTGCGAGAGAAGTATTCAAGACTTGATTCGGCTCAAGGCCTGGTCCAGGTCGTCTCTGAGATCCTCGAAGTCTTCACACCCCACCGAGAACCTGATCAATTCATCCGAGATGCCTACACGTGCCCGTTCCTCAAGAGGAATCGCTGCATGGGTCATGGATGCCGGATGTTCGATCAGGGATTCGATGCCCCCCAGCGATACGGCCCGGGTGATCAGCTGCAGTCCGTTCAAAAAGGTCATCCCGCCACGTAGACCGTTTACAACCCCGAATGAAATCATGGCGCCAAAACCATCCATCTGCTTTCGGGCGATTTCGTGCTGGGGATGATCGGCCGTTCCCGGATACCTCACCCAGGCGACCTTGGGATGGTCTTTCAGAAACTCTGCGAGCCTCATGGCATTTTCCTGCGATCTTTCCATTCTGACGCCGAGTGTGCGCACGCCACGCAGGATCAGCCATGCCTGAAGAGGATCCATGATCCCCCCGAAGAGGTTCACGGTTTTTCTTATCCTCTTGTAGATCTCTTGAGAAGCGGAGACAATCATTCCGCCGATGACATCGCTGTGCCCGTTCAGATACTTGGTCAGGCTGTGGATGACGATGTCCGCACCGTGATCGAGCGGGCGCTGCAAGTAGGGTCCGGCCATGGTGTTATCCACAACGAGCAGTGCGCCGTGGCGGTGGGCGATTTCCGCCGTACCCCTGATATCGGTGATACTCAGCGTGGGGTTGGAAGGGGTTTCGATGAAAACAAGGCGTGTGTTTTCCCGGAGCGCAGCCTCGGTCTTTTTGAGATCCGTGGTATCCACGAAAGTGGAATGCACGCCGAACCGGGAAAGGTGAGTTTCAAGTACAATTCTCGATGGTCCATAGACGACCTCGGATTCCACGATATGCTCGTTTTGTCCGAGAAGGCTGAGGTAGACAGAGGTGGTCGCCGCCATTCCCGAAGCTGTGGCAATACCCGCGAAGCCGTTCTCGAGCTGGGTGACTGTCTGCTCGAGAGCGTTCACCGTAGGATTGCCCATCCGGGTGTAGAGATAACCGGGTTTCGCGCCGGAAAAGCGCTCCGCCCCTTCTTCGGCGCTTGGAAAGGAGAAGGTGGAGGATTCAAAAATGGGGGTGGAGACTTCTCCGTGTATGGTCTTGTCCAACGCAGCATGGATCGCCCTGGTCGATTTGCCCCTGGGTCGGGGTGAATCCTCTTTCCGAGCCATTCTCGTCTCCCCCAGATGAATCTCAAATTTCAAATTTCAAATTTCAAATCTCTTGCCTGTGAGAGGAAGCACCTTGTCGATCTTGAAAGAAACCAGAAAAAGGGGACCCCTCTCTTCCCTGGTTTCCCTGAGTTCGTTGTGATCCCTCCTGCGCATCTTAAAGAGGCGGTCCGTGTCCTGCTCTTCAGCCGTTTTGGTGAGAAACAGTCTCACGCCTTTATATCCTCCGGATCCTTCTTCCATAAACAGGTATGCCGCATGGGGGTTTGATTGAAGATTTGCGTGCGTGAGCCGGTCGCGCATGATAAAGGCGACGTTCCCTTCATCGAGGACTTTCGGCCTTGAATAAACCGCTGCGTCGACCCTGCCCTCGGAATCGGCTGTTGCCAGAACTCCACGACCTTTTGCGTTTTCAAAATATTCATTCAGATCCATATCGCGCTCCGAAAAGTGGTTTGTCTGAAATATAATCACAATTGGGAAAATTTCCCGATCCCAGAATCAATGCCTGGAACCGAAGTGCTGGACGGGAATTATGAAATGTCGGCTGTAAGCTTGAACGCACACCCTGGGTTTCGAAGAAGAACAACTCGGCTGCTTAGCTGTAGATCTTTTCCAATGGCAGCATCTCCTGCCATTGGAAAAAATATTCCTCTCTGCAACCTCTGCGCCTCTGCGGTGAAATCAGCCTTTTCGGATGAAGTATGTCGGTGTACTTGATCTTCCGTAAAACAGTCTGTAAGGTGTGACTTTAACTCAATGAATCCGGAGGGAATAAGAGATGGCCGTCTTGGCAGATGAACTGACCATCGGCAGCATGCGTCTTCGCAACAGGATTGCTCTTCCGCCGTTAACCACCAATTGCGCCGATGAGGATGGAAAGGTCACGGAATCGATCCTGCGATTTTACGGGGACCGGTCCAAACATCTGGGGCTCGTTATTGTGGAGGCGACGGCTGTTCGAGCGGACGGCCGCATCGTCCCCGGAAGCCTGGGGCTCTGGGACGACGGGCAGGTGGAAGGCATGTCACGTTTGGCCGCTGCCATCAGGGAGAAGGGAGCGGTTCCGGTCGTCCAGTTAAACCATGCGGGCGCCAGGTGCACGCCGCGCGGCGGAGAAATGCAGGGGGCGTCGCCGTCCGGAGTAAGGTTCAGGCCGGATGTTGACCCCTTTGCCATGAGCATTGCACAGATTGAAGAGGTCGCGGTTTGCTTTGCGGAAGCGGCCGGCCGCGCGGTCGCGGCTGGTTTTGAAGGGGTTGAGATTCACGGAGCCCATTTTTACCTGATAAGCCAGTTCCTCTCTCCTCTCACGAATGCGCGAAACGATCGGTATGGCGGCGATGCGCGGGGACGGGCGACCTTTGCCCTGGAGGTGCTGCAGGAAGTGCGGCGGAAGGTCGGCTCGAAGCCCGCACTCCTCTTTCGCCTCAATGCAGTCGAAAAGGTGGAAGGGGGTCAAATCCTTGAAGACGCGCTCACGGCAGGACGCCTTCTCGCCGAAAACGGTGTTGACTGCATCCATGTCTCTCTGGTCACTGGGGCTTCCTGGAAGGAAGAAAACGGGAAACGTTTTCTTGTTGCTGCATCGGCCCTGCCAAAGAACGGACCGGCCGGCGCCAATGTCTCCCTGGCCGCGAGAATGAGAAAAGAGACCGGCCTGCCCGTCATCGCAGTAGGCAAATTAGGAGAAGGAAACGCAGCCGCAGACGCGGTGGCGGATGGTAGTGTGGACATGGTCGCTATCGGCAGGCAGATGATCGCGGACCCGGATGCAGCAGGAAAGCTTCTTGCGGGAAAGGAAGCCGATATTATAGCCTGCAAACAGTGTATGAACTGTTTTGCATCACTTGGCAAGGGGCCTGTTACATGCAAGGTGAATGAAGAGATGGGGAAATAGAGGAGGAGAGATGAGTAAGCAGTAGGCAGAACTAATTGATGGGTTTCCCCCGGCCTAAGGCCTGCCGGGGTCTACCCATCCTTCGCACTGCCTTGTCTCCGGTTCTCCCTTCCTGTCGTCTGACTCCTTGCCTTGTCGTCCCTCGTCCTAACGAAGCGGTCCTCCATCGTCCATCGGTCCTTTGCGCCCGATTGCGTGCCCGTGCGCGAGTTCATAGCGTTTGTCCATGTAATAGAGAATCGGGACAGCGGCCCTGGAAAGAAGCAGGGAGGCTACTTCGCCCGCCATGAGGGAGATGGCAAGCCCCTGGAAGATAGGGTCGAAGAGGATGACCATGGCAGCCACCACAACGGCCGCGGCGGTCAGCATCATGGGACGGAACCGGACCGCGCCTGCGTCCACGACCGCTTCGTGAAGAGGAACCCCCTGGGCGATCCGCAGTTCTATGAAATCGACCAGGATTATGGAGTTTCGCACCACGATTCCGGCCCCTGCAATGAAGCCGATCATGGATGTGGCCGTGAAGAACGCGCCCAGAAGTCCATGGGCGGGGAGGATCCCTATAAGCGAAAAAGGGATGGCGGCCATGATCACGAGTGGCGTGCTGAGGGATTGAAACCACCCCACCACGAGGATAAAGATCAGCACCAGCACAACGGCAAATGCGATTCCCAGATCGCGAAACACCTCATAGGTGATGTGCCATTCTCCGTCCCACTTCATGGCGTAGCGCTGATCGGTCCGCGGGATGCCTGAGGTGTGCTGCTCGATCCGGTATCCCTCGGGAAGAGAGATCTCGTCGATCTTTTTCTGCATCTCGAGAATGGCATAGACCGGGCTCTCCTTGACGCCGGCCACGTCCCCGACGACATAGACTACGGGCATCAGATTCTTGTGATAGATGCTTCTGTCCATAGGGATCTGTCCGGCAGAGACCAGATCTGAAAGGGCCACCAACCTTCCGTCCGCGGACAGCATCTTCATGGAAGTCATCTGCCGGATCCCGGACCTGTCCTCCAGGGGCAGCCGGATGACGATAGGGACGTCCTCCTTTTCCCTTGGATCATGGAGGAGCCCGACCTTCTCCCCCTTCAGGGCCATTCGGACGGTGTTGTCGATCCGGGCCGCGCTGATTCCGTGGAGGGCCGCCTTTTCCTTATCCACCGCAATCTCGAACCAGTCCTGTGCCTTTTCCATGTACCGGTCCACGTCCACCACGCCCTCGGTCTCCTCGAAGATCCTTTCCACCTTGAGCGCGATCTCCCTCTGCCGGTCATAGTCCGGCCCGTAAATCTCGGCTACCAGGGTGGAAAGGACGGGCGGACCGGGGGGGACTTCCGCAATCTTCACGCGAGCGCCATGGCGGTCGGCTATCTTCTTGAGAACCGGTCGGACCCGCTTTGCAATCTCATGACTCTGGACCTTGCGGCTTCCCTTTTCCACCAGGTTTACCTGGATGTCGGCCACATTCGGACCCTGGCGCAGGAAGTAGTGCCGCACCAGGCCGTTGAAGTTCATGGGGGAGGCGGTGCCGGCATAGATTTCAAAATTCGTTACCTCATTGACCGTCCTCAGGTAATTCCCCATTTCAAAACCCACGTTGGCCGTGCTCTCGAGCGTGGCGGTCTCAGGCATGTCGATGATGACCTGGAATTCGCTCTTGTTGTCAAAGGGAAGCATCTTCACCTTGACCCATCCGACCATGACGAGCGCGAAAGAGGCAAGGAGCATGAGCACCACCGTTGCCAGAAAAGCCCACCGCAAAGGCGGTCTGGAGATCAGGGGGTCCATGAGACGCCGGTAGAGCCTGATGCTCCAATCGTCCTTTTCGCTATGATCATGGCCGGCACCGCCGGCCCTTCGTCTGAGAAGATGCATGGAAGCCCAGGGAGTGACGATGAATGCCACCAGCAGAGAAAACAGCATGGCGAAGGTGGCGCCCACCGGGATGGGCCTCATGTAGGGCCCCATCAGTCCTCCAACAAAGGCCATGGGAAGGATGGCGGCGATGACCGTCAGTGTTGCGAGGATGGTGGGGTTGCCGACCTCGTCCACGGCCTCGATCGCCACTTCCCGAAACGGCTTGTCCCTGTTTTCAGGAAGACGATAATGGCGGACCACGTTCTCCACGACCACGATGGCATCGTCAACAAGAATACCGATAGAGAAGATCAGGGCAAAAAGGGTGATGCGGTTCAGGGTGTACCCGTAGAGAGAGAATACGGCGAGGGTAAGGGCGAGGGTGACCGGTATGGCAAGCGCCACCACGCCCGCCTCCCTTCTGCCGAGTGTGATCCAGATGAGCACGGTGACTGAGAAGACGGCAATGAACATGTGAAGCAGAAGTTCATCCGACTTCTCCTTGGCCGTTTCCCCATAGTGGCGGGTGACCGTGACGTGGATGTTGCCGGGGATGATTCTTCCCCTCATGCCCTCGACCTTATGGAGGACCTCTTCTGCGATGGTGATCGCATTCGTTCCCTTTCTCTTGGCGACCGAAAGGGTGACTGCAGGGTAAATCGACCTGGCCGAGCCCATCCCTTCGGAAGCCTTTTCGCCGGCCGCAGGTCCCATTCCGAGAAATACGTACTGGTCGGGTTCCTCGGGCCCATCGTCGATTGCGGCCACGTCGGCCAGGTACACGGGACGGCCTCCGTGGACGCCGACGACGACGCGGGCCACGTCTTCCGCAGTTCGAAGAAAGCCTGATGTGTGTAGAACGATTTCGCCGTCCTGAGAGGGGTAGCTGCCGCTTTTGGATTCCTGGTTGGCAGCGCCGAGCATCCGGGAGACGGCCGCATGGTCCAGGTGAAATGCGGCCATGCGAGCAGAATCCGGGCGGATCTCCACCTGTCGCCGGTACCCGCCGATGAGCGTCGTGAGAGAGACATCGTCCTGGCGTTTGACCGCATTCTCCACTTCAGCGGCCACACGCCTTAGCATGTAGTGGTCGGTGTCTTCCCCCCAGAAGGTCAGCGCGAGGATGGGCACATCGTCGATGTAGCGCGGCTTCACCAGGGGGGGGCTCACACCCTCGGGAATCCTGTCGAAATTGGCCATAAGTTTCGACTGAAGCCGTACAATGGATTCTTCCTCGTCCTCACCCACGTAGAACCGCACGATCGCCATGGACATGCCGGTGCTGGAGGTGCTGTAGATATACTCCACCCCGGGTATCTCCCAGAGGAGCTTCTCCATTGGGCCTGTAACCCGCTCCTCCACCTCTTTTGCAGACGCCCCGGGCATTGACACGAACACATCGATCATTGGCACGATGATCTGGGGTTCCTCTTCCCTGGGAAGAACGTAAACGGCGCCTGCTCCAAGCAGGATGGATGCCACGATGATGAGAGGGGTCAGCTTGGATTCAATGAAGAACCGGGCGATCTTGCCGGCTGTTCCAACCGACCGGCTCATGGCTTGGCCTCCACGCGCGCCCCGTCGGTGAGCCGGTGGTCCGGTCGGGCAACATAACGGTCGCCTGTCCGGAGACCTGAAAGGACCTCGACCCGGTCTCGATATTTCCGACCCAGCCTGACCAGGTGAAAGCGGGCAAACCCCTCCGGATCGACTACATAAAGAGCGGTGAGCTGCCCCTGGTAAATGACGGCTTCTGAGGGAATCAGGATCTTCGAGACCTCACCCAGGGGAATCCGGACCCGGGCGAACATGCCGGTCTTCAGCGGAAGTTGTTGCGGCAGGGAGACTTTGGTCAGGAATGAGCGGGTGCGCTGATCTGCGGTCGGAACAATGGTCCGGACAGTCCCCTCAATGGTCTCGCTGCCCAGGGACGGAACGGAGACCTTGACCTTCTGACCGATCTGAACATTTCCAAGGTGCGTTTCCGGAAGTACCATGTCCACACGGTACTCCTCGAGGGTATCCATGGTCAGAAGGGGTGTTCCGGCGGAGGCCAGATCTCCGACCTCCACCGTTTTTCCTGTGATGATCCCGTTATAAGGGGCGGAGACCACGGCATCCTTACGGGTGACCTTGGCCGATGACAGGGCCGCTTCCACGCGCCTGACCTGTGCAGCCGCTGTTTCCACCATGGCCTGGGCTCGGGCTGTACCGGACTTTGCCTGCATATAGCGGGCCTCTACTTCATCGAACTCCTGCGGGCTTACCGAGTCCTCCTTCTTAAGATTGAGGTAGCGTTCATAGGTGGTGCGAGCCAGCCGTTCCTCTGAAACAGCAACATCCCTGAAGGAAAGGGCTGCAGCGAGCCCCTTTTTCGCCTCACCGAGCCCGGCCTCTGCCTGAAGCAGGCCTGCTTCCACCTGACGAGGATCGATGATCACCAGAGTCTGTCCCGCCTTCACTTCATCCCCTTCACGGACCTCAATCTTTTCAACCGTACCCATCAGCTTGCTGGAGAGCTGAATGGTGGACCCTGCCTGAATTGTTCCCACTGCCTCATATATGACGGGCTCCTTCGTCAGTTGTGCGGTCTCTACGGCAACGTTTTGAACCACAGGTGATGAATCCGCTGCGGTTCCCGGCTCGATTTTTTCTCCGCAGCCGGACGGAAGAAGGAGAATCAAAGCACAAAGCAGAGGTCGGAAGTGTCTCCCGCAGAGACGCAGAGACGCAGTGAAAGAAGAACAGAAGGTGAGAAGGTGCATCGTGTATGTTGAATCCTGCATTACCGGAAACCTTCCTCCGTTTTTCCTGCGGCGAGGTTGAGTTGCGCGAGTGCAAGCTTGTGATCATAAAGCGAGCGCAGGTGAAGCGTTCTTGCCTGCTGCAGGGCCAGCTCCGCGTCGAGCAGGTTCACGATAGTGAAGAGCCCGCTCTCATAACGATTTCGGACAATCCGCAAACCCTCTTCGGCCTGAGAGACCGCAGCCTCTGCAACCTGAATTCGTTCAAAACTGCTCATTGCCTGAAAATAGGCCCTTCTCGTCTCCACTCCTATGGAAAGCTCCATCTGCTTCAGCGCGGCCTTTACCTGGTGGAGGGTTGCAACCGCCTCGCGCACCCTGGCCTGGAGACCCAGACCGCTGAACAGGTTGGCGCGGAGTACAACACCCAGAGTGTAATTGTTCGCGGTCCGATCGTATTCCTCAGAGTCAATTTCATAGTTGCTGGTAAAAAACAGGCCTGGAAGATGGGCCATTTTCGCTTTCTTCACTTCCTGCTCCGCCGTGATTTCGCGTAAACGCATCTCCCTGAGATCCGGCCGGTTTCGTAAGGCTTCCTGAATCCACTTTTCCAGTTCGTCAGGAGGCTTTAGTCCCTTTTGCTCAAACGGTACCGGGTGGAGAACCTCATCCAACGAAATGCCCATGGCCGCGTTGAGTGAGGCCATTGAAACCTCGACAAGACTGCGTGCGTTCAGCCGCTCCTGTTCCAACTCGGAAATTCTCACTTCAGCGCGCAGAAGGTCGCTCTTCACCGCAAGTCCGGTCTTGAACCGGGCCTGGATGATATTTCGATTTGCCTTTGCCGACTCGATGCTCTGGCGTATGACCTCCATTTGATCCTGCGCCAGCAACACTCCTATATAGGCGGCAATCACGGATGTGATCACTTCCTGGCGCACCCGGTCTGCGGAGAGGGAAGCGGATTCATGCCCCAGCTTGGCCTGATCCACCCCGATGCGTATCTGGCCGGCATCATATATGGGCATGCTCAGGGACAGGACGCTCGCAAAATTGTTTATCGATGAAGGATCGTTCAACCTCGCCGGATCGAAATCCTGCATCGTGATCTGTTCCTGGTTGAGCCTGGTGGAAAAGGCCAGCGCGGGATTGTTGGTGCGCATGAAGGTTTCGCTGAAATCAATGCGTGGATAGAGACCTGAACGAGCTTGTGTGATTTTCGCAGCCGATGCCTCCAACTGGAAGTGTGACGCGGAAATCCTCGGGTTTTTGTCGAGAGCAGTCCTGATTGCCTCTTCAAGGGTGAGTGAGGATCTGCTCGACCCCTTTTCCGCGGCAACCCCCTGGTGAACAAAGACGATATGAACCAAGAGAATGAGGAGACCTACAGAGACAAAGGCTTGGAAACGGGGACGAAGAGTGTTTCCGGGACCGGGAGAAGCGAAAGATGACATTACAATCCCCAAAGTCTAGCGTTCCGATAGTGTTTTGCAGTCGTAAGTCCGGAAAAGTACAAGAGATCATTCCAATGTCCCATAATTATACGAAGGCATTGCGTCCTGTCAATCGACACTGCTACCCGGCGGAGATGGCGATGCTCCGGCGAACTGGATCAAATACAAAAAAGGGCCTATTAAGCCAGGCTGAGGAGTGAGGTATGAGGAGTGAGAGGGTTGGGAAAAAGGGGGTCAGAGGGGCTACACTGCCGGGGAGAGGATCAACAGATGTCAAAGGAGATTTCACGCGGGATCGTCTCACAGGACACCTGGCCGGAGTTGCCATGGGAAGCATGGAAGGACACCTGCACGACCATGCATCGGTGGATGCAGATTGTCGGCAAGATCCGGCTCAAACTGGCTCCGATGGTCAATCACTGGTGGCAGGTTCCCCTGTACGTAACCGCGCGAGGTCTCACCACCTCGGCAATCCCCTTTCAATCCAACATCTTCCAGGTCGATTTCGATTTTCTTTCACACCTCATCCGTATCCTCTCGGACCACGGCGGCGATCGTGCGGTCAAACTCTCATCGCGTACGGTGGCTGACTTCTATGGAGAGACCATGGAAGCGCTGAAATCCCTGGGGATCGAAGTGAGGATCTGGACCACTCCTGTGGAGGTGGAAGATCGCACGCCTTTTCATCAGGACATGAGACATGCAGCCTATGATACGGAGTATGCAAACCGTTTCTGGAAGGGTCTGGTACAGATCGACAGAGTAATGAAGCAGTTCCGATCCCGATTCCTCGGCAAAGCGAGCCCTGTACATTTCTTCTGGGGCGCCTTTGACCATGCCGTGACCCGCTTTTCAGGCCGCCGTGCGCCGGAGCACCCAGGTGTTCCCAATGTGGGCCGGTCAGTCATGGTTGAAGCTTATTCGCATGAGGTCAGCAGCTGCGGGTTCTGGCCGGGTGCAGGGCTGGGCATGCCCGCCTTTTACGCTTACGCCTATCCCGAGCCGTCCGGTTTCAGGGATCATGCAGTTCAACCTTCCGAAGCCTACTATCATGAAGATCTCGGGGAATTCATCCTGCCCTATGATGCGGTTCGCAACTCCCGATCACCGGATGAGAAGCTTCTTTCGTTTTTTCAAACCACCTATGAGGCTGCTGCGGAGTTCGGAAATTGGGACAGACCTGCGCTGGAACGCGACTACAGGAGGGAGGGGCCGGAAAAAGGAGTATCGTTTCCACCGGGGCCGGGGTGATTTCCTCGCTTTGACGGAGGCACCGCCCTATGCCAGTCTCAATGTTCATTCAAATGGAGGTTTGGAGAGCTACAAATCCGGATATCGAATTCCGAAATCCGAGATAATTCAAAATCCTAATGTTCAACAGTCTCGCAAAGATCCTCATTAGTTCTCATTAAAGCCCCCATCTCTGAGAGAATACGAAGCATCACCCGAGTTATTCCCCAAATTGAAACCCTCTCGCATTTATGGCAAAATGTTTCTCCCGCAAGGGCGCCCGAGTCAGTCTTTCAGTCGAGGAAGTTAAAGGAGTATGGTTTATGCCTGATGATTCAAAACGAAAAGAGAACAGGCCGTCGCGTCGAGATGGAACCGTAATGGAGCAGTTGAACGCGATTGTCGATTCTTCTTTTGATGGCCTGTGGATCTGTGACGGAGAGGGGAGGGTTGTGCGGATCAACAAGGCCTCTGAGGAGATCAACGACATACGTGCGGAGCAGGTCGTCAACAGGAAAATGGAAGACTTGGTAGCCGAAGGTCTAATCGACCGCTCGGTAACGCTAGAGGTCCTGAAAAGTCACGCGGCGGTCACCATGATCCAGAACCTCAAGAATGGGAAACAGGTGCTCGTCACCGGGAATCCGGTGTTCGACGAAAGCGGGAAGATCAGTCTGGTAGTCGTCAATGACAGAGACATTACAGAACTGAACAAGCTCCGGGCAGAACTGGAGGAAACCCGCGCCCTCAGCAGCCGCTACCGCAAGGAGCTCTCGAACGTTTACTGGAAAGACGACCTCTTGCCCGAGATCGTGGTTCGCAGCGAGGCGATGCACCGGGTTCTCAGCACCGCTTTCAGGGTGGCTGAGGTGGACTCGACCATTCTGATCCAGGGGGAATCCGGGGTGGGAAAGGGCTTGGTGGCAAAGCTTATACACAGGGCGTCCAAGCGAAAGGACGGCCCCTTCATCCGCGTCGACTGCGGGGCAATACCGGAACCCCTCATCGAATCAGAACTTTTCGGTTACGAAGCCGGAGCATTCACAGGCGCCTTATCCAAAGGAAAACCTGGGTATTTCGAAATGGCCGAGGCGGGCACCCTTTTTTTGGACGAGATCGGGGAACTGCCCAAGAATATCCAGGTTAAACTCCTCCGATTCATGGAAGAGAACGAGGTCGTGCGGATCGGGGGCACAAAACAGAAAAAGATCGACACCAGAATCATTGCGGCCACCCACCGCGATCTAGAGGCCATGGTGGAGGAGCGTTCTTTCCGCAAGGACCTCTTCTTCAGGCTCAATGTCGTTCCCCTGCGGGTGCCGCCCCTTCGCGAGAGGAAGGAAGACGTCCCTCCCCTGATCCACCATTTCTTGAACAAATACAATGCCAAGTGCGGGACCGCGAAGGTATTGCGGGGCTCGGCAGTCGACTGTCTGTGCGTGTATCCATTTCCTGGAAATATCCGTGAGTTGGCTAACCTTATGGAGCAATTGGTCGTTCTCAGTTCGAACCGGGAGATCGACCTGAAGGACTTGCCCTCGGTAGTCCGCTCGGTCTCTTCCCGCGAAAGGGAGGTCCCTGAAAGCATGGGGTGGAACCTCCGTGCTGCAGTGGAGAGTCTCGAGCGCGAGACACTCAGGAGGGCCATCAAGGAATTTGGGAGCCAGCGGAGGGCAGCCGGCCCTCTGGGGGTGAACCAATCCACTCTCGCCCGCAAGATGCGGAAGTACGGTCTCCGGTTTGATGCAATTACGCATCATGATGCATAATCAACTCTCAGCCTCATCATCCCGATTCTACTTGATATTTTCGGTTTACCGCGGGGGCTCGCCCTTCTTCGATGCGTTCAAGCATAGGGGCCATCACTACTCCGGGGCCTAATTTTTCAGTATAGCCTAGCGTCTGCAGAATGGAACGGGACTTGCTTTGATCCCGATCCGGAGTCCACCAGTATGGGACGGAGCGAAATTTGACCACCTTTGAAGAGCAGGCTCGCCGGATGCGGGCCAAAACCCATCACGCACAGATCCTGTTGGAGTGGGATGGGGAGCATAAGTATTTGGAAAAGGCCCTCGAGATCCTTCGCGCAGCCGGCGCAGAGCCGCTACGGTATGAACCTACCGGAGAAGGAGCGAAATCTCGGGTACTTATCGAACTCTCCTCGCGGGACATGAGGGAAGCCGTGCTGAGGCTCACAGAGGCGGGCTTCATGAAGCTGAAAGGCATCAACGCCTCGCAGGAACGATCTGAACCGGAATAACGAAAGAAGAGAAAGAGCAAGGAAAAGTATGGATGGTAAGAAATATCAGGAACTGACAGAGATGCGTGAGAGGAACGTCCCCCGGGGTCCTTACAATATCACCCCTCTTTTCGCTGAAAGCGCAAAGGGGGCGGTCATCAGGGACGTGGAAGGAAGGGAGTATATCGACTTTGCCGGCGGAATCGGAGTGCAGAATCTTGGCCATGGCCAGGCCAGCGTGGTCCAGGCTATTCGGGAGCAGGCTGAACTCCTCGTGCATACCTGCTTTCATGTGGTCATGTATGAGAGCTACATCGCTTTGGCCGAGCGATTGAACACCCTGGCACCGGGAAGTTTCCAGAAGAAGACATTCTTTGTAAACAGCGGGGCCGAGGCCGCGGAGAACGCGGTCAAGATAGCCCGCACCTTCACCAAAAGGCACGGAATCGTCTCCTTCGAAAACGCATATCACGGCCGTACATACATGGCGATGAGCCTGACCAGCCAGGTCATGCCGTACAAGCTCGGATTCGGGCCCTTTTGTCCGGAAGTCTTCCGGATACCGTTCGCTTACTGCTATCGATGTCCCTTTGGCATGGAGTACCCGGGTTGCGATATTCGGTGTGCGGATTCCCTCAAGAGACTATTCGTGACCCAGGCGGGACCGGAATCAATTGCAGCGGTCATAGTGGAGCCGGTCCAGGGCGAAGGGGGATTCATAGTCCCGCCTCCCGAATTCCTGCAGCGTCTCAAGAGAGTGTGCGAAAGCGAGGGCATTGTCTTCATTGCCGATGAAGTCCAGACCGGAATGGGCCGAACGGGCAAGCGCTTTGCCTCCGAGCATTTCTCAGTCGAGCCAGACATCCTCCTGACCGGCAAGTCGCTCGGCGGCGGGGTTCCCCTCGCCGGAATCACCGGGAAGGCCGAGATCATGGATGCCCCGCATGCAGGCGGGTTGGGAGGAACCTTCTCGGGAAACCCCATTGCGTGCAGGGCCGGGCTGGCTGTTCTGGATCTCCTGGATGAAACCATGCTTGCGAAAAGCGTTTCGTTGGGGAAGAGGGTGAGGGAGGGATTTCAGGAACTCCAAAATCGTTTCGAGATAATCGGAGATGTTCGAGGACTAGGCCCCATGGTCGGTATGGAACTCGTGAAATCCAGAAAGACCAAAGAGCCAGCAGTGGACGAGACATCCAGGCTGGTTCGACGGTGCTGCGAAAAGGGGCTTATCATACTTTCCTGCGGTGTGCACCACAATGTAATCAGGACCCTGATCCCGTTTGCGATCACGGACGACCAGTTGCAGAAGGGCTTTGACACTCTAGGCGAAACCCTGATGGAGTTCGCTGATTGAAGGGGATTGCAACATTCAACGAGGGATTTTGAAAAAGGGCAAAAGACGAAAGGGGGAAACGGCAGGAGCGGGCGATCGCTGGCTTAAAAGCTGGTGTGCCATGTGTCTGCCGAACGAGTGCGGCATCCTGGTGCATCTCAAGGACGGGGTTGTTGTGGAGGTGAAAGGAAACCCGGAGTGCCCGACGAACAAAGGGAGACTCTGTGTGCGGGGCGCGCTTTCCTCAATCCCCGGCTTTTACAGCCCCTTCAGGCTCAAGTCCCCATTGAAACGGACCAACCCCAGAAAAGGGCTGGATGAAGATCCCGGCTGGAGAGAGATATCCTGGGAGGAGGCTTTAGAAGAGATCGGTGCGCGTCTCCGATCCATTCGGGCCGAAGATCCGCGCAAGTTCGTCTTCGTGGAAGGGTGGGGGACCTGCGACGGCATTCTCGGGCGGGAGATCTGGCAGAGAATGCCGGACGGGACAAACGAGTACGGAAGCATCTTCGCCCTGGCTGCGGGCTCTCCAAATCATGTCGGCTCTCACGGTCCGCTCTGCGCCATCCACTATTCCTCCAACCTGGTCCACGGGGCCTATCCCGAGCAGATCGCGGACCTGCAGCACTGCAGGTACCTTATCGCCGTTGGCCGCACCATCGGACCCAACTCGGGAAGCACTGCGGCCACAAAGCGGTTCCTGAATGCGATAGATCGAGGAATGAAGCTCGTGGTCATCGATCCTCGGTGCTCCGTCGAAGCCTCCAAGGCTTCCCGCTGGATACCGATACGACCCGGCACCGAACTCGCCCTGGCCCTGGCCATGGTCCACGTGATCCTCTACGAGCTCAAGAAATTCGACGAGGAGTTCGTAAGGAACCGCACCAACGGCCCTTACCTGATTGCGGAGGACGGCCTTTACTTCCGGGACCCGGAGAGCGGAAAACCGATGATCTGGGATCAAAGAGACGGAAGGGCAAAGGTTTTCTCGGACCAAACCCTGTCAGAACCCGCGCTCGATGGGGAGTATGGCGTTTTCGGCCAGCCGGTGAAACCCGCTTTCTCCATCATCCGGGACAGCATGAAACCCTACACCCCGGAATGGGCCGAGGGGATCACCACCATCTCCGCAGAGGTCATCCGCACGATCACCCGGGAGTTTGTGGACCATGCCATGATCGGCAGCACCATTGAAATCGAGGGGTATCGCTTTCCCTTCAGGCCGGCCCAGTTCAGCACCTCCGGGCGCGGGGCCGTGAACCACAAGAACGGCACGTTCTTCGATCTCACAGGGAAGATGATCAACATGCTCGTGGGTGCGGTGGAGGTGCCGGGCGGATTCACTGGAGGGATGAGGGGCGCTAACCCCGACTCTCTGAGACCCGACAAGGACGGAGTGGTCACGCCGATTCTGGAGGCGATCGGCCATGCCTTCAAGTTCCCGCCGGACCGCATCGACGGGTTGGAGTTCTTCCCCCTCAAGCACAGCACCCCCAATCTCATGGCCAGGAACATTCTGGATCCATCCAAATACCATCTCAACTACGAAGTGGAACTCGTATTGATGGCCGGAGCCAACCCGGTACGATCGACCGCCGACCCCCAGGAGTATGTGGAGGCCTTCCGAAAGGTCCCCCTGGTCGTCTCCATCGCGGCACAGCTGGATGAGTCGACGGTGCTCTCGGACATCGTGCTTCCGAATTCTCATTTTCTGGAGAAGAGGGGAATCAGGATCTTCCGGCCGGCCCTTCAGAGCGTCGACGATGAGCTCAGAGGGATCGAGGTGCTTCTGGGAAGAGAGCCGGTGCCTGCGTTGTACGACACCAAGTCTTCGGACGAGATACTTCTGGAGCTGGCCGACCGGGGCGAATTTCTCACGGGCCCTGGTGGCGTGAACGATCTCCTGAACCAGATGTACCGGTTCCAGGAGAAGCACCGGCTCGAGCTGGGGCGAAAGTACGACATGCAGGAAATCACCGACCACATCGTCAGGAATTTGTTCGGCGACGAGCATGACTATGCCGAGCTCATGGAAAAGGGATTTCTCCACCGGTACTCCGTCAAAGGGAAGGAAGCGTACAACTACTATTACTGGCCCGAGAACAAGACCCGTCACCCCATCTATTTCAATCTCCTGAAGGAGACCGGGGAGCGGTTGAAAAGAGAGCTGCAGGAGTGCGGGATCCGCCACCCCGCTTTCGAGGATGAGTCGGAGTTCTTCAAGTTCTATGAGGCCGTGCCCTTCTGGGTGGCCCCGGATGAATCGGCCGCGCCCGAGGAGTACGACCTTTATGCCATCAACTGGAAGACCAATTTCCGGATGCACGGCACCGGGAGCATCCTCGAGAATGCTTGGCTCAAGGAACTGAGAGACCAGGACCCCTATGAGACTTATGTCATGATCAACGCAGAGACGGCGGCCAGGAAAGGGCTGAAGGATGGAGACAGAGTGATCGTCGAGTCCCGCTACGGGAAGACCGAGGGCAGGGTCAAGTCAAGCGAGTTGATCCACCCTGAGGTGGTGGGAATACCGGGAAACTACGGAGGAAGGTCCACATCCTTTCTGAACCCGGTGAGCAGTGAGGGGGCCTGGTTCAATGCGCTGCTGAGCAGCCGCGAAAACCGTGCACTGGATCCCATTACCGCCGGGATCGAAAACGCACCCAGGGTAAAGGTCGTTCGAGCGAGTCGAGGATGAATACGAGATACGGCATGGTGATCGATCTGAAGAGGTGCATAGGATGCGATGCCTGCACCATGGCCTGCCGTCAGGCCAAGGGCACTCCCCGGGGGGTGCTCTATTCCAGGATCCTCAAGGTCGAAGTCGGCAAATACCCCCTGGCGAAGCTTGCATTCCTGCCACTGCTTTGCATGCACTGCTCCGAACCTCCCTGTGAAAAGGTCTGTCCCAGCGGTGCGACCCAAATAACGGAGCAAGGAATGGTAATCGTCGATCGGGAAAAATGCATCGGCTGCAGGGCGTGTGTCATTGCCTGTCCCTACGGGGCCAGGGACAGTTTTAAGGTGAAGAAAACCTATTTCGAGCGCGGCAGCACGGCCTTTGAAGTCGCCCACGACGAAAACCATCCCCCCGACACGATCGGCAAATGTGACCTGTGCATCGAAAGGGTTCTCGATGGGGGGGAACCCGCCTGCGTTGAGGTGTGTCCTGCCGAGGCGCGGATTTTCGGGGACCTGAACGACCCTGAAGGGCGAGCTTCCCGCATGATCCGGGAGAGGGGCGGAAAGCCGCTTCACCCGGAATGGGGGACCGAGCCCGCGGTGTACTTTGTAGAGGGCGTGGAATGAATTTTTCGGAAGGGACTTTCCTGAGAATCATCTTTTCGCTGCTGTGTGCAGGGCTCCTGCTCCGGCTGACCCTCTTCGTCGTCTCCCTCTTTTCTGAAGGAAAAGTTTTCGGCTGGAGTCGAGCGTGGAGCGGACTCCTTCGCACACTGGTTCCCTTTCACAGCGGCATGCGGAAGAATCCCTTTCAATCCGTCCTGGTGTATCTGTTTCACCTCTGCCTCCTTGTGGTACCCATCTGGTTTTCCGGACATATCGTTTTGTGGGAAGAGTCTTTTCTCCATTGGTCGTGGGCGCCGCTCCCGGACTCCCTGGCGGACGGGATGACCATCATGGTTCTCTTGCTCCTGGCCGCTTTCCTTGTGAGGCGAATCGCGCTGAAGCAGATCCGCCAGGAGTCTTCCCTATGTCAATATGTGATGATCTTCCTGACGGCCCTGCCTTTTCTCTCAGGATATCTGCTCTCCCACCGACCGTCCTCCGGCGATGGGGTCTGGACCTTCCATGTGCTGACCGGCTCCGTGTTCCTGCTCATGACGATCTTCCTTTTTGTCAGGCCGTGGCTGAATGAAAAAAAGTGCACGGCCTGCGCTTCCTGCGTGGCTCACTGTCCCGGACAGGCATTGAAGAGCGCGGATGGTCCCATCCAGCGGGTACTGGAGTTCACTCCGTCCTGCTGCGTCTTGTGCGGGGGATGTGTGGCGGTCTGCCCCGAGAATGCAGCAGGGCTTCGCCACGCCCTCAGCTTCCGCAGCCTCGTGAAACGGTTCGCGGGGGAGAGGTTGCATGCGGCGGCCATGGGAAGGTGCAGGAGATGCGGTGAAATGTTCGCCCCGCTTTCTCAGGTGGAGGAGGTCCGGCTGAAAACAGCGCAGGAGTCCGTCTATTATTGCGAACAGTGCAAAAGAGAGCGGATTGCCGGAGAGAAATTGCGGCCGGTGTGAGGAAAGCGACTCGGAAACGGCTGCAGCCGGAAAGAAAGGAGAAACTGATGAAGGCCGCCCTGATCAAAGAGTTCAAAAAGGATTTTGCAATCGAAGAGGTTCCCCCTCCGAGGATCGGACCGGGTGACGCCCTGGTCCGGGTGAAGGCTACCTGCCTCTGCGCAGCGGACGGGAAGATCCGCAGCGGGAAGATTCCCACCCTGAAGCTCCCCCATATTCCGGGCCACGAGGTGGTGGGCGAGGTGGTGGAAACAGGGAAAGAGGTGAAAGGGGCCAAGGCCGGCGACCGGGTGGTCGTTTACATGTACACGGTCTGCGGGGATTGCCCGGCCTGCCGAAAGGGGCGCGAGAATCTTTGTCACCGCATAAGCCGCATGGGTTTCGACAGACCCGGGGGCCATGCGGAGTATGTGGCGGTTCCGGAACGACAATTGATCCCTTTGCCGGAGAACATCCCCTACGAAGAGGCGGCGGCCATCCCGGATGCGGTGAGCACAATGCTCCACGCCGTGCGGGAGCAGGGGGATGTTAGGCCCAACGACCATGTGCTCATTCTGGGGATCGGGGGGTTGGGGATGCAGGGGATCCAACTCGCGGCCATGGCAGGCGGAAGAGTGATCGGTGTGGCGCGAAGTGAGAAGAAACTGGAGCTTGCCAGGAGTCTGGGAGCGGAGTGGGTCATCAACGGCAGGGATCAAAAGCTGACGGAAAAGATCCTCGACATCACCGGCGGAAGGGGAGCCGATGTGGTCATCGATCTCGTCTCTACCCAGGAAACCTTTCAGACCGCTGCCGGAAGCGTCGCCAAGGGGGGGACGATCGTGATCGTCGGCTCCACGGGGATCGAGATCACCTTTTCAGTCGGCCAGGTCATGTTCAAGGAGATCGCGGTCAAAGGATCGCTCGGCATGACCAAGCAGACGGTCATCGATTCGGTGGACCTCTGCGCTGGAGGCAGAATCAAACCGGTGATCACAAACCGGTTTTCCCTCGAGGAGATCAACGAGGCGTCGAGGATGCTCGACAGCGGGGAGATTCTGGGGCGTGCGGTCTTAATACCATAGCAACACAAATTCGGTGCAAAGAAAAGGAGGGCGGAAAATGCCGGTTGTACGTGTGGAGATGTGGAAAGGCGCCACAAAGGAGATGAAGGCGAGTCTGGCCAGGGAAATCACAGAGGTCGTGAGCCGGATCGCGAAGAAACCGCCGGAGTACATCAATGTCCTTTTCACGGACTATGAGAAGGAGGATTGGGCAATCGGCGGTGAGTTGGCCTCGGATATCGACTGGGAGAAGAGACGCAAGGGGAAATCATGATCGAGCACGGCGGAATTACGAGAGAGGAGTTCCGGGAAAGGATCGATAAATGCGTGTCCCGGATGGAGAAATCCCACATTGACCTGCTGGTAGCCTACGGCGATGCGGCTCATCCGGACAACCTGATCTATCTGGCCAATTACACCCCCATCTGCATGGACATGCCGGGATATGGCGGATACAACGGGCTCTTCGTCCTCACCCGGAAAGGGGACGCGACGCTCATCATTGACCGGGACTGGCAGGTCCCCTTTGCCCGGGAGATGAGCTGGGTGGAGGAGATCCTTTACGGAGCCCAGGGCGACATCCTCGGGGTGCTCTCGGATCTCATGCAGAAAAGGGGCTGGAAAGGAGCAAGGGTTGAACTGGACAGCACCTTCATCCCCGCTCGATTTTACGGGTCCCTGATGGATGTTCTCAAGGACAACCCGGTGGAGGAGAAGAGCCGCATCGTGGCCGGGCTTCGGGAAATTAAAAGCCCAAAGGAAATAGAACTGATGACCCGGGGCCTCGAGATCCTGGCGAAGGCCCACGAGGGGGCGCTTGCCGTTGCGAAGGAAGGCATCAGCGAAATCGATGTGGCCATGGAAATCCGGCGCATCATCATGGACGAAGGTGCGGATTTCGCAACCGCCCTCTTTGTGGACGCGGGTCGCCGCTCCACGATCCCTCTCGCCAACCCCATGGCCAGCCCCTACAAACTGAAGCGGGGAGACATGGTTCTGGTCTCCATCTTCTGCGTATACAAGAACTACAACGCCGGCATGGACAGGGCGTGGGTGGTGGGCGAGCCCTCGCCCATGCAGAGGAAGCTCGCGGAAATCGAGCTCAAGACCCACGAGAAGGCCGTGAGCCTGATCATGCCCGGGGCAAAGACGACCGATTTCATGGGACCGGTCTACCATAACTATGCGGAGCCCATGCTGCGGGAGGCGGGCATTACGGAATACAACATCAATGGCTATGTGGGACACGGAGCAGGCGTCAAGGTCTACGAGCCCCCGGTTCTCTGGAAGCTGGAGGAGAATACGCTCAAGCCGGGCATGGTGATCGACGTGGAGCCGGGCATCTATGCGAGGGATCCCAAGATCGGCGGACTCCGCACATCGAGTTTCGTCCAGGTCACGGAAGAGGGGTGCAGGATTCTGGAGACCTATCCGAAGCGAATAGGGTCTCTGGCGTAAAGACGCATAGCGCATGGAGCATGGCGCTTGAAATGCTGTGCACGTGAATCGTGTATCGCGGACGTAAAACCCAAAGGAATAAAGCCGTGGTTGTGTAGCGTCATCGTAAGAATGCCATGGCCGGATGCAAAATCCGTAGGAGCAAGCTCCTGCTTGCGATCATGACTTGGTTGTAAGATGGGTATAGCGATTTTCTCCGTTGTTTTAGCGCCGGAGGAAGCGAAGCCCATCGGTAAAGCGGAGCAAGCAGGGAACGGCCATTTTGCCTTCGTGATCTTCGTGCCTTCGTGGTGAAAAGAGGAGTATGAGATCCATGATCATCGACATTGCCGCACACCATATCCCGACGCCCATACAGAGGATGTTTGCAGCCAACCCCTATTTCTCCAAGTCCGCCACCTATCCATTCCCGCCAGGAAATGCGGACCCGGAAGTGAGGCTTGGGCTCATGGAGAAGTACGGGGTCGATATGCAGGCTCTCCTGGCCCATAACTGGATCACGCCTCCTGTTCGAAAAGCGTTTACGGATGAAGAACAGGAGCAACTCCGAAGGATTTCCAATGCGGAGAACTTCGCACTCTGCAAGAAATATCCAAAAAGGTTCGTGAACATCTGCGCCGTCTCGCTCCTCAACATGGAGTTCGCTCTAGACGAGCTCCGACGCTCGATCGAGGAACTTGACTGCAGGGCGGTCTCCGTTGCCACCAACCATCAGGGCAAGGGAATCGATTCTCCTGAGTTCTCCCCCTTTTTCGACAAACTCGTGGAGCGCGATCTTCCCCTGTACCTTCATCCCACGGACTGGGAGGCCCGATATCCTCTGGTGGACATGGCAGAAGGCTGGCGAATGATGCACGTCTTCGGCTGGCCTTTCGACACGACACAGGCGGTGTGGAGGATCATTTTCGGGGGGGTACTGGACCGCTATCCCACCATGAAGGTGATCACCCACCATCTCGGCGCGTTGCTCCCCTATTTCAGCAGAAGGGTGGAGATCAATCAGAAGATGTACCTTTCCTCCGCCCTTCACAGGCCGATCGAGGAATACTGGAAGAATTTTTACGGAGATACCGCAGTGGACGGAACGAGGGCGGCTTATGCCTGCGGGCTTGCCTTTTTTGGGCCGGACCGGATGCTGTTCGGGACGGATTATCCGTACGGTCTGGAAGAGGGGGAGGATTTTGTACGGGAAAATCTGGCGGGCATCCGCGAGATGAACGTGTCCGAAGAGATCCGGGAAAAGATCCTGAGCGGCAACGCGAAAAGATTGCTGAAGATCACGTGAAGTCTTCCATATCTTCGTGTTCTTCGTGTCCTTCGTGGGAAAGCCAGGGTGAATTTCTTACCACGAAGGTCACGAAGAGCACGAAGGAGCCAACGTTGGGAATCAAGTCCCGATACCAGCGAGCTACATAGACGGAGTTGAAACGGAGGCTGATTCAAAATGGTACGAGAAGTCATAGAGACGGATGTCCTGTGTGTCGGAGGAGGCATCGCAGGCATGATGGCGGCCATCCGGGCGGCTGAGCTGGGCGCCAGGGTGGTTGTGGCTGAAAAGGCAAACCCGGTTCGAAGCGGATCGGCCGGGATCGGCTGCGACCATTTCAAGTGTTATCTTCCGGAGTATCATGGATCGGATATGACGCCGGTCATCGAACAGAGCCTCCGGGTCTTCACCGGGGTCATGAGGGACCGGAAGTTCATTGAGACATGGGTGCCGAAGACCACCGAGATCGTGAAGCTCTGGGAGAGCTGGGGCATACCGATGAAATACAGAGGGGAGTACGAGTTCGCAGGACACGCACTTCCCGGCCGGATTCTGACCTGCCTCAAGTACGAGGGCGGGAACCAGAAGGCGATTCTTACCAAAGAGGCAAAAAAAAGAGGGGTCCGCATATTCAGCCGGGTGATGGTCTTCGATCTGATCCGAAAGGGCGATGTGGCGGGCGCAGTCGCCATGGATACGCGGGAAGAAAAGCTCTACGAGTTCCGGGCAAAGAGCGTGATCCTGGGCACGGGGCTCACCACGCGGCTCTATCCCGGACCAACGCCCGGCTGGATGTTCAATCTCGCCTACTCTCCCAACAACACCGGAGACGGACGGGCAATGGCCTACAGGGCAGGGGCCGATATCGCCAATGCCGAGCTCACGATGCGATGGTCCGGTCCAAAGGCCTTTTCAAGATGCGGAAAAGGGACCTGGGTCGGGGTGCTGCGCGATCCGGCCGGAAAACCCGTGGGGCCCTTCATAACAGAGCCTGACAGAAGATATGGGGACCCGACCTCCGATCTCTGGACCACCCTCTTCGACGATTACGCCAGGCAGGCCAGAGGACCGGTCTACTTTGACTGCGGAGGCATCACGGATGAAGACTACGAGTACATGATGCACTGGATGAAACACGAGGGAAACGGTGTCCTGCTCAACACTGCGGCTGAGGAGGGAAAGAGCCTGAGGGAAAACCCGGTGGAGTTCATGACCTATGAACTGACCTTTTCTGGAGGCGTCTGGTACAACGAGAAGGGGGAGACCTCTCTAAAGGGACTTTATGCGGCCGGGGATGAGTTTTTCGGCGCCGTTTCCTGCGCAGCCACGTTCGGGTGGATTGCCGGGGAGAATGCAGCCGCGTATTCCCAGGGGGCAGCCTCGCCTGACAACTCTTCGCACGCAGCGCAGGTGGAGGAAAAGGCCGCGTTACTGGACGAGATCCGGGGGAGAACAGACGGGGCATCGTGGCAGGAGGTCAATGTGGCGCTCCAGGGAATCATGGGGGACTATGCCGGACCGCTTCGAAGTGAGGAGCTTCTGAGAGCAGGGCTCGAGTACCTGCGAAGGCTCAGGGTAAAGTCCTCGGAGATGCTGCTTGCGAGGAATCAGCACGAGCTGATGCATGCGCTCGAAGTCATGAACCTGATCGATCTCGGAGAGCTCGTGTTCATCGGCGCGCTGGAGAGGCGGGAGACGCGAGACCAGCACGTCCGGGCCGATTACCCGATGACAAACCCCCTTCTTGAAAAACTGCTTCTCGTCCGTCGGGAAAATGGAAAGGTCGTGACCGGCTGGAGAGCTCTCAAGCGCTGAGCGCATGGGTCTCGTTCGCCCCTCCGGGCATCGAAGGGCGAACGGTCTGTTCATGCTTCGCTACCTCGGCTTGAACGGCCCAGCCTAAGGTTTGTATCTGTACACCGAGCTAAGGAGGAATAAAATGCCCCCGGTTATCGAGCGTGAAAAGTGCACACGGTGCGGAAAATGTGTGGACATCTGCCAGATGGACGTCTTCTTCGGGTCCAAACCCAAAGAGGTTCCGGTCATAAGCTACCCGGAAGAATGCTGGCACTGCAACGCCTGTGTCATGGCTTGCCCTTCGGAGGGTGCGGTAACGGTGCGGCTGGCGTTGCCGGCCTCTCTCTTTTACAGGGAAACCTCTTTACAAAAACGATAAACAAACAGGAGGCATTTTCAATGAAGAAGCGCGGCATGAAAAAGAGTGGATGGATCGTCGTACTCGCGTCCGTTTTGGTCATTCTGGGCTGGTCTTCCGCATTTGCGGAGCAATTCGCCTGGAAATTCTCAAGCTATGTGCCGGCAGCGAACAAGAGCCTGGCTGTAGGCCAGAAATGGTGGGCCGAGGAAATCGAAAAACGGTCCCAGGGGCAGATCAAAATCCAGATTTTCTGGAGCAAACAGCTTTCCGGGGAAAAGGAGATGATGCAGGCGGTGAGAAGCGGGCTGGCGGACGTGGTGGGACACGCGCCCGTGTATACACCGGGCGAAACACCGGTGTGGAATCTGCCTTATCTGCCCTTTCTTGCCCCGTCTCGAGTGGACCAGACCCTTCTGGTGTATAACCGATTGGCCCGAGAGTCCAAACCGTTCCAGGATGAACTGGAGCGATTCAACTGCGTCTACGGGGGCGCCCACGACAGCAGCTCAAACAATGCCATAGGCAAGAAGCCCATGCGGAGCCTGGACGATATGAAAAACCTCCGGATCCGTTGCATGCCGGCACTTGGAAGGATATTCAAGGAGTATGGGGCTACGATCGTGTCCGTGCCTGTGACCGAAACCTACACGGCCCTCGACACAGGCATGATCGATGTGGTCGTGTTCGGGACCGAGGGCTTCAGGACCTGGAAGGTCGACGAGATCGCACAGTACCTCACCCTCGATATGGACATGGGCGCCCTTCCCTCCTTCTACTTCATCAACAAGAAGAGCTGGGAAAAGCTTCCGGACAATCTCAAAAAGGTGGTCCAGAGCGTCATCGACGATCAGCCGGCATTTGTGGGTGCTCTGGTGGAAAAACTGAAGAAGGAAGCCCTGGAAGTGGTCAAAGAGAAGAAGATCGAGGTGAGCTCCTTCCCCAAGAGCGACCGGGACGCGCTGGCTGCAAAGGCCGCCGTCATCTGGGAGGAATCGGCCAAGCGCACCGGAGATTATGAGGCGAACAGCGCGGCCCTGAAGGATTATCAGCGGATTCGTGACGAGGTTACCGCCAAGTTCCCCAAAGGGGTGACTGCCGTCCAATAAGGTTCGGCGAACCTTGCACACGCCCGATCCGAAACGTCTCCACAACCCTGTTGACCGGCCCTGCCTGGCTTTCTCAGGCGAGGCCGGGAAGGAAGGAAACCATGAACCCGGGCCAGGCAAAAGGGTCCTCTCGCCTCTTCCGAGGATATGGATGGATTGAAGAATTCCTGGGGGCGTATCTCGTAGGCGCGATTCTGGTCTTCATGTGCCTCTTTGTCACGGCGGAGATCCTCGGCCGCCTCGTCTTTAACCATTCCTTCATGGGCATTGCGGACATCGTGGAGCAGTGCATCCTTCTTGTGAGTTATCTTTCCCTGGGAGTCATTCAGAGGGACCGGCAGCATATCTTTGTAGACCTGCTGCCCAAGAAGATCGAGGCTCGGAGGTCCGGCCTCATCCTGGACTGCGTGTTCCTCGGGTTGGGCGCCCTGGTGGCCGCTTTTCTGACGGGTGAAATTCTCTGGCACATGGTCTATACCTACACCGGCGAGACCAGGACCATGACCCTTTTCCTGCCGCACTGGCCTTTTGTGGGCTTCATGGCGATCGGAATGCTGCTGCTTCTACTGCGCCACCTCATCCAGTTCAAGGAGAGCTTTGTCAAGGCGCTCCATTTCGGCCGGCCCTCTTCCGTGGAGAGCGCCAAGGAAAAGGAGCGCGCATAAGATGATTATTGGATCGATTGTCATCCTCCTTGTCCTGATCCTGGTCTGTGCAGGATTCCCCATTGCGTGGGCACTCTTTCTGGTCCCCCTGGGTGGGCTCCTCTACATGCTGGGAATGGATCAGACCTTCGCCATCTCAGCGGCCATGCTGTACAACTCCCTGGCCCAGTACGAATTCTCGGTCATTGCCATGTTTGTCCTCATGGGAAACATAGGGTTTTACAGCGGACTCTTCACCGAGGTCTTCGAGGTGGCCCGCAAGTGGTTCGGGAAGCTCCCTGCCGGCCTGGCCGTGAGCGTGGTAATCGCCCAGGCCATTTTCGGTGCCTGTTCGGGTTCTTCGGTCGCCGCCTGTGTGGTGGTGGGCAAGGCGGCCCTGCCGACCATGCGGAAGATGAAGTACCCTGATGAGCTCTCCACCGGGGTCATAGCCGCTTCCGGCACTCTGGCAGTCCTGATTCCTCCCAGTGTCACGATGTGCATCTACGGCGTGATCGTGGATGAATCCATCGGGAAACTCCTGATCGCGGGCATTATCCCCGGAATCCTCAATGCGATGATCTACATCACCATGCTCATGATCCAGTCTCGAAACGTGCCGCGGGATGTGGAGCGGTTCACTTTCATGGAAAGAGTGGCCTCCCTTCGCCACATGTGGGTAGTGTTGCTGCTGGTGGTCGCACTCACGGGAGGCATCTATTCCGGCCTTTGCACGCCGACCGAAGGGGGCGCCTTCGGGGCCTTTGTGATGTTTCTGCTGGCCATTGTGGCCAATCGCGTCAACCGCACCATATTGTGGCAGTCCATCCGATCCACCATTCAGACCACCGGCATGATCCTGATCATTGTGGCCGGGGCCGTGCTTTTTTCCCGGGTCCTGGCCGTGTCCGGATTCACCCATGAGATGACCGACTGGGTGACGTCCATGAAAGTCTCCAGGCACCTTATCTTTCTGCTCGTAGCCGTCATCTACTTTCTTCTGGGGTGCTTTGTGGGATCCACCGCCATGATGGTGATGACACTCCCCACCTTTTACCCCCTCATGATGTCTCTCGGGTATGACTCGATCTGGTTCGGCATCATGGTGATCGTGATGTGCGAGATGGCCTTCACAACCCCCCCCGTGGGGATCAACCTCTATGCCACCAAGGATTTAGCCAAGGTGCCTTTGAGCGTGGTCATCCGGGGGGTGATCCCTTTTCTCGGGCGGGATGCCATGGTGCTGGTCGTTCTCTATTTTTTCCCGATCATCGCCACCTGGCTTCCGGGCATGATGTGACGTACTCAAGACAGGAGGAATAGCGGGAGCCCATTTTCGAACAGGCCTCAAAGAACAATGGGTCGGAGTTCCTGCGCGCGAGCATTGATGTTCTGTAAGAGGTACGCGGCTGAACCGCGGGAGGAGACAAGCAAGGTCACCGCCCGATGGGAAGGCATGTCACTGTATCGTCAACCCACACACAAAAGGAAGGAGCAAAGATGAAAGGGAACAAATTCGGAATTCTTGTGGTAGTCCTGGGAGTGGTGGTCGGTTTCATTGCAGTCGGCGCCGGCATGAACGAAACGGCCCAGGCTGCGGAAAAGGTCATCAAATGGAGATGCCAGACCTTCGAGCCGCCAACAGAAACATGGATTGCAAAGGAGACCATGGCATCCATCGAGAAGGCGAGCGGCGGCAGGCTGAAGATCGATGTGTTCGCCGGGGGCGAAATCGTTCCTTCGCCCGAGATTCTGAAATCCGTGAGCGGCGGCATGATCGAGATGGGGATGGGGTTCGGCGGCTATTGGCCCGCCAGGGTGGATGTGGCCAATCTCGAATCCGGACTTCCCATGTCATGGAGCGACCTGCAGGAAGCCTTTGACGCCTTTTATTGCAGAGGACTGCTGGACGTAGTTCGCGAAGGGTACAAGGAGAGCGGTGTGCACTGGTGGCCCAAGTTCGCAAGTCTCTACTCCCTGATCTCCACCAAGCCCGTAAACAGCCTCGCGGATTTGAAGAAGATGAAGATCAGGGTTGCCGGCCCCACGGCCCTGCTTTTGAAGTCCGTTGGCGTGGCCACGGCATTTCTTCCGTTTGAGGAAGTCTATATGGGCCTGGCCACGGGGACCATTGATGGTGCTATCATGGGGCCCCTCTTCACCTACAAGAACATGAAGATGCAGGAAGTGGCAAAATATTACAGTGATTTCAGCTTCATGCTCCCGGTGGTCAATGTGATGGTCAACCAGAAAGCCTGGGACAGTCTTCCCCCGGATCTCAAGGAGATTGTCGACCTGGCCATGTTCAAGAACACTTTTGCGGTTCACAGGACACACATCTCAGAGGAGTATAAGCTCCGCCGGGAGTTCATCAAGCAGGGAAAGCTCACCATGACCACCCTGGACAATGCTTCCATCAAGGAACTCAGAAAAGCGGCCGTGCCGGTCTGGGAGACGGAGGCGAAAAAATCGCCCAGGGCTGCCAAATCAATCGACATCATTATGGAAATGCTCAAAGACAGGGGGAAATTGGACTAGGCTTCCCTCGGATTTCCCCCGGGTCCCGGAGAAGGGGCCTGGGGGAGAATCCTGCACACCTGACGAGGCATGTATGCATATTGTCGACAGACTTAGCGAATGGAGCGGAAAGGCCGTCTCCTACCTGGTGCTCCTGATGATGGGCACTCTCCTCTATGAGATTCTTGTGAGGACCATCTTCGGGAATCCCACCTTGTGGGGATATGAAACAGCCGGCATGCTGTTCGGCGCGTATTGCGTCATCGCAGGGGCCTACACCCACCGATACGACGGCCATGTGAGAATGGATGTGATTTACGGCTCCTGGGGGACCAAAACAAAAGCAATTGCAGATACGATCACCTCGTTTCTGATCCTCCTGTTCCTGTCGGTATTCCTCTGGCTCTCCATCCAGAACTCGGTGGAGTCCTGGCGGGTGCTCGAATACAGCGGCTCGGCGTGGGGGCCCCCGGTCTATCCCCTCAAGACCATCATCAGCATAGGGGTTTTCCTGCTCCTGCTGCAGGCCGTCGTCAATTTCATTCGCAGTCTCATCACGGCCGTGACAGGAGGCAAGCGCCATGTTTGATCTGGACCCTGCAGCGGTCACGGCCATCATGTTCGGCGGGATGATGCTCCTCATGGTCGTTGGAATGCCTCTGGCTTTTGCCCTCGGGTTCATGGCCATGTTTTCCGGAGTCCTCATGTGGGGGGCTTCGGCCATGGACATGATCTTTCTCTCGTCTTTGTGGATGTTCAGCCAGATCACCATGGTCGCGCTCCCCCTGTTCATCTTCATGGGCATCATGATGGAGCGGTCGGGCGTGATGGATGATCTGTTCACCATGATCTACAAGCTTATGGGAGGGCTCAGGGGGGGACTGGCCGTTGGTATTGTAGGCATCTGTGTGCTCGTTGCGGCCATGTCGGGGGTGAGCGGTGCGGCCACGGTGGCCATGGGCATCATCGCGGTTCCAGCCCTGCTCAAACGGGGCTATGACAAGAAAATGATCACCGGGGCGGTCCAGGCCGGCGGGGCACTAGGGTTTTTGATCCCCCCCAGTTGCCTGATGATTTTCTATGCCCTCATCACTGGGACCTCTGTGGGCAAGTTGTTCGCCGGCGGCATCGGCGCCGGGTTGCTGCTGGCCTCTCTATATGTAGGGTATATTCTCGTTCGTTGCGCCGTTCAGCCTTCGATGGGGCCGCCGATCCCTATTGCGGAAAGGGTGAGCGGGGTGGAAAAGCTCAAGGCCCTCAAGGGGATCATCCTGCCCGGGATCGTCATCCTTCTCGTGCTCGGCTCCATGTTTCTGGGCCTGGCTTCCCCTACCGAAGCCGCCGCCCTGGGTGCCGGCGCATCCCTGGTCTGCGCCCTCGTGAGGGGGACGTTCAGCCGGCAGGTTTTCGTTGAAGCCCTCATGAGCACGGCCAAGACCATGGGCATGGTTGCATGGGTCATCATCTGCGCCACCTGCTTTGCAAAAGTCTACACCGCATTGGGGGCCGTCAAGCTGGCCCAGTCCCTCATCGGAGAATGGGCCCCCATGTTGACCGTCGTTGTGACCCTTGCAAGCCTCTTCGTGCTGGGCATGTTCCTTGACGAAGGAGCAATCATTTTCATTACAGCCCCTCTCTATGTCCCCCTGGTGACCAACCTGGGGTACGATCCCGTGTGGTACGGGGTTCAATACATGGTTGTCGGACAAACGGCATTCCTGACTCCCCCATTCGGGTACAATCTCTTCTACATGAAATCCGTCGTCCCTCCCGAGATCACCATGGGGGACATCTACAAATCCGTGATTCCATTCGTGGCGCTTCAATTGGCGGGTACTGCCATCATGATCGCCTTTCCACAGGTGATCCTGTGGATTCCAGAGCATCTCTTCGGGTAAAAGAGGGAACCGGCCAATGAAGCCTAAAATAGCCGTCTTCGGCAATCAGCACCTCAACCTGGGTCATGCCATTGGAGCGGACCTTACACTGGCTGGTCACGCGGTCACCATGTTCGACCTGCCCGAGTATGCCCATACGATCGAACCCCTGCGGGAGATGGGGGGGATCCACGTCACGGGTGACCCGAAGGCCCTTGTGTCCGGCAAGACCGGCTTCGCAAGGCTCCACAAAGTAACCGCGGACCCTGAGGAGGCCCTCCGGGAAGTGGAGATCCTCTTTATCGACGTGCCGGCCGATGAGTTCGAAAGCCGCCTGGGCCCGATCATTCCCTACATTCCGGATAACACGGTCCTCCACTTCAACTATTACGGGTACTGGCCCTCTCTCAGAATCGGACCGCTCCTGAAGGAGGCGGGCAAGAGGAACGTGAAGATCACGGAATGTCCGTCCTGCCTCTACTACGCCCGGGGAAAGGAAGGCCGGCTGGACTTCCAGGTCCTGAAGGAGAGAATCTCCTTATCGGTCTTTCCCGCTTCAAAAAGCTTGGAGGCCTTCAAAGTCATCCGGGCCGTTTATCCCAACTTCGAGTTGGCCCGGAACGTGCTGGAGACCAATTTCGAGAATCTCAACCTGCTCTGGCATCCGGCCATTGCCCTGCTGAACGTGGCCCACTTTGACCGGGAAGAAAATAGGGGCGAGAAGACGGCCTATTTCTACCAGTCAGGTATCACGGAGCATACGGGCATCCTTTCAGATGCACAGGACAGGGAGCGGGAAGCGCTCTGCAAGGGCTACGGCGTTCCCTACCATTCCCTTCGGGATCTGACCCTGCAGTATGTAAAGGGCACGGGAAAGACCATGGCCGAGGCGCAGCGGAACAGCAATTTCATCAAGGACTCACCTGCCTTCAGCGTGGACCAATGGACCCGATGGATCCACTGGGACATGCCTCTCGGCGTGGTGCCCATGGTTTTGCTGGGAGACCTTGCAGGGGTGCCCATGTCCCTTCATCGGGGGCTGGTGGACATTTTTGGCGCCCTGCTTCAGACGGATTTCTGGAAGACCGGGCTCACCCTGGATCGGCTGGGGCTCGCGGGCCTTACGGTGGGCGAGGTCTTACGCCATGTCACAGAGTGCTAGACTAAAGAATTTGGAGGTTCGTCCATGAAAGTAGCCTTGACCGGTGCATCTGGAATCCAGGGCATGTCGGCGATGATCTACCTGCTGGAGCAGGATGATGTGGAGGAGATCCAGGCCAGCGACAGTTTTCACCTGGAAAGACTCCAGGAGAAGGTGGAGCGGCTGCAGGATCGGCGCATCCGGATGCGCCCGCTCGACTGTACAGACCAGGCCGCCGCGGCCGAGGCGTTCCGCGGGTACGATGTCGTGGTGAACTGTGCCTTCACCCCCGGCCGTTTTATCCATACCACTAGGGCGGCATTGAAGGCCGGGGCCCATTACCTGGATCTTGTTTCCGCCGGGGAGGAGGAACAGCAACTGGCCTTGTGTGCCGAATTTCAAAAGAAAGGCATCACCGGCATCATCGACATGGGCACGGCCCCCGGCCTCAGCAATCTCATGGCCGTCTATTGCATGAACAAGCTGGATAAGACCGAATCCATCGATTATAAATGGGCGGTGGTGGATGTCGTTCCTCCCGAAGAGCATACGAGGCCTCTTTACTGGGGTTACGGGATCGAGGGGATCATGTATCTGGTCTCCGCCCCCAGCTGGGTCTATGAGGATGGGCAGGTAAAGCAGGTGGAGCCCAGGGCCAGACCCGAGGTGTTTCGGTTCAAGGACCCCGTCGGAGACCAGGTGATCATGGGATTCCCCCATCCAGAGCCCCAAATGCTTTCGGCATCCTTTCCTGATGCAGGATTCAAACATATCATGTACCGGCAGGCATTTGATGCGGATTCGGAAAGGAAATACTGCTTTCTGCGTGACCTGGGGTTCAACAGGCTGGATCCGATCGAGGTGAAGGGCGCATATATGGCCCCCTTTGATGTGCTGCGGGCACTTCTTGACCAACTTCCGGAGGAGAAGAAAAAACCGGCCCACATCATCAGCGAAGGGAACTGCATCGTGGAGGGATGGAAAGACGGAAAGAAGGTGGAGATCCGGCTCATGGTCCGGACTTCCCCTGACAGCGACATGCATAAACGGTATACCTCAAGAGGAGCTTTCGGCTCCTACCGAACCGGGATCTGCGGAGCCATGGCCGGCGTCCTGCTGGGACGCGGCTCCATCACAAAGAAGGGGGTCTACCCGCCCGAGCTTTGCGTCCCTGCCGATCTCTACATCTCTGAGCAGATCAAGGTAGGCATGGAGGTGGAAGAAACCGTCAAGACCTTTCTTTCGCAGCCAACTTAGCCATGACCATCAACGAGATGTTTCTGTTTGTCATGGGGCTGATGGCGATTTACAGCCCCTTCGGGGTGGTCGGACCCTATGGAGGGTTCGTCAGCCGGTATCCTTGGGAGATCCAACGGTCCGTTGCATTGCGAGTGGCCCTGAATGTCACTTGCGTCCTGCTTGCATCCGGTTGGGGAGGGCAGTACTTCCTGACCTTGCTCGGAATCACGCTGCCTGCCCTGACCACGACCGGGGGATTTATTCTGTTGATCACCAGCATGCCGATGGTTATGAAGGGAAACGTCCCCCGGGAGAGCGAGATCGGACCGCAAGAGCCTGCCGAAAGCTGGAAGAAAATCGTTGTGGTCCCCTTGACGTTTCCCATCTCCATGGGTGCGGGGATGATCTCCTATGTGATCGCATATTTTGCGCAGGCCGGCAGTGCTTCTGAAAGGCTTCTGCTGACAGGCCTGGTTGTATTCGGCTGTCTGCTGATGTGGTTGACCTACGTTTTTGCCGGCCCTTTGACCAAGAGACTCGGCGCTCAAAGCATGGACATCTTTGTCAGGATCAGCGGGATTGTCCTCATGTCCCTGGCATTCATGCTTCTGGCGCGGGGCATCACCGAACTGATCCCCAATACCGTGGGCGTCGACATGAGATAGTTGCCGCACCCCTCCACCTCTGATCTCATTTTTCAATATCTGAAAAAGCGAACGAAGGGAAAAGGGCTGATGCGGACACCTGTGGACTTCGGAGATGGAAAACGTTGATTCATAGGAACGATCCAGGTCTTTCCCGAACACGAAAAACAGTGAACACTGCCGACTTTTCGCTTGGCACAAATAATTCAGAAGGAGTCATCCGCAATGGCTTTGGAAATTGAAGACAAACTCATGTCCCTCGAGGAAGCGGTCAGAAAATTCGTAAAAGACGGCTGCCAACTGGCGGTGGGGGGCTTTACGGTCACGCGCAACCCAATGGCCCTTGTCTACGAGATCATCCGGCGGAGGGTCCGGGACATTCACCTCTGCTGCCATTCCAACGGGCAGGCAATGGACCTCCTCGTCGGTGCAGGCTGCGTAAGACGGGTGGAGATCGCCTATGGCGGGAACGGCCGCTATGCGCCCACGTGCATTCGCTTCAAGAAGGCGATCCAGCGAGCTGAGATCCAGTTTGAGGACTACTCGAATTACCAGATGAGCCTCCGTTTCCTGGCAGGCAGCCTCGAGATGCCCTTCATCTGTACCAAATCGGGTCTCGGGACCGACATCCTCCAGCTGGAGGGTTTTCCCGAGGAGATCAGGGGGGAGGGGAAGGTGGCGAGGAAAAAGCTCGCAGTCATCCAGAACCCCTTTGAAGCCGGCGAGGACCGGGTTGTCCTGCTCCCGGCCCTGAACCCGGACGTTGCCATCCTGCACGTCCAATACGTCGGTGAGGACGGCACAATCCGGATCAAGGGGCTCACCTTTGCGGACCTGGAGCAGGCTAAATCCGCAGACGTGTTGATCGTCACCTGCGAGGAGATCGTCCCGAGATCTTTCATCCGGATGGATCCCGACCGGAACTCCCTGGCCGGGTTCATGGTGGACGCGATCGTGAAGGTCCCCTTCGGCGCCCACCCCACCTCCTGTTACGGATTTTATGACTACGATCCTAAACATCTGAATCTCTACAAAAGGACCGCCGAGGACGACGATCTCTTCAGGAAATATCTTGAGGAGTGGGTTTACTCGATTCCAACCCACGAGGCCTATCTGGAGAAGGTGGGCCTCGTCGACCTTCATCGAATCCGCGCAAATCCGGCGCTCGGTTATGCCCCCGGCCTGGACAGAAAGTGAGGACAAAAAAATGGCGAGCTACACGTCCAGTGAAATGATGGCGATCAGCGCGGGACGCTTCATCCGAAACGGCGATATCGTTTTTGCCGGAACCGGCGTAAGCATCCTCGCTGCCACCGCAGCCAAGCGGATCTATGCCCCGCAAGCCGTTGTCTTCTTCGAGACCGGGGGAATCGACCCTTCCCTGGACGAGATCCCAATGGCCGTCTCGGACCTGAGGGTGATGAGCGGAACCTGTCTGAACTCGGGCCTTATCGAAGCATTTTCCGTGGTGGGAAACAGAAAGCTGAACACGATAGCATTCCTGGGGGCGGCCCAGATCGACCGGTATGGGAACCTGAACACTACGGTCATCGGCGACTACCACCGCCCGAAGACCCGCTTCTCGGGAAGCGGTGGAGGCTGTGATGTGGCATCTCTTGCATCCGGCGTGATCACGTTCATGCAGCACGAAAAAAGGCGTTTCATTGAAAGGCTCGACTATTTGACGAGCATCGGCTGGTACAAGGGAGGGAATTCGCGTACCGAGCTCGGCTTGAAGCGGGGAGGAGCCATGGCGGTGGTTACCAACCTTGGGATCCTGCGGTTCCACCAGACCACGAGAGAGATGTACCTCTCCGAGGTCTACCCGGGTGTCACACCGGAGCAGGTGCGGGACAACACAGGGTTTCCAATTGACCTGTCGAGGACGGTGGTGGCGAAACCTCCCACAGACGAGGAGTTGCGCATCCTCAGGGAAGAGGTGGACCCGCAGAGGCTCATTTTGTAAGCGTCAGCCTTAGATTCTCGCCGGCTTTTCGAGAGGGAACTGACCCGTTTCGGGTCAGTCCCTCTTTTTGGTGCTTCGATTCTTTACGAGTGCTTGACTCTTAAGCACGGGGTTCTTTCATCGAGGGCAAGACAAAGGAAACGCAGATCCCTTCCGGCGATTGAGATGCATTGATGGCGCCGCCCTGTTTTTCGATCACCTTCTTTGCTATGGCCAGACCGAGACCCGTTCCTTTGGGTGCGGTTCCCTCGATCCTGTAAAACGGATCGAAAATCCTTTCCAGCTGTTCCTTGGAAAGGGTTCTGGTGGTGGAGTTGGTCAGTGCAAATCGAAGAGAGGTTTTCTCAAAGCCCAACCGCACAGCCACTGTCCCGTTTTCCGGTGTATATTTGCAGCCGTTTTCAAAAAGATTGTTCAGGACTGTGGCCATTGCCTCCCTGTCCGTACAGAAGGGGCCGTTGAAGTCTATTGCGGCCTCAGTCCGGATGGATTTCTGCTCCATCATCGGTTTGAATCGATCCATTAAATCCTGAACCATGGCAGCAGGATCGAGGATCTCCGGCTTCAAGGCAGCCTCATGGATGTCCAGTTTGGAAAGGGTAAGGAGTTGCCCGATCATTCGATCCATCTCCTCTACATCTTCATGGATATCCTTCAGATGATTCTCTGTGGAGCGCGCATCCCCTCTCATGAGTTTCTCCTGCAGCAGTTCTCCGGCCACCCGAATCCGCGCAAGAGGGCTGCGGAGCTGGTGCGAGACATTGGCCGTCAGCGCCTTTCCGCCCCGTATCATGCCCTCCAGTCTGTCCGCCATGCTGTTAAAGGCCCGGCCGAGTTCGCCGATCTCATCATTTGAGCGGATGGGCGCCCTGTGGGAGAGATCCCCCTCTGCAATTCTGAGGGCGGAGCGCCTGAGCTCCTTCAAAGGTTTTGTGATGAGCCTTGAGACGGGCATGACCAGTATCGCAATCACCAGGCCGATCAGGACGAGGCCCCATAAAAAGCTCTTGTCGTGGGAAGAGGTCGGCCACTGCTTTTCAAAGAGTACATGCAGCTGACCACTCTCGGCTGGGTTTACACGGATGGGAAGAGCCGCATAGAGACCGGAGAGACGGTGGGATTTATTCGGATAGAACCTGACTCCGCCCAAACCTATGGGCCGCCCCCGTGTGAACTCCTCAATGATCCGCTCCGGCACGGCGCCGTCAAACGATTGCACCAGGACCTCACCGCCCGGGGAGGACAACCATACCTTGGCATCAAAGAGATCCCCGAAACGGTGAATAAAGCGGTTAAGGGATTCATTCCGCGAAATAGGCGCTTCCGGTTCCAATTGGATCTTCTCGTGGATGATCTCCTCGATCGTCTCTTTTACAAGCACGACCTTTGCAGCATTGAGGCGTTCGGCCCATTCTTTCGCCGGTCGTCCGGCATAGATCAGGAAAAGACCAAAGATGAGCACCTCGGTGACGATGAGGACAGCGAGAAAGGAGAGGAAAATCTTGAGATAGACCTTGCCCGGTTTCATTGCGTTTCCACAAACATGTAACCCGTGCCCCAAATGGTCTTTATGTGTTTGGGGGTTTTCGGATCAGCTTCCAGTTTCAACCGCAATTTGCTGATGTGGACGTCGATGCTTCGATCAAAGGCCATAAAATCCTTTCCCTGAGCGAGATCCATGAGCTGATCGCGCGTAAGTACGCGGTTGGGGCGTTCCATAAGAACTTTCAGAATCTTGAACTCGGTCGTGGAAAGATCCACCTCTTTTTCTCCGATCAGGACCGTTTGTCTGGCCTTGTTCAGCACGATCCCGCCCGCCTTCAGCTGGATGTCTTCGCCTGTGAGACCGCGTCTGCCGTCGAAGTCCATTCTTCGAAGGATCGCCTTTATCCTGGCAAGCAATTCTCTCGGGTTGAAGGGCTTAGGCAGATAGTCGTCCGCCCCGAGCTCCAGACCTACGATCCTGTCCGCATCCTCTCCTTTGGCCGTGAGCATGAGAACAGGAATCGTAGACTCCCCCCGAATCTCCTTCAGCACCTCCAGGCCGTTCTTGCCGGGCAGCATGACATCCAGGATCACCACGTCCGGTGAATCGGCTCGGATGGTAGTCAGGGCCGAAGAGCCGTCCTCGAGGGCAAAAACCTGAAAACCATATCCTTCCAAATACTCCTTGAGAAGCTTTCGGAGTTTCTCGTCGTCGTCGACAAGTAGAACCTTTTCACTCATGAATGTCATCCCTCTTTACAGAGTTTTACCTTTGGATCACAATTCTTCACAATTTCAGCCGGTAAACCCGCACAGGTCTGGCAATATTCTTGAGCTCTCTTTCACCCATGAATTCAAACTTGAAGGGCACCTTGTTCTCAATCTGGTCGAATACGGTTCCGGAGATGCAGATGCCTCCGGGATCGGCAATCTTCTCGAGTCTTGCCGCTACATTGACCCCGTCCCCATATATCCGTTGCTGATCGAGAACCACATCACCAAGGTTAATTCCTATTCGAAAGGGCATCTTTCGGAAATCGGGAAGGGCTGCGTTCTTGGTGTGGAGCGTCTCCTGAATTTTCACTGCGCACCTTACAGCGACAACCACGCTGTCGAATTCAGCGAGGAGATTATCCCCGGGCGAGTCTACAACGTTCCCTCCATGCTCTTTTACACATGCTGTCAGAAGTTCTCTGTAATCATTCAGCACGTGAATAGTCTCCAGCTCATTCTCGCCCATAAGTCTGCTGAACCCCTTTGCGTCGGCGCTGAGAATAGCCTTCAGTTTACGGTTCAGGTCAGTTTCTGCGAACCCTTTTCTTGCCGGCTCCGCCAGGGAGGGCGAATGCGGCCGTCTCCGGATAACCGCCTTGATTCGGGCGAGCAATTCCCGTGGGTTGAAAGGTTTAGGGATGTAGTCGTCCGCGCCCATTTCCAGGCCCACAATTCGGTCGGAATCCTCTCCTTTGGCCGTGAGCATAATGACCGGCGTGTCTCCGGCTGCGCGGACCTCTCTCAGCAATTCGAGACCGTCCCGGAAAGGAAGCATCAGATCAAGGAGCACGACCTCGGGTTCCTGTTCTCTCAGGTTTTCCATGAGAAATCGGCCGTCCGGCACGGCGTGAACACTGAATCCGTACTCTTCAAGGTACTCCTTGACCAGCTTTCTCAGTTTCTCGTCATCATCGATGATCAGGACCCTCTTCTCCATGACACCCTCACCCTACAGTCTTTTACATTCCTTTTGAACACTTTTACAATTGCAAAAAACATCCTTTACATCCTCCTGTTACGCTATGGGCAAAAAGACTGAAAGGAGGAGAAACGCTATGGAAGGAAATATAAGAAAAGCAGGCATCATCATTCTCGGAATCGGAGCCCTGGGTTTGCTGATCGCATTGGGGAACGGCTGCGGTCCGCGCTCTCCCTTCGAAGGCAGGGATCACGCATGGTCATCCTGGAAGAGACCCCATGGCTTTCACGGAAAGGATTTCTCTGAACATGTATTGAAGCACGTGGATGAGCGCGTGCAGACCCTCAACCTCACGGAACCGCAGAAGGAACAATATGCGGCAATTCGTCTCAAATTGAAATCCGAACTGATCGGCGGCCGTGAGAATCGAAAAAGGCTGATGACGAGTGTCAGAGAGGAGATGAAAAAAGATATGCCCGATATCCACGAGATTGCCGGGAGGATTTCGGATCACGTGGGGATGCTGCCCGCGGCCGTGGATAAAGGCCTGAACCTGTTCCTGGAATTCTATGAGATTCTTGATGAGAATCAAAAGGCTAAGGTGGTCCAACACTTCAGGGACCGTTTGAACCGAATTCCCTTTAAGGATGTGGCCGAGACAGGCGGGAGCTCAATCCAAAAGGACGGCGGCATGAATTCAGGGTCCCTCTCGGACCAAATGGTGCAGAAAAGAGGCGATCGTCACGGAGAATTGCTGTGAAGATGGAAGCTCCTGCGGCTCCTCTGGAGGGATTATTTTTTCATCAACCTGAAGGTTTGGAGATGCAAATGCTAGACAAAATCGAAGGCGTGATGCTTGAATTAAGACATCAAAGATGAATTCAGTAGAGAGATACATGGTGGAATTCCCGCTTGACCTTCAGTCCATGCTTTCTGTACTCTCTTGCTGTCCGGGGGAAGTCAAAAGGAGATGGGAGCAGAGTAAAAGGAACACCTGATGGATGGGAGGAGGAGAGTCATGCCTGCGCAGGTCTACAGAGACACGCTCGATGTGATGGTCAAGAGAGGGGGGCCGTATTCAGGGGCGGATATCCCGGAATTCTACTCCCTCATGGAAGAGCTCTTCACTCCGGAGGAGGCGCAGATCAACAATGGGCTCCCGCGTCAGCCTGTCACTGCGGCCGAGGTCGCGACGCAGACGGGAAGGGATGAGGGAGAGATCAGAGCCCTGCTGGAAGGCATGGCAGACAAGGGGCTCTGCTCTACGTTCGTTCAAGGGCAGCAAAGGGTCTATCAGTCCGTGCCTTTCATGCCCGGTCTGTTCGAATTCCAGTTCATGCCCGGACGGGTGACTGAGCGTTACAGGAAGATCGCGAACCTGATCCATGCATACAAGAAGGCGTATGAAGCGGCAAAAGGAACTCCCAAACCCGGGTTCCCGCTCACCCGGGTCATCACCGTTGATCGGAAGATCAGGGCAGGGAACAGGATCCATACCTACGACCAGGTTGCGACTTACATAGACAAATACGGGACCATCGGAGTCGGCGCCTGTTTTTGCAGACATGCGGCGCAGCTGCGCGGCGAGGATATCCACGGCATGCCTCTGGATGTCTGCATGTGGTTCGGCGAAAAGGCGGAGTATGCGGTGGAGAGGCTGGGCAGCCGGAAGGTTTCCAGGAAAGAAGCCTTGGAAGTCCTGAACAGGGCGGAGGAAGCCGGTCTTCTCCACATGAGCCGCAATACCACGGAAGAGATCGATTTCCTCTGCAACTGTGATCGCTGGCATTGCGACGTGGTTACACAGATCCTGAGACATCCGAAACCGGGTCTTGTCTTCAACTCCGGTTTCAGACCGAATCTGGATTCAGAGCGGTGCACCGGTTGCGGTGTGTGCATAGACCGCTGTCCGCCCGGGGCGCTGAAAATGGGCGAAGGAAATGTACCTGCCCTGGATCAAGATCGCTGTTTCGGGTGCGCGGTGTGCGCGTCAGGCTGCGCTGAAGAGGCCATTGAAATGGAGGCAAGATCCGACTGGTCCGAACCGCCGAAAACAGTGAAAGACCTCATCACAGCGATCAAGGCCCGTAAGTAACCGGTGGCGGGCTGATCTTGCGGAGCCTCTTTGAAAGGAGCGGCGGTGTAATGGCCGTGGTGATGAAAACCATCATGATCACCGCAGCGTAAAGGGCGGGACTCAGCAACGGCTCTCCCCCTACTTCCATCTGTGCCCCGAGTCCGGCGAAGATCAGCCCCACTTCCCCACGGGGTACCATCCCGATCGCAACGGCCCAACGATCAGGACCGTCTTTACCAGGGATGATTCCTCCTGCAGACGCCATCTTTCCCGCCACCGCGGCTATCGATAGAACGATCCCTACTGTAATTGCCTGAAAAGAGAAAAGGGCCTTGATGTCTACCTGCATGCCCATATGCAGGAAGAATATGGGGACAAACAATGTGGAGAGCGGGACAAGAAGGCGCTCCAGCGTCTGCTCCTCCTGCTGCATGAAAATTTTGGAGTGGTCAGGCCCCAGAATCAACCCGGCTGAAAAGGCGCCGACAATTGGCGCAAGCCCGAACTTATGGGCCAGATAGGAAAAGGTAAAGCAAAGAGTCAGCGATAAGGTAAGCAGCATGCCGCTCAGTTCGACCTTTGCGGCCCACCGATAAAGGGGTTTGCTGAAGAGCAAACCCAGGATGATACCCACAACGAGAAAGCCAAAGGCTTTCAGGATAATCACGGTGATTTCCGATGCCATCCCAGGGGATTCGACTTGCGAGGGATCGGCAGCCGTACCGATCAGGGCGACAACCACCGCAAGAATGACCAGACCCAAAACATCGTCGACAATCGCCGCTCCAAGGATCGTCCTGCCCTCCACACTCTTTACCTTGCCGATGTCCTTCAAGACCCGTGCGCTGATACCCACGCTCGTTGCGCAGAGTGTTGCGCCGATAAAAATATCGAGCCAGAACGAAAACCCCGGAAAAAGCGTGCGTACCGTGAAAAAGCCTAAAAGGAAGGGAGCGGCCACGCCCAGGAAAGCTACCAGAAGTGCGCTTCTTCCCACGCGCATCAGCTCAGGTACGGTGCTTTCGACCCCCACCTCGAACATGAGCAGGATGACCCCAAGCTCGGCAAGTACCTCTATGCTCGGATCATGCTCTATGATTTCGAAAAGATCGGTCCCCAGAAGCCCGATGTTGCCAAGGACTACGCCTGCGAAAAGCTCACCCAGAACAACAGGAAGGCGGAGTTTCCGTGCCCCCAGGCCGCCCAGCTTGGCTGCAGTGAGGACGAGAGAGAGTTCGAAAAGGAGAACGACGAATGAGTGTGGTTGCATGAGCTCGCCGGATGTTCACTGCTTCGAATGAGTCGGGTAGAAAGTTGCTTCGTTCTAAGGTTTAGTTATAATTGTCATCAACATTCCTGTCAAAGTTTAGGAAAAATGGAGGTGAGTCACCGACTCCAGCACACGGTTTGCATGCAGGATGCTTCGGGGTCGCTGGAAAAGCATCCTCGGCGGGTCTGCTAAATCTTTCGTGAATGTGCTCCCGCTAAGCATTCGTTGTATCTTGAATGTTCTGCAGTTCATGGATATGTGTAGACGGATGAAAATCCTTGTAACCGGTCGAACAAGCCACTGAGAGAGTCAAATCCGGGCCCGAGGAGCAGAAATGATCCTGGCAGTCATGTCGGGTTTTGTGCTTTCCATCATAGCGCCTCTTGTGCATCGGGCCGCAAGAGGCTTTGCAGGCTGGGTGCTCGCGATCTTCCCGCTGCTTCTTTTTCTGCAACTGATCACGTTCCTGGGTCAGGTCGGGCGGGGGGAAACCGTTCTGTTTTCGGTCTCATGGCTCCCCAGCCTGGGTGTGAGCCTATCCTTTTACCTGGACGGGCTGAGTCTTCTCTTCGGACTCCTGATCACCGGTGTCGGGGTCCTGGTCTTCATATACACAAATTCCTATCTTGCCGGACACCCGCAACTCGGCCGTTTTTACGCCTTCATGCTGCTTTTCATGTCCTCAATGCTCGGCCTCGTGCTTGCCGACAATATGATCGTCCTTTTTGTTTTCTGGGAGCTCACCAGCATCAGCTCCTATCTTCTTATTGGGTTTGATCATGAGCGGGCAGAGGCCCGAAAAGCATCTCTGCAGGCGCTCCTCGTCACCAGCATCGGAGGTCTTGCTCTGCTCACCGGCTTTCTGCTCATGGAAAGCATCGCCGGCACACAGGAACTCTCAAAACTTCTTCTCCTGGGCGGAACAGTTCGTGCTCATCCCCTTTACACGGCCGTGCTCCTCCTCGTCCTGGCCGGTGCATTCACCAAATCCGCACAATTTCCCTTTCATTTCTGGCTGCCCAATGCAATGGAGGCGCCCACGCCGGTGAGCACGTATCTCCACTCGGCAACCATGGTGAAGGCGGGCATTTACCTCCTCGCAAGGCTCAGTCCTGTCCTTGGCGGAACGACCACCTGGGTGATCGTTGTCATGGGGGCGGGTGCAATCACCATGATCCTGGGAGTATGGCTTGCAATCGGACAGACCGACATGAAACGAATCCTCGCCTATTCGACGATCAGCGTTCTGGGGGCCTTGACCTTCCTTCTGGGCATGGGCTCCAGGGCGGCATTGGACGCGGCCGTTACCTATCTGATCATTCATGCTCTTTACAAAGCAGCCTTGTTTCTTGTTGCAGGAATCGTGGATCACGAAGCGGGCACCAGAGATGTGTCCCGGCTCGGCGGGCTGGCCTCTGCCATGCCGGTCACTGCAGTCGCAGCCGGGCTGGCATCTCTCTCCATGGCCGGCCTTCCTCCTCTTTTCGGTTTTATAGGAAAGGAGCTGATCTATGCAGCAACTGCCGAGACCCCTCTCCTTACGGCGGTCGCACTGCTGACGAGCATCGGCATGGTCGTGATAGCGGGTATTGTCGGATTAAAGCCGTTTTTCGGGAACCGGACGCAAGAGACAAAGAAGATTCATGAACCACCCCCCGCTTTATGGCTCGGTCCCCTGATACTGGCTTCCATGGGGCTTCTCATCGGGATCTTTCCGGGCTTCACGGGAGGGGCAATTGTTTCTCCTGCAGTCGCTGCAATACTGCTGAAGCCCGTTGTGGTGGAGCTGGCGCTCCTGCATGGCCTGACCCTGCAGCTGATTCTGAGCGGCATTGGATTCGGCACGGGAATGTTCCTGTACCTGAACCATGTCCGGCTGAGGCGTTGCGTCATCCGGCTCGACTTCGGAGCCCGATTCGGACCTTCCAGGGGATATTCCCTGGCTGAGAAGGGGATGAACCTGCTGGCTTTTCTCCAGACCCGGGTGCTCCAGAGCGGGCACCTCCATTTCTACCTGCTCACGATCATCCTGACAGCCATAGGGCTTATCTCTTACTCCTTTTTCCAGGAGCGGATCAACCTTGGTCTTTCCCGGTTATCGGATCTGCAGGTCCACGAGGGATTGATCGCCGCGGTGATGGCCGTTGCGGTCATTGCCGCCGTCAGGGCCCGGAAACTCATTCTGGCCATAGTCGCTCTGGGAACGATCGGGTATTCCATGGCGGTGATCTACATCATTTTCGGGGCCCCGGACCTTGCCATGACCCAATTTGCCGTGGATACGTTGATCGTTTTTTTGATCGTGCTGGCCATACGGGATCTCCCTGAATATGTCACCTACTCGACCCGGCTCGAAAGGCTCCGCGACCTGCTGCCTTCGATGGCTCTCGGGGGACTCATCAGCCTTCTTGCATTGACCGCAACGGCTTCGCCCAAGGATTTGGGGCTGGCTTCCTATTTCGGAGACAACAGCTATCTTCTGGCCCGCGGCCGCAACGTGGTGAATGTGATCCTGGTGGACTTCAGGGCATTTGATACCTTGGGAGAGATCACGGTTCTGGCGGCAGCAGCCATCGGGGTGTATTCACTTGTCAAACTCCGCGGGCTGGGTCGAACCCCTGCCCAGCCGGGAGCGGAGAGTCCGGAAGGGGTCGGCGACACGACTGCTCGCTCCTCGAAACCCGAGAATGGGAGGAACACATGATTTCCCTGATCCTGGCTACAGCAATAGTCTATCTTCTTCCTCTGCTTCTCCTCATGTCGATCTTCCTCCTGTTGCATGGGCATAATCTGCCCGGCGGGGGCTTTGTGGGCGGTCTGGTGGCCTCTGCAGCGATTGCGCTATATGCCATTGCACGAGGAGTGGAGGAAGCGCGCCGGATTCTGCGCGCAGATCCGAGGACACTGATCGGACTAGGGCTTCTCATGGCTGCTTGCAGCGGACTCATTGCATTCCTGTATGGAGAGCCTTTTCTGACGGCACAGTGGACGGCGATCGCCATCCCGGTGGAGGGCCATGTGGGCACGCCGCTTCTGTTCGATGCCGGTGTGTATCTCCTCGTGGTGGGCGTCGCCCTGACCATCATATTTTCTCTTGCGGAGGGTTGACTTGGAAGCCGTTCTGTCCATTCTCGTGGGCGGGCTCTACGGGGCCGGAGTGTACATGATGATGCGGCGCAGCATTGTAAAGCTGATCATAGGGCTCGCGCTGTTGGGGCACGGCTCCAACCTCCTGATTCTGCTGATGGGCATGCTGACCCGGGGCCGGCCCGCCGTGATACCGCCGGATCAGACGCAGCTCGTTTCGGCTTTCGCAGATCCGGTGCCGCAGGCCCTCATTCTCACAGCCATTGTGATCGGATTCGGCGTCCTGGCGTTTACGGTTGTTCTCATCCGGGGAACCTATAAGACCCTGAATACCGATGATCTGGATCAACTCCACATGACGGATTCAATCCATCCAAAGAACGGCGAATGAAAATCGAGCTCTTTTCCCCCATTCTGATTCCATTCCTTACTGCGATATTCCTGCTGTTCGCGTGGGGCAGGATTCGGTTGCAGCGGGTGGTCAGTGTCACAGGGGCCGCCGCCCTGCTTGTCTCGAGCCTGGTGCTGCTCCTGACCGTTCATGGCGACGGAATTCAGGCAGGGCAGGTGGGCAATTGGCCCGCGCCTTTCGGCATCACGGTGGTCGCCGATATCTTCAGCGCCATGATGGTTAACCTCACGGGAGTGATCGGCCTTTCGGTCGTTTTCTATTCGCTCTCGAACATCGACCGCGAGAGAGAACATTACGGGTATCACCCGCTCATGCATGTGCTCATGATGGGCGTAAACGGCGCCTTCTTAACGGGCGACATCTTCAATATGTACGTCTGGTTCGAGGTCATGCTGATCGCCTCCTTCGTGCTTATGGAACTGGGCAATGAAAAGGCTCAACTCGAAGGCGCCATCAAGTACGTCACGCTGAATCTGATGTCCTCCGCATTCTTTCTGACTGCGGTCGGAATTCTTTACGGCGTTGTGGGTACGCTAAATCTTGCGGATCTGGCCGTTCGGTTCAGGAGTGAGGTGGACTGCCCCATGGTCCGCACAGTGGCCGTTCTCTTTTTTCTTGCCTTCGGCATCAAGGCAGCCGTGTTCCCCCTGTTCTTCTGGCTTCCGGCATCATACCATACCCCTCCTGCCCCGGTTTCGGCCATCTTTGCCGGATTGCTGACCAAGGTCGGCGTCTATGCCCTTATCCGCGTATTCACCCTGCTCTTTATCCAGGATCCGGTCTTGACGCATGTTCTGATTCTGGCGGCAGCAGGATTCACCATGGCGACCGGTGTGCTCGGAGCCGTTTCGCAGAACGAGTTCAGACGTATCCTCTCTTTCCATATTGTGAGTCAGATCGGGTACATGATCATGGGGCTCGGGCTGGCAACGCCCCTTGGAATGGCAGGCTCGGTATTCTATATCTTCCACCATGTTATCGTGAAGACCAACCTCTTCCTCGTCAGCGGTGCTGCCTCGAAGCTGGGGAAAAGTTATGATCTGAAGAAACTGGGAGGGCTGTACGGCAGATACCCCTGGCTTGCAGCCCTCTTCCTCATTCCGGCCCTTTCCCTGGCAGGAGTGCCTCCCCTTTCCGGCTTCTGGGCCAAGCTGCTCCTGATCAAGGCCGGTTTGGAAGCGGGCCGGTACACCATCGTGGGGGTCGCGCTTGTTGTGGGATTGATGACCCTGTACTCCATGACCAAAATCTGGAATGAGGCATTCTGGAAACCGGGAAAGGATGTGGCCTCTCCTCCAGGACCTTCAATCAGTCGGGCCGCATTGGCCTTGACGGTCCTGCCCATGGCCGGCCTTGCCCTCACTACGCTGGCTATAGGCATCGATGCAGAGATATTGTTGAATCTCGCTGCCGGTGCAGCGGATCAACTGATGGATTCATCCCTCTATGTCCAGGCGGTTCTCGGAGGCGGACAATGACCTTTTTTCTGCTCAACATCCTCCTTTCCCTGGCGTGGATCATATTGACCGCGCAATTCAGCATGTTCAACCTCATTATCGGGTACCTTCTCGGGTTCGCGGTGCTTTGGATAACACAATACAGGAGAGAGGCGGTGCCAACCTATTTTAAAAAAATACCCCAGGTGGCGAGTTTTTTGATCTACTTTGTTTGGGAAGTCATCATGTCCAATCTCCGCGTGACGCGGGACGTGATATCTTTGCGCCCCAGATTCAGACCAGGCATCGTCGCCATAAAGCTGGATGCCCGAACGGCGGCCGAGATCTCGCTTCTGGCAAACCTGATTTCCCTCACGCCCGGCACCCTCAGCCTGGATGTTTCGGGCGACAGGAAGGTGCTTTACATCCATGCCATGTACATAAGGGAGGCAGAACTGTTCAAGCGTCGGATCAAAGAGGATATGGAGAGAAGGGTCATGGAGGTGCTTCGATGAGCATGCCCCAGCTTGTGTCCGCATTTACCCTGCCGGTTCTGGCCGCGGCCTTCGCCCTGACGCTCATACGCCTTCTTCGCGGACCCAGCCTGGCGGATGCCGTTGTAGCCCTGGATCTCATGGCCATCATTGTCATCGGGTTCGCCTCTCATTATTCCGTGGCCATGGGCGAATGGGTCTATCTGGACGTCGCGGTGGTCATTGCGCTTATCGCGTTTCTGGCCACCGTGGCCTTTGCGTTCTACATCAGGAAGAGGCTGGGATGATGCTGGAAACGATCAGTTCACTGCTTATGGTGACCGGGGCCCTTTTCATGCTGGTGGCGGCAGTGGGAATTCTTCGCTTCCCGGATATCTACATGCGGGCTTCGGCATCCGCCAAGGCGTCCACTCTCGGGGTGGGATTGTCGCTGGCGGGCATGGCCTTCCATTTTGGCGTGCTGGAAATCACGGTCCGCTCTGTTGCGATTATCATCTTCGTCGTCATCACGACCCCTATTGCCGCACATCTGATCAGTCGTGCGGCTTACACCTCCGGAGTAAAGCTTTGGGACAAATCCGTTGTGGATGAGCTGCATGGAAAGTATGATCCCGAAACCGGAGATCTGAGCAGCCGGGAATAGGGAAATTGCCATGCTCTTTCCGCGCTTCTGGACCAAGAACGACATCGGGTGCTATGTGTCACGGAGTTGGCAGGTTTCCTGGCCGATGACCCTCATCATGTTTTTCGAATTCCTGATCAGCCTCACCGACGTATACGTTGCGGGAAAGATCAGCAAGGAGGTCCAGGCGGCACACGGATTCGTGATCCAGATCTACTTCATCTCCATTGTCGTTGCGAATGCGCTCACGGTCGGCACGGTCTCGATGATCTCCAGAATCTTCACTGCACAGGAGCCCGGTGCGGACAGGACCAACCTTTCACAGGCAGTGTTCTCGGCCATTGCCACGACCGGGCTGGCGGGCCTGGCCGTCTGTGGAACGGGCATGGTTTTCCTGCCGGAGATCATCGGGTGGCTGAATATCCCGGATCAGTTGAAAGTCTACGTGCTTCCCTTGAGCAGAATCTACCTTGTAGGGGGCTTCTTCCATTACGTGCTCATTAACGGAAACGGAATTCTGCGCTCCTGCAGGATGGTCAGGAAATCCCTAAGTACCATGGCTTTCGTATGTGCATGCAACCTGCTCCTGATCTTCCTCTTTGTTTTCCACACGCCTCTGGGATACCTGGGGATTGCGGCCTCAACAGCGACAAGTGTTGCGGTGGGAAGTCTCCTGAATCTCCGACACCTGAAAACGCTCATGGTGTCCCTCCCCAGTTTCTCAAGAGAGGTCATGAAGTCCATTGCAGCGATCGGGTGGCCCATGGGGCTGACGCAGATCCTGTGGCAGCTCGGATCGGTCGCCCTGTTCCTTATCCTGAGCATGCTGCCGGAAAATGTGGAGATCCTTGCCGCCTTTACGGTAGGCATCAGGATTGAATCCGCCATTTTTCTCCCGGCGTTCGCGTTCAACATGGCCAATGCGGTCGTCGTGGGAAACCTTCTGGGCGAGCGGAAAGAGGGGGAGGCCTTTCGGAGCGGTCTCGTTACGGCAGGAGTGGGAGTCGCCGTGGTGACGGCGCTCACGGTTTTTGTCATTCTCAATGCACGCTGGATTGCAGGTTCTCTTTCCAGTAATGATGTGGTTGTAAGGGAAAGCATCCGCTACATCTACATCAGCATGATCAGCGAGCCGTTCATGGCATGGGGGATTATCCTGGGAGGGGGATTGGGCGGTGCCGGCGACACCAGGAATGTGATGATCCGGATTGCAGCGAGCGTGTGGCTGGTTCGAATCCCCCTGTGCTATGTCTCAGTGGCGGTTTTGGGTTTCAGCGCTGCCGCCGTGTGGTGGGCCATGAATATCTCCCAGTTTGTTCAAGCCCTGCTCCTGACCAGGCGATACATAGGAAGAAAGTGGCTTCAAGTTTCCCCCACGTCAAAATGAGGGAGTCCACCTGGAAAGAGTGCGAAGATTCCTGGTAGACTCCTTATCATCTCATAGAAAACACTTCCGCCTCAGAACGTCTCGCCCGGGGCATGGAGCTGCTTACCGATCGCATTCCGGGTGTTCCGCTGGAGGGAGGAGAGGGCAGAGCCGGTATGTCGGTTTACAGGAGTGCTGCTCCCGGACTGAAGCGTCGATTCCGCCTCTTCGATTTGCCCATTCCCATTTTGATCGAGGAACACCGATGCCATCGCTCATTGACACACTGTGCGACAACCTCGATGTTCCCCGGGCTCACAATTCTGCGCTCGGACGCCCGTTGCTCTTGAGCCCCACTGCTGCCGCGGATTTGGCCACGTCTCCGGCAACATCTCCGAAGTCCCCTTTGAAGGCCTTCAACGCATAGCGCTCCTGTTCGATTTCATAAGACGTGCGAATGCCCATCCTTCGGAATACCGGAAGTGGGGGACACCATCCCTGCAGGGCGTGCTGCAGCAGAAAGCCTGCAACTATACCGGGTAGAATCAGGAATTTCTTGTTTACGAAAGCACCGAGAGCGAGACCGATCAGCGCGAGGGTGGATGCATTGGCCTCCAGGGTTCGTTCGATATCCCACTCTGCATCCAGCTGGGCGAGCCGCTCGCGAATGGCTTCCGGGCTGCCGAATGCATAACATTTTAGATTCTCCACGGTTTTTTGTGTTATCTGCTGCTCCACGTGTTCCGGAGTATGTTCCGGAACACGCCGCGCGGTAGACGGCAACATGGACTGTAAGCCTTCTTTCATGATCGTTACCTCCTTCTTCTGCTTATGTCATTTCTATTAATCCATTTGACCCCGGGAAACAAAATAAGGCGCAGCTTGTATGTACACCCCCATTTGGTCCTATTTGTTCTCACTGAAACCCCAATCTCACCATCCATATGCCGCTCCCTTCTGCTTCAAATGTGAGCAAGACCCCATTTGAAATTTCGTGAGACAGATATAGGCTGAAGATTATTTGCTCAGGAGAAAACATTATGCTCGGAGGAAATTATGGCTATGTCCGGATTTCCCAACGGGTGAAAACGGTGCTTGATCACGTCCATTCTGGTGTTTTGAGTTTTTCATAGTG